>OHJK01001061.1_pt1 | contig 14860 bp, 15 predicted proteins | sample 1568541 | NCBI WGS metagenome assembly OHJK01 (sample SAMEA3879535, study PRJEB24766) | human gut metagenome | biome: human-associated habitat; feature: feces | place: USA | collected 1985/1987
GGCACGAAAATAACGGCATTATTTCAGGCTGTCGAGAAAAGCCAACGGCTTTTTCGACAGCCTGAAGCAGGCAGCCCCCGGCTGCCTGCTTTCGTCGTTTTTTACTCCCACTCTTTGCCGGGTCGTGTAATTTAACGGTTTTCGTTTAGATTCTGTGATACCCGGTATTTTGATTCTTTGCATTCTCCATATTTTCAGCCCCATACGATGGTTTGTTATCATATGGGTATCGCCGCCGATAGCGATCCATTCCGGTTTTTCGTGGATAGTATCCGGTGGCTTTAGCAAACCGCGAGACTATTGTAGCATATCTGCGTGATTGACGCAAGAATCATTTCTGTGACGGTACAGTGAATTTCCTACTTAGTTCTTTCCATTTCTTGCAGTTAATTCTATGTTCTCTTTTAGAGACTGAAATTGACAATCGGCAATCGGCAATCAAGTATTCGTCGATAAATTCATCTAAGTAATTAAGCGCATCGTCCTTGTTCAATTGCCGTGCCTTCACACTCTCTAAAAAAGAATCCTTAGCACTTCTTGATGGCGACCCATAAAACGACTTGGATATTATCTCGCTGAGACGTATTAAAGCGGAAGCCATCGGAGTCTTTGGCTCCAGAATATCCGTCAGAATTGCGACCTTATAATGCATCTTTATTCTTTTTAAGCACCTGTTCTTTCGGACACGATGAACGCAACAGAAAGCAATAATGATAAGAACCAGGAAAATTTGCGGGAGATAGAATGTAGGAGCCAGCAACGCGCCTTTGCTATACCACAAGAAGAAATCAGTGTATAGTATATATAGCAAAATAGCATCTATCGCAAGCACATAACTGTATTTGTGGAAGATCCTGCAGGCAATGGAGACCTCCGCACATTCTTTCGTGCAGTAACCATCCCCACACGATTGACATTGGTTGTAATTGTCATCGGCATTTACCATATATTTGCACTTAGTGCCAATCCTTTTTCCTACCATTTTTCCGACAAGATAGAGAAGTGCGAAAATTGTATTGAAAAGAATGAAGCCACTTAGAGCAATTGTAAAGACAAGCCGATAAGACGTTGACTCTACCATTCCTTGAAAAATGCCGCTTTCAAAAGTGATTCCGCCGGAAAATGCAAGAATGACTGCCGAGAAAATCGTGAGCGTTGTAATGGATGAGATTTTATTACTTTCAAGCTTTCCGTCAAGACTATCAAGCTGCTTCTGCGCTTGAGCCACTCTGGGTCGTATGGCGTTTACGGCTTGTTCAAGCTTTAGTATCCGCTCTGCATCAATAGCGGAGTGCTCATCCGTAGCTTTTCCAGAGTTTCCATCTGCCGCCGTTCCCGTAAATCTCGACTTGATAAAATTATAACGGCCTATTTCGAGGCGAATGTGATCTGAAAACTTCTTGTACCCGGAAACAGTGTTCTTATAATTGGCGTCATCGCTGTTTTGTGCAGCCAATTCATCGATTCGATTTCCAAGCACATTCAGATTTTCGCCCAGAACCTCTAACACCTCTGCGTCAGATGCATCGTTATTTGACAGAGTATCCGACATTATCTGCTGAATCTTGAAGAAAATATCCGAATAAGTATGCCGGTACTCATTTGAATAGACCTTATTGAGCTTGCTGACCCATCCATCGATATTGTTTTGCTCCTTGGCAAAATTAACATCACATAGTGCATCTATCAAACTGAGCAATTCGCCCGTTTTCTCTTTGTCTGTCATATTTACGATGCCGTATCCTTTCCAAAATAATCTGCAATCGATTTAAAAGGAATAAGCGCTTTGTCACCAAAGATTTCGTGCTGATATTTCCACGGATCCTGCTGGTGAGACAACTCCACAAGGCTCCAGGTGGTATAACGAGCATACTTCTGCAAAATAGCATCTATTACGCACCTATCCTCTTGGCTAAAGGAAATAGACTGCTTTTGCGAAGGTAATGTGGACGAAGAGAAAATAGAATATTCAGCATAAACATTAGGGACAACAGGACCTAATTGCCAAGCATAGAAGTCGTCAGCAATCAATCTTGTACCCTTAGCCCTGCTGTACTCACCTTGTACAAAGTACAATAGTTTCTGGAGCTTAAGGTTCGTGATTGGAACATTATGATCAAGACACCAGTTAATGATATATATTGCGACATTATGAGCAGAGAACATTAAACTCACCGCCCTTTCATTACATATAATATGCGACTCATTCGCTTGATGCCTGTTTTGTGGTATGATTGCTATAAGTGTTCCACGTAGGCTCATAATCTGCGGTCGCTTGGTTTCCCCACATATCCCAGCCTTCACGGTCACCACGAGCAAATAGCTCAAGAAATGGCCCCGGAGAACAGCTTTCGATGATCGGGATAATCTCATCAGGCTTCCGTGAGTGTTCACGCTTTTGCGTCCGAATGAGATTGACCTGCGAACGGGCTGGAGCCAGCGTCCTAAAATTGTCGCCCCTGACCCCAAAAAGGAGAATTTCAGTCACATTGCGGAAATAGAAACCGACTCCTCGTCCGTCCGGGCCACCATCCTTCCGGACCTTTTCCCAGATGATATTTCCCTTGTACTCAAATCCCCACGCTTTCATAACAGCCAGACCATCCGGCAGGAGAGCATTGGGAACCCAAAGGTACAAATGGCTTTTTGCAGCAGCGACCTGCTCGACGGGCAACGCCATTATGTCTTCTAATGGCATTGTCTCATATCTATTCAGCTTCTTGTTTTCTGGAGCGACTTTTCCGGTGCGGTTTTGAAAGCGCCAAGGCGGATCAGCATAAATCGTTGAATAGCGCTTATCACCGCAAAAGGAGAGAAGATTTTCAGATGTTTCCTGAAGCGTGCTCATCTATGTATCCCTCCTTCCAATCTGAAACACAAGTTTTCTTAATGCCAATAGCCAAAACGGGACACCCACCATTACGGCGTGACTCTAAGCGATACAGCAGTTTCCCCATCCAAGTAGTGCTTGCGCCATATTTACGCATAATAGGCTTCCAAGTGCGGGAATTCTTATCATAGTCATACACGGTTTTGAACACATCATTCAGGTCTTGCGAACGGGTGACAATAATACCGGCGCTTACAATGTCGCAATCGTAGTATGTCCGCATTGCAAGCAGATCTCTGTCAAAGGTCTGATCCTTACTGTTCCATTCAAGGTCAAATGCAATTCGACCCTTCAAAAAATCAATATTATGACCGTCGATGTAGTTCTCCGTCACACGCTCCTCAAAGGGAACGATGGAAAAGCGTCCCCTCTGATCAGCTTGTCTTGGATAAAACTTGATGTGTAAGTCACCAGAAATTCGGATTTCTCTCCACCCATACGGGTAGAGGACATCGTCAAATTTCTTCGGAATCTTAGTCTCATTTCCGCCCGCTTCACGAAGATCATCTGTGGTAATGTCGAGTTTTCTTAGGCACTCAACGACCTCACGCCACTCCTCAGGAAAAGCTTGAGTAATGATTTCAATAGCGTGGTTATAGTTGTGGAACTCGAATTTATCTAAAAGATCGGCGTCTATATAATCAGCAATCTGCATTTCGGCACCTCCAGATACTTATACAAAATATAGTATATCATATTTGCTTAGGCTTTTCAATGGCTTTTGGGCTTTTCTCAACAACATTCTTCAAAAAATGCCGGATTGCGAAAGCTGATAATCCTGTAGCGGCAGCATATTCACTCAGCGAAATTCTCTTGCGCCGGTACAAATCGTAGTATTTCCAAAACACTTTGGGAGGGTCTACGGTTTCCACAAAAGTGGAAATACAGGCTGCTGGATCTCTGGCGTAGATCAGGTCGTTATTGACCATCTCCATCGCCCTGCTTCGGATGTTATTTATCCTGCAGACCCACTCCATTTGGTTGTCCACCTTGAGTTGCTCTGTAACACCTTCCGCTTCGGCCAGCTGTTTTACCAGCCGAAGAAACATCGCCTCTGCTTGCCGGTCTATGTCGGCAAGGTAACTGTTTAATCTGCCGCTGGTGAGCAACGTCGCATAGGTTGCCCGGCGATGCTCCTTCAGGTAACGCCGGTGACGCTGGCCCCACACGCCGATGGGCGGCTGTTCTTCCTCGGGCAGTTTCAAATTGGGGAGCAGATGATCCCCGACCTGCGTATAAGTGCCGCCCATTTTCTCAAAAATTGTCTTTGCCATAGTTTGTTCCTACCTTTCAAAAGTTGTATTTCTGCGCCTTGTGCGCTGGGTTCGCTTTCGCTGCTGCTCCATATCTTTTGCCTGTGCAATCAGATTATCTATCTGCTGACTACCAAGGACTTTCCGCAGAAAACGGAAATCCTTCAATTCGGAGCGTAGGACTTCATTTTCTCCTTTGAGCCGGTCGTTGGTTGCGGTCAGATGCTCGTTTTCCCGATACAGCCGACCGTTTGTGTTATTCAGCCGGTGATAGCTGTCCAGAGCCTTATAATAGTGGTAGAACACCTCTCGGATAACCTCTTTCAATTTCTTAATGAGTGGGTCAACAAACCGCTGTTTATAGGTCTTGGCGGTCATTAGAGTGGGGGGATCGGGGAGTTGAAACTCTGCATCCGACTCAATCCGCTGCTCCAACCGCTCAATGGAATGCGCCCCTTGATCAAAGTTGTCGATCCGACTTTGCACCGTTTCCAGCTCATCCTGTTTTTCGGCCAGTGTGCTGTCCAGCGCAGCGATCTCTTTTTCCCGTTCCTGCTTTTTGTAGTCCAGAACGGAGAGATGCTTTTCGTGGGTGCCTTTCTGCTCCCACTGAATGTCATACCGCTCCATCACGGCGGCAAGCTGCTCCTTTTCGGACTGTACCCACTGCGCCCATTCCGTTGCACCACGGGTTCCGCCCTTGAAGCCTTGCGCCGCCAGCGCCTGCTTCAGCGATACACGGGTATCAAGTCCACGCTTGCTCCCAGTGGTGAAGGGCACAAAGTCAATGTGGATGTGTGGCGTGGCCTCGTCCATATGGAGATGTGCCGAGAACACCCGGAGGTTTGGATTGCGCTCCTGAAAGCCTCGATAGTATTCATCCAACACGGTTCGTGCCAACTCCGCATACTCGCCGGTAGCGCTCATATCCCCCTTGTTTCCGATTTGCAAGATAATCTCGTGAAAGGGCTTCTCCTGGTTGCCGGAACGGATTTTTTCATAGTAGTTTGGAATGCGCCGGTCGCTTCTGGTCTGCTTCTCGTTATAGCGCTTCAGAGCTTCATCAAAAAGCTGGTGGTACACAGTCTGAATGCGCTCATTGCAGTAGTCGATGTTCAGGTGTGTGCGGTTTCCATCCACATTCTCCGCCTGAAATCTGCGGCTGTTGTGATTGACAGAGCCTTTACCCACCTCGGCACTGATCGTTCTCTTCATAAAATCTCACTTCCTTTCGCTTTCCGGCCGCAGCCGGGGTTCTGTTACTCTTGTCAAGAGTAACGCAAAAGCACTTTTGACAGCCTACGGCCATCAAAAGATGCTGTTTGCGCTCTCCCGAGGGGGCTGGTACAGAGCCGGTGCATCGAGCACCAACCCTGTACCGGGACTTTGCCCCGGCAGCCTGCGGGCTGCTCCCCAGTGCTCAATGCCCTTTGAAAAGGGCAGCCGCACGGCTTGCCGAAACTTCAAAGCGTGACAAACCGTGACGGTGGTGACGATGTTTTAGACCACGGCACTGCCCACCAAAAGATCGTCACGGTCGTCACCCTTTGACACGCTGTCCGACTCCATCTCCCTCCACAGTGAGATTTTGCGTCCACCGTGATTGCGGCTTGCCTTGTAGTGAATGTTGTGATCTCGCAGCAGCCGCACAGAACCGATACTCAGCCGAAGGGATAGCACATTGGGCTTGCAGTCCAGATTCAGCAGGCTGCACATCTCAGAGGCAGTGCCTTCCCATCGTTCACCTGCCGAAGAAAGAAATGCTGCGATGCTTTCTAGAAACGGATCCGGCGGCTCCTGCCAAAACTCCGTTTCCACGCTTTCCAGCTCCCATACCAAAGTTTCGGGATTCTTGGTAAGGTGCAGCCGCTGATCCTCCTGATCTCTGCCGGTGACATCCAGCACCGCCGCATTGGAGGTGCGCTTCTCCTTGCTGAGAACAAAGCCGCCATCCGCTGCACCCAACAGGCCGTTGGTTCCGGCAATCATATCGAATTTGTCATCCGCTTCCAACTTGCGGGTGTGGTGAACGATTACCATCGTTACCTTATAACTGTCGGCAACAGTCTTCAGCCGGGCCATAATATCGTAGTCGCTGCTGTAGCTGAAATCCGCTCCGCCGACCTCACGCACCCGTTTCAGAGTGTCGATGATAATCAGACCGGTGTTGGGATGCTCCCGCATAAAGCTGCGGATCTGATCCTCCAGACCGCCGTTGGCGGTTTTGCAATGGGTGGCAAAATACAGATTTTCCGCTGCCTCAGCACCGAACATTCGGAACAGTCTCCGCTGCAAGCGGGCATAATTATCTTCCAACGCAAAGTAGAGAACGCCCGTTTTTCGCACCTTATAGCCCCACAGGGGAGTTCCTGTGCTGACCTGATAGGCAAGCTGAGCCATCAGGAAGCTTTTTCCCACTTTCGGGGAACCGGCCAGTAAGTAGGCGCCTCGGTACAGCAGGCCGTCGATCAGCGGCTCCTGCCCCTCAAAGTCCGTATCATAGAGGGTGGTCATCGATACCGCTTCCAGATAATCCGGGGCCATCCTTCTTTGCATTTCCCGGTAGAAATCATCGTCAGCCCCCTTGAAATCTGAAGCAAAATCGGTTAAACTATTGTCAGTAAGGTTTTGGGATGACTGCTCCGTATCTGCGCCAACAGATACAATAGGGGTGGTCATTTCTTTTTCAAATTCCATCTGCATCGTCTCCTTTCATTCCTTTCAGCGTTGCGATCAGCAGCGTCAGCGTGTCCCGCATTTCATCAGTGACGCCGCCTGCATCGCTGAGCCGCTGAAGCTCCGATAATATCTTCTCCATCGTGGTTTTTAGGGCCTTATACACCCTTGGATTGGGCTGCACCACAATGTCCCGCTGCATACAGCGTCGGTAGCAATATTCCTGCTTGGGCAGGCCGGACAGGGCCACCACCTCGTTAAGCTGCTCGTTTTCCTCCGGCGACACTCGGAAGCCGACCGTGATGTTCCGCCAACGGTTGTGTTCATCTCTGCTTTTTGCCGACATTACAATTCACTCCTCTCAAAGTCCAGCTTTTTCGCCATTTCCGACTGTTTGGACGGAAACAGATGGGCATAGCGATAGGTGATCTCGATGCTCTCGTGACCCACCCGGTCCGCAATGGCTACAGCGGAAAAGCCCATATCAATAAGCAGGCTGATGTGACTGTGCCGCAAATCGTGGATTCTGATGCGCTTGACTCCGGCGGCCTTGGAGCCTCGGTCCATCTCGTGATGGAGATAGCTTTTGGTCACGGTGAAAATGCGGTCCTTCTTTTTCAGCCCGTAGAGCATTCCAAGATAGTCCTGCATTTCCTCGCAGAGAAACTGCGGCATCTTGATGGTACGGTTGCTTTTCTTGGTTTTCGGGCTGGTAATTACATCCTCACCGTGGAGCCGCTGATAGGACTTGTTGATTCGCACAGTGCTGTTCTGAAAGTCAAAGTCTGCCGGGGTCAGGGCCCGCAGCTCACCCTCACGGATGCCGCACCAATACAGCATTTCAAAGGCATAGAAAGAAACAGGCTTGTCCATCATTTCTGCGGCAAACTTCTGGTATTCCTCTTTCGTCCAGAACAGCATCTCCCGGCGTTCCTCGTTGCCCATATTTCCGGCCTTTGATGCGGGATTTGCCCGCAGATCGTAAAACCGCACAGCGTGATTGAAGATGGTACTGAGTTGGTTGTGCAGCGTCTTGAGATACGTTTGGGAATAGGGCTTGTGCTTCTCATCCCGATACGCCAGCTGCTCGTTCTGCCAGGCAATCACATCCTTGGTGGTGATCTCGCTGATTTTTCGCTGCCCGAAATAGGGGAGAATCTTGGTTTCCACAATGTTCTGCTTGGTGATCCAGCTGTTCTCCTTCAGCCGGGCTTTCATATCCTTGGTATAAATTTCGTAGAACGCCTCAAAGGTCATATCCATATCGGCGGCGTTCTGCATATGGAATTTTTGCTCCCAATCCTGTGCGGCCCGCTTGGTAGCAAAGCCACGCTTGCACTTCTGTTTGCGTTCGCCCTTCCAATCCCGATAACGGGTCATCACGTACCAGGTGCCAGTTTCTTTGCATTTGAAAACACCCATTTAATCAGTTCTCCTTTCTCGCTCCGTAGAGCCGTTCATTGAAATACTCCCGGTTGATTCGACCGGAAATAGTGATAAAGCCTTTGGATTTCAGCTCCTCGTTGAGCTGGCGAATGAGTTTGTAAGCGTAGGGCTTTGATACGCTCAGCTCCTGTGCCACTTCCTCGGCACGAAGAAATTTCGGTTCCATTCGGATAACCCCCTTTCATTTGTATATTGTTCTCTTGTTTATCGTCGGAGAACTTTCTGACCGCATTCCGATTTGCCCGAGCGGGTACGCCATTACCGTGACGCACGACGGATATTCAGTTGTTTGCAAAGAGCTTAACGCTATTTACTATAGCTATTATATTAAGCATATTCCGTAAAGTCAATAGCATCAGGGGGAAAAATTAAACTTTTTTGCTTCTGCTATCTTGACGAACGCTAACGATATATGCTATACTGATCGCACAGTATCAAAACGAGGAGCGTAATCGCTATGGCAATCGGTGAGAGAATTCGGTTCTTCCGCAATCTGCGGGGAATGACGCAAAAATACTTGGGGCAGGTGGTCGGTTTCCCGGAAAAGACCGCTGACATCCGTATGGCGCAGTATGAATCCGGCAGCAGAACGCCCAAGGCGGAGCTGACGGAGAGCCTTGCCGGTGCGCTGGGTGTCTCACCGCTGGCACTGTCCGTGCCGGACATTGACAGCTATCTCGGCCTGATGCACACGCTGTTTACCTTGGAGGATCGCTACGGTCTGATGGTGGACACCGGCGAGAACGGCGTTTCGCTGCGTGTTGATCCCCGGAAGGGGAAGGATGCCGCCGAGCTTTCCGAAATGCTTGTTGCTTGGGCGGAACAAGCCAAAAAGTATCGTAATGGTGAAATCAACCGGGGGGACTACGACAAATGGCGTTATAACTACCCGAAATACGACGAAGCGTCCGGCTATGTGAAAGTCCCGTCCCAGCAGCTCAGCGATGCAATGGTGGAGGCGTTCAAGGATCGATTGAAGGATCAATAACGCCCGAAACGACAAAAAGCCCGTACCGATGTAGACCCATCGGTACGGGCTTAAAATATGGCTCTTTGCTTCGTCCAAGCCGCCGGAAATCATCTGTAACCCCGAAACCCTCGGAATTTCAGAATAATGGCACTTGGAAGAAGTGTTATCAAAGTGTTATCAAAACGGGTGGGCGAAACCGGAAAACCGTTGGTATGACTGGACTTCTCGGCTTCCGTTTTTTATTCCCACTCAAGTCTTGGGCTTTGATTTATGGTTATAAAATGCACTTTTGATACGCTTTTTGTCCACATAATCCACGTATTTCGGGCTGTACATAGGTTCTTTACGAATTTTGTAGCCGTTTTGTAGCCAGCTATTTTATACGTACTAACCGTTCGCAACGACTTATTTTGAATGATTTGCAGCGGGTTTCGATATGATTCCCGTCAATAATCACCCGGAAATTGACCGCCTGATTCACCTCAAAAAACATCTTGGAGGTATGACCATGAGCAAACTTATATCCTGTCAATTCAACATAGACACAGCCTGCGTGGAATTGGTTTTTGATGATGGAAGCCAGATTTCCATTGACTGCACCGCCGTTGAAAACGAAGTTGCCGATAACCGCTTCCAGCGGTCAGAGCTGGATTATCTGATCTACAACGACCCGCTTGCTTATCATTTCCAAGCAAAGAACATAATGTTTGCCAGAATTGTTCTCGTTCATTGTGATTCGATGCAGGGCTTTGCATCTTAAACAATTTCGTTTAGAAGATATTGCGCCTGCTGTTCTGGTTATTTTGATTGCCCATATTATTATAGCTGTACTACGGATGCTTATCAAAATCTTATCAGCGGTGATAAACTGCGGATGGGAGTTGGGGTCAATTGTTACGGGTGGTTGCCCTCTTGAAACAACATTATTATAGCATATTTGCGGGAATACTCCAAACAAAATCTTAATTTTTCGACATTGTTTATTGAAAGCTTGTTTGTTATTTTGACTGCTTCCTCAAAGCTTCTATGGCACCATCAATATCCACAGAAGTAGAATTCTTAGACCACTCATCCCAAAAATCAATAGTTGCACTTCGAGGCTTCATGCTAGGCGGCGTGACCCGGATTCTGCTTGGTAGCAAACTCGCATCTCCAACAACAAGTGCTTCCCCAATATCTAAGATTGGTAGCATTTCAGCATAGTCACCTAAGCTGTCCGGCAAAAGGCGCTTAACGACTGATTGATCATCAACATTGGTGAGGCGCATAGCAATAAAATTGTTGCTCTGACTCAGTACAGTGCGATTTACTTCGGAGGGTCTCTGCGAAATTACAACTAAACCAATACCGTATTTTCTGCCTTCCTTAGAAATTCGTTCAAAAGTCACCAAGCTGGCATCATCAATGCTCTTTTCGGTATTGGCAGGAATATATAAATGTGCCTCATCGCAAAAAACAGCAATAGGATGTCGATGCTCAACTGTCGTCCACTGCTGAACAGAAAATATTACACGAGCAATAAGAGACACTATCAGTGGGAGAATATCTGATGGCACCTCGGAAAAATCAATGATCTTTACGCCTTTTTTACCCGCCACGGAAGGTAACATTAACTTGCCGCAAAGTACACTCATGTAATCGTAACTTAGCAAATCAGCCTCTGATGCAAACATAAAATTTAATCGTTTATCTTTTTGCTTGGTTTCCAAACGCTGAATAAAACGAGTAAGTTTTCCGAAGTATGGACCTTGTTTTTCAGTATTTGCTTTAGCCCCTGGTACCATTTCCTCATCTTTTGATTTCAGGAAAGAAAGTAGTGCAGCAAGATTATAAGGAATTGGGCTATCCAAAGTAATATTTGCTTCCATCTCGGCTTTGTCTGCATCTATCAGGAATTGCTTTTTCCCCTCAATAACGGCACTGCTGAACATCATAGCTTGGTTAGGAGCATTGTTGTCGCTCCGATCAAGCATGAGCGATAGCATTTCTTCATAAGTGAGCAACCAATAAGGGAGGAAAAGCAGTCCTTCTCCTAATGTATCATTGGGGCCTGCAACTTTAAAATGTGAAAAACTATCACCTTGTAAAGTAGAGTATTCACCATGAATATCAAACAGTATTGCATCTGCTGATTTGAGAGCTGCGACCTGCTCAAGTATTTTTGCCACACACCATGATTTTCCTGAACCCGTACTGCCAACAATTACTGCATGACGCTGAAATAGCTTGTTTCCATTGAGCCATGCAGTAGCATCTTCGTCAATTGAGTAATTCCCGATTTGCAAGCTAACTGCATCTTCTCCTTCTGGAATAGAAGATATTGCTTGCATAAAACGTTTTAATCTGTCTCCGTGAATAAGATGGCATTCTGCATTTATGGTTGGTATGGTAGCTAAGGAACGGCGGAATACGTTATCCTTTCCGGCATCTCTATCAAAGTGTGTTCCGATCAGAATTACTTTAATAATATTGAAACCCAGCTCAGGGGATATATCTGCAACTGGATCACTATACGCTGATTTGCGTATTATTTTTGACACCAAGCCTATTAAGTGTTGTCCAATCTTCGAACTTTGAATGGAGATCAGATGGTTTACTTGTAATCCACGCAGCTTGTCATCATTCTCAACTTTTACTATTACAGTAGATGTATCTACGCTTTCAACAGTACCAAGTAGTTCTTCGGGCGTATATTCAAATATACTCATGCTACCTCTCCTCACCATATGTTCATAAAGTTATCCAAGAGCCAATATTGCCCCTCATATGTTTCCTCCCACCCATTTCCATATACTTTTGTATGGGTGGAATCTGAAAACTCAAAAATAAGGTACTTGTTTATTCCTGCCTCAACAATATGCTTTTTGCAAGCTGGAGTCATGGTTTTGGCAAGGATAACAATAGGTTTTCCTTTAGAAATCTGTGCTAAAAGCTTTGGTTGTATGTGTTCATCGTTAAATCCATAACCTACACATAAGTATGCACCCGCCTGCACAAAGGCGTTATCTGCCTCCGCAATAATGGTTCGATATGGCTCATCATGAGTGCTACTGTATTTCTCTTTACCAGGAGGAACAATCAATGGTTGAAAATCATTAGGGATTGTTCGAGTGAGTGGGAATGCCACAACTTTTCCATCAGGGGCGACAAACCAGTCCAGCGAACCGTGAACTTTCCAAATATCAACAACTCTTTCACGAGCTCGTGTCCGCTTTGTTTTTAACGAAGTTGAAGGAAGCTCTAATTTTTTAATCAAAGAGCCTCCAAACCCAGTAACTGTGGTTGCGCCAACTCCATCGGCAGCATATTCCGCCAATCTATCATAATTGGTAGTTACGATAGCTACTTTATTGGGAGTAGGGGCAAGTACCTTTCTAATAAGCTCAACCAATGCTTTTGGTGGGTCTATGAGGTGTTGATCAAAATAGAGAAGATCCTTTTCGTTGACAGTTTCCCACACAACTCTACGAATTTCTTTTAGTGTTTCAGGAAGAAGATTCACGGTATCTATTGCCCCCTCCAGCCCTGAATTGTTTACTGCCGTACAAAAGGCACTATAATTAGGATCGGAGATTACAGTATCGGATTTTCTTATTTCTTCCGCAAGCCCATCCATAGAAGGAAGCTCATATGGCGCGGATGCACCTGAGCCTAAAACTATCAAAGGACTATTCTCCAAATATCCTTGGAGTAAACTCATACAGCCGCTCCATTCCATAGATTTTCCTCCATTCGTTCTGATTTAAGGCAGAATTATCACTTTATCCTCGCCCTAATCTTCGCTTCTGCATCTTTTTCCAAATCAGTCTGAAATGCTTACAAATATCCGGTTCGATCTTTAGCAGATTAACCAGAACCTCTTGGTCTACAAGGTCAAGTGCTTTTTCGATGTTCTCATCACTTCGAATAATTCTATCAACTTCTTCAAGAATACTGTTGCGTAGGTTGGAATCAATATGTTCTATTTTGGGCAAAAGGATATTGCCCATCTCCCCAGGAAGAATTTCGAGAACTCCGCCACCATAGCTTCTTCCGCATATTTCGGTGAATGCGAAAGAGATGCTGTTATAATAAGCAAGCAGCACGTTTTCTGGCTTTACATTTGAATTGAACTTCATGCGATGCATGGTGTCGGTTGATACCGCGCCGCAACAGTTGAGAACAAATTTGGGGTATAGATTATTTCTTCTTAAGAAGAATGCATCCGGGACCCACACAGAAGGAACAATGTACCATCTATCTCGGATCGAACATTTATATCCTTCGTGCTCTCCATTTGCTTCACCGAGCGAAATATACTCTTTGTGTTTGGCGGGATATTCATCGTATGGAATCTCAGGGAAGTTGATTAGGCGGGCACGCTTTCCAGCAATTTTGTTTTTCTCCCAATCTTGTTCCGTGAAATATATTCCATGTGCATGAGAACTTCTGCCAATCAAAGGAAGGGTTACTTCGCTTAACTGGTATTGCTCAGATGTTTCTTCCGTAATGGAGAAGTAGCCATTATTACCCGTGGTTATTCCAACATTGATTATTCCGTATTCTGAAAACTTAGCAAAGCGTTTATCTGCACGAAGCTCCTGAATAAGAGCCATTTCTGCTGCGTTTACAAAATACTTTGTCCATTTTTCCTTGACATGCTGTAACTTTTGGAATCCATTTTGAGATAGATCCAACTGGGCAAAACCGCTAAGGTCATTCATTTCAATGATGCGAATGCCTTTTTCTTCCTCTCCTTTCTCGCCAATAAACACAATGACTTCTTGCTCAATGTCAGGGAACACAAGCTGCTCAAATGTAATTAGAGTGATTTTTGCGAGATTATTGGCCAAATACAGGCGCAGATCCTCTGCGTATGCAACTTGAAGTATTTCAGCCGGAATAACAAACGCTATCTTACCTTTTTCGGACAATAACTGTACGCAGGCCACAATAAAGGCAACCCACGCATTGATCAGCTTATTTGCTTTCATACCATGGGAAGTCAGAATTTGAGATTGCATTTCTCGCTGACTTTCTTTCAGATATTGATAGCGAATATAAGGAGGATTGCCCAAAATCAAATCGTACTGTTCTTTGCCAAGAACACGATTATAGAAGTCAAAAAAGTCCTCGGTGCATACTTCGATTTGCTCAAATTCAGAATACCTGTCTCGGACTTTTTCGGCTTCATCGGGTTCAATTTCAACAGCTGTTAGTTTATCCACCTTATTCAGAAGGTTAAGGTTTTGTAGCGCATCAAGAAATACTCCATCACCGCAGCTTGGTTCCAAGACAGTAGAGATATTTTGAGACGCAAAAAGCTCCACCATAGCATCTGCAAGCTGCAATGGTGTATAATACGCTCCTCTTAATTTCTGCTCTGAACTATCCTTTTTGAGTCTCATTGTTAATACCTCGCTTAAAAATCGAGTCTATATACCCGATCAATCAATCCCTGAATCTCAAAGATAAGTGCCTCTTTCTGTCTCTGTAACAGATTTGCAATTCGCTTTGCGGGACGGCCAGACAGTGAATCATTGATTTCGTAAATTTCTCGGCTTGCTGCTACCACTCTGTCGTGAATGGCTTTTTGTTCTTCTATGGCAAAATCCAGTTCAACAAAGGGAAGCGTAGAAAGAACAA
>OHJK01001071.1_pt1 | contig 14758 bp, 10 predicted proteins | sample 1568541 | NCBI WGS metagenome assembly OHJK01 (sample SAMEA3879535, study PRJEB24766) | human gut metagenome | biome: human-associated habitat; feature: feces | place: USA | collected 1985/1987
GTGAGCGCCTATACCTTCCTCGCTCCGGCGAAGTATACGGCTACGGCTCAGACCATGGCCACCTATAACGCTTCCGATGGTGGCGAAAGCATCGCCCAGCAGTCCACTGGTGGCAGCTACATTTCCAACCAAATCACCTCATATCCGACGCTTGCCACCACTTCGAAGGTGCTCAAGCCGGTTATTGATGATCTTGGCTTGGATGAAACCGTGACGGATCTTGCCGGCCAGGTCACCGTCACCAATCCGACCAACACCGCATTCGTGAACATTGCCGTGGTGGATGGAGATCCGAAGCAGGCCGCGGACATCGCCAATTCCGTTGCCGAATCGCTGAAGAACGTCATTGAAAGCGACCTGTACTCCGGAGATAAGTCCCCGGTGAAGCTTTCCATCGTGCAGAAGGCACAGGTTCCGACGTCTAAGTCTTCGCCGAAGACTGCCCTGTATTTGGCTGTCGGTGTGGTGCTCGGCATCATCATCGGCGTGTTCGCCGCACTCATCAAGGACCTCCTCAACACTAAGGTTGAAGAGACTTCCGACGTGCGCGGCATCGTCCGAGCATCCTCCCTTGGCTCCGTTCCGATGGACGCTTCGCTTGATGATAAGCGCCCGGTGTTGGTGAGCCAGCCCAACGGTGCTATTGCCGAGGAATTCCGCCGTATCCATACGAATATCGACTTCCTGCAGACCGACCGCACCGAAGGCGTGGGCCAGCTGCTTGTCATCACGTCTGCGCAGCCGTCCGAAGGCAAGACCACCATGGCTATCAACACTGCGGTGGCCCTTGCTGAAGATGGTGCGAAAGTACTGCTTATCGACGCTGATCTCCGCCACCCGTCCGTTGCTCACCACTTGGGCATTGAAGGTGCCGCCGGTCTGGCGCACGTGCTGTCCGGACAGATGGGCCCGAAGGACGTGGTACAGAGCTACTGGAAGCCGAACCTGCACATTCTGCCTGGCGGCAAGAGGCCGGCGAACGCTGGCGTGCTGCTGGGTTCCGAAACCATGAAGCTCATGGTGGAGCAGGCGCTCACCCAATACGATTACGTGATTATTGATACCGCCCCGTTGACGGTGTCCAACGATGGCGCGGTATTCGGCCGTTGGGCCAAGGGCCTTCTGCTGGTGGTCAGCCGCAACGTGTGCGAGAAGAAGTCCCTGCAGGAGGCGGCCGACACGCTCGCCACCGCGCAGGTGCCGGTACTTGGCTTCATCTTCAATCGTGCAGATCCGAAGAAGACCAATACGCATTCCAATTATTACTATTACTATGAGGATGGTGCGCCGCGCAGCAGCCATCGCGCGAAGGGGAAGAAGCGGCACTGATGGTTCCCTTCTCCATGGAATGAGGGGTGTATGGCAACTGAGAACGATGATTCCCAGTCTATGAACGGTATTTTGTCCAACATATCTCGGGATGTGGTGGACACCAGCTGGGATATTCCTCCGCTGACCTTCCCCAAATTGCAGCCTACCGATTCGGAAGAAGCCGATGGTGCGGATGAGGCTTCGCTTGCTGAGCCCCGCACCATCGCTTCCTCCGTGCCTGCGCAAACGGAACAGCCGGTTTCGGCTGCGCCAACAATCGCGGATATTCCCAGTATGCCGCTCGACACCATCGATTTCGATGATGCGGTTGCACCAGCCGATGCCGAGGAAACCGCCACTTTGCCACCCCTCGTCTCTTCGACAGATGAACAGGACGCCGAAGCGACTCAGGCCTTTGACACTTCGGATGGCATAACCGACCTAGAGGAACTTGCCGCGGAAGATCCGGAACATGATCCGCTGAAAACCATTCCGGTCGCACCGAAAGAGCCGTCTGCGGACAAGCGAAAGATTATTGCCATTGTCGCTGCGATTGCGGCAGTGGCGGTTGCTATTGCCGGTGTCATCGTGGTACGCAATCGTATCAATTCGAAAGAACAGCGTGCGGCAGTGGTGGTATGTGAGAAGGCGAAATCCAAATACTCTAAAGCCAACGAAAAACTGCAAAACGCTATCGAACAGGCAACCAGTTTGCAGGGCACTGCGGCAAACCAGGTGGCGGATGCCGCCACAATCGACCAGCTCACTCAGGCCGTGACCAAGGCGCAAAACCTCAAGACGGTCGGCGGATGCTCGGTGCTGCTGTCCGAAACCACACTGCGTGCGCACGCCCGTAGCATGAGCAAGCAGATCAGCAATATCAAAGAACAGTCCAAGGCCGTTACCGCAGCAGCCACAGCTGTGGCCGTCAGCAAGCGAGCTTTGGAAGTGAATAAGACGACTGCCGCGTTGCAGAAGACCATTGCCGACGCAAAGACGTTGCTTGACGGTTCTGCAGGCCAAGTTGCGGACGAGTCGACACGTGACGCGCTTGCCAAGGCGATTGACGCTGCCCAGAAACTCCTCGATGGCAAAAGCGCCGATGTTACGGCCATGCAGAACGCTTCGAAGGTGATTTCCTCGACTTCTGACGGCGTAAACAAGTCTGTGGCGGAGCAAACTGCGGCCAATGCCCAGTCGAATACCAATTCGAATACCAATAACGGCACTACGAACCGGCGCTACACATATACGTGGCAATTTGGTCCGGGCTCTGGAAACGGTGTGAACGGTGGTGGTTCGACCGGTGGCAATAACAATGGTGGCTCAACCGGTGGTAATGGCGATTCGACCGGCAACGGCAACGGCGATTCAAACGGCGGCGGTAACGGCGATTCGAATGACGGTAATGGTGGTTCGACCGGCAACGGCAACGGCGATTCAGATACAGGTACTGCTGGCGAATAAGCCATACCGGAGAAAGATTTGGATATAGCGAATGGTACCCCCATAGGTCCCTCTTAATTTCTGGGGGGGGGCTGTGGTAAATTGTTTGCCGTATGCAGCTGAAGGGGAGGGAGATACATGCAAGGCGTGAATACCGGTGAATCCGGCGCACCAAACGGCGAGCAAGGTATGAGGACTCAAGAGATTCATATCGTCTCGTCCAATGCGCATCGACAGGCATACGCGTCCATGCAGAATCAGCGTCTGCAAAAGCAGTTCGAGCCGATGACTTTTTCCAATACCCCGTTTCCTGCGGAAAAGGAAGGACATAGGCGCGGCAAGGCTGAATCGACTCCCCGGTGGCGTTTCGCCTTCGTCGCCAGCCTGATCGCCATCGATTTGGCAGTGATGCTGCTTTCGTTGACCGTCAGCCTTGTAATCAACGGTGCTGCTTTCGATGCCATCGGCGATGTGATGCCGTTTTGGCTTTTCCTCATTCTGTTCAGCCTGATTTGGTTGCTGTGCTTGGCATTCGCGGGCACATACCACCGCCATGTTATGGCGGACGGCTATGAGCTGTATGCCAAAATCATCAATGCGTCGTTGCTGACCATCATCTCATACTGCAGCCTTGCATTTATTTTCAAACTTGCATTGCCCCGTACTGCGTTGATTATCGCGCCAGTCATCGCCTTCTTCTTGGATATCATCGCACGTTGGCAGATGCGTCAAGCGTTGCATCGTCACCGCAGCAAAGGCTCTTGCAAGTACAGAACGGTGGTCATCGGATCTTCCGATGGCATCAACAAAGCCTTGCAGACCATGCGCAACTGCATGAATTGGGGGTACGAACCAGTTGCTGTATGCCCAATTGAAGCGGATCCAGCTTCAAAAGACGCTTATGTGGTTACCTCATACACACCAGATGCCAATATCGAAGGCTCCAGCAAACTTAAGGTGATTCCTTTCAACTCGGCATTCCCACGTATTTGCGAAAGCCTCGGTGTACAGGAAGTCTATGTGGCTGACGTGCTTTCGCGTGATTCCGAAATGTTGCATGGTCTTTCTCTTGCGGTGGAGTCGCTGGGTATGGAACTTGCCTTGGCGGTCTCCCTGGCGGATGTGAGCGGTCACCGTTTGTATCTGCGAAACACCACGGAACAGCCAGTTCTGTTGGCTTCCCTGCCGCAGTACACGGGAGCTGCGAACGTAATCAAGCGTTTGCTGGACATCATCGGCTCACTGTGCGCGCTGATTATTTCCTCTCCGATTCTTCTCGGCGTCGCCATCGCCATCAAGCTTGATGATGGCGGTCCGGTGTTCTTCTCTCAGACCCGTATCGGACTGCACGGCAAGCCGTTCAAAATGTATAAATTCCGTTCCATGGTCACCAATGCTGAGGAGCTGAAGAAGAAACTCGCTGAGGAAACTGGGCAGGAAGACCGGTTCATCTTCAAAATGAAAGATGATCCGCGTATCACCAAGGTAGGTCACTTCATCCGTAAGACTTCTTTGGATGAGTTCCCGCAGTTCTACAACGTGCTCAAGGGCGATATGTCTCTGGTCGGTCCGCGCCCGGCATTGCCGGAAGAAGTGGCCCGCTATGGTTCCCTATATTCCGCCCGACTGCTGGTCAAGCCGGGCATCACCGGTCCGTGGCAGGTGTCCGGCCGGTCGGATCTTTCACAGGAGCAAAGCGAATATTTGGACGTCTCCTACATTGAGAATTGGTCCATCGCTGGAGATCTTGCGATTCTTGCCAAAACCGTGATGGTAATCTTCACTGGCCGTGGATCGTACTGAGCCAATAAGTGGGTTTTCTGTGATTTTCCCTCTGTTCTTGTGACGGAACAGAGGGAAATTTCATTTGGCGGCCGAAAAAAGGGGTGCCATGTGGCACAATAATGCGCTGGAATAGTCAAATTGAGTGCTTAATGATTTGAGGAGCAAAGCATGGGGCAACATGCTCAAGCAATACGGGAAAAACATACGGCACGGAATGTGACGCTTATTGTACTTGCGGTGCTGATCGTGCTACTTGCCATTGCTGCAGTGTTTGGTATGCAACTGTATAAGCAGGCAAAAAGCGTCAAGGCACACGAATCGCAAGCCATATCCTCACTATCCGCAATCAATGACCCTGCAAAGCTCAAGGATGCCGCCGCGTTGCAGGCGTCCATCGCGCAGGCTCAGCAGCAGACGGCGCAGGCCAAGCAGATTGCGCACGGTTCATTATGGAACGTGACTGCGAAAATGCCGTTCGTCGGCAGTGACATCGCCACTGTGCAAGGCATGACGGAAGTCGTGGACAATCTTGCACAGCAGACACTGCCATCGTTGACCACTGCGGTGCAACAGCTTGCCGGGGCCAATCTTTCCGGTGCGGAAGGGCAACTTAATCTGCAGCCAATCGCCGATGCGCAAGGTAACTTCGACAAGCTCAACCAGCAGGTGCAGCAGCAGAACAAGCAGTATAACAGTCTTGCCGAGCCGAAAATCGGCATGGTGAAGAAAGCCTATCAGCAGGGCAAGGACCAGCTTGACAATATCGCCGATTTGGTTGGACAGGTCAGCAACGCCACTCACATGCTGCCTTCCTTCCTCGGCCAGAACGGTGCCCGCACATACTTGCTGGCGGCACAGACCACATCCGAAACACGTTCCGGCGGCGGCTTGGTTGGCTCTCTCGGCACCATGACTGCGGATAATGGCAAAATCGCGGTGGGGGACTTCCACCCGAATGGTGAGTTCGTCAATGGCAACAACGGCACCGCTGAGGAACATGCGGTATTCAACAGGCCGTTGGGTTTCTCCTTCGACGTGCGAGACACCTTCGCGGTGCCGGATGTTTCCCGCAACGCGGAAATGCTCAACGCTTCATGGCAGCGTTCGCAATATGCCTGCAACATCGACGGTTTGATTTCCGTGGATCCGGTGTTCATCCAGAAAATGGTGGAGATCAACGGACCAGTCACCTTGTCCAACGGCACTGTGCTTACCGGCGAGAACACCGCCGAATACATGCTCAACACCATCTACAAGGACGTTCCTGTGGCACAGCAGGACGAATACTTCGAGTACATTGCCAAAACGGTGATGGACGGCGCTTTTGGCAACATGACTGTGGACAAGATGATGAAGGTGGCGCAAAGCATCGGTGATTTGGCCGAGAACCGCCACTTCTACGCCTACACGTTCCACGATGACGAAGCGAAGTACTTCCAAGGTGCTGGACTCGCCAAGAATGCGCCTGAGAGCGAGACCAATCCGGAAACGGGCATTTACATCAGCGAGCAGAATCCTTCGAAGATGGGTTGGTATATCGACCGTACCAGCGAAGTGACCAAGACAGGTGACAAGACCTACCACGTGAAGTACACGCTGACCAACCGTATGACTTCCACGGAAATGGCTACCTGCACGAGTTACATTCTCGGTGGTGAGCAGAAGGGCGTTGGTGGCGTGCCCGTGGCGCCGAGTGGCACATCCGCGCAGCGTGTGCTGATTTACGCGCCTGCAGGTGGTTCGATTGGATCAATCGCCGTGACCGGTGATGTGCGTGACCGTAGCAATGCCACCATGGACGGCAAGCCATTGAACTCCAGTATGGCGTACATCGCACCTGGCAAGAGCGTGACGTACGAGTTCGACGTGACCGTGTCTGACAAGGCCACGGCTGATATGAAGCTCGATCAGACGCCGTGTGGCAAAATGACCAATGATGTGAAATACAACTATTGAAATATGGCGCGGTAATTCTCGACATTATTGGTGTATGATTTCCTTGAATTCATCTCAATGAAAACTTGTTCAATGAAGTCTATGAATTATTGCTATATTCTTGGAAATACAGGGGGTATTTCTGCCGGAAAGCGGAGATACCCCCTATTTTATTAGTGAAAAAAGGGTGTATTTATGCGAATTGTTGTATTATATTGCATGTAATTAATATCCTATATTTTCAAGGGGTTGGCATGTCTGTTCTTGACGGATTTGAAGCAGTGGGAGAAAAGACCACCACCAATAAGATGACCATGACGGTCATGGAATCATCCGTTCGCTTTTCCAAAGGCGTGACCGAAGCGCTCGGATGCCCGGCATACGTGAAATTGCTGGTGAATGACAAGCAGAAGAAGATCGCAGTCCAGGCATGCGACGCCAAAGACGAGAACGCCATCAAGTTCTGCAAGACCAAGCGAAGCAAGGCCGATGGCGTCGACTCTGACGCTGCAGGAAAGGCTTCTTCCGTGACCGTGCGTACCACCGATGTGCTGGTAGCGGTGCAGAAGTATTTCACTTTCCCGCCGGTCGCAGACGACCAGATCGCCTATTTCGCCATGGATGGCGAGTCCTACCCGGATGAGAAGGTTGTCATTTTTGCTGTGGCCGATGCTGCAAAGGGTGTATCCGGCAAGCGCGGTCCCCGCAAAGGTTCGCATCATACGGCCAAAGATGGCGAGTAAGTGAACAATATTCCGCTCAGCTTGAAAAATCGCATATAGTACAGTTCTCTTGATGTGAGTGCTGTACTATATGCAGTATCTTGATAGGCTGTGCGAAACGTCCATAAACGCTAATAATGAGTACGTATGCATCCAGCCCAAAAATCCTGAAAAAGGGAGCTTGGAATGAATGTGGCAGGTAGTGGGCGTGTAGGATCTTCGTTCAGTATTCGAGTCGCTCAAAATAACGTGCTTGGTTGGCGATGGACGGTGGAAAAAGAGCATGACGGCTTTTTCGAGCCCGTTGCGTCTGGCCGTTCGCTCACGCGTAAGATGGCCAAAAGGGCCGCGATAAAAGCGATGAATGAATTGCGTGCATAAACAACCGTAACGCCATGAATGGCCTGCATCTTTCCATATGAAATATAAAAGAGGCATATAAGACAGGAGAGGCTCCGCACAATGTGTGCGGAGCCTCTCCTGTCTGAAAAACTAAAACTCAGTAGCAGTGGTTGGCGAGCCAGTAGGTGTAGGCGCCCTGGATGGAGCCGTAGCGCTGTGCGCAGTAGCCCCAGAACCACTTGAGCTGGGTCTGATAGTTGGTGGCCCAGTCAGCGCCGGCGCTCACCATCTTCGAACCGGGCAGAGCTTGCGGCAGGCCGTAGGCACCGGAAGACGGGTTCGTGGCGGAAACATTCCAACCGGATTCGTGGGAAATGATGTACACGGTCGCGGTGAAATCAGCCTCGGAATAGCCGCTGGACAGCAGATAATCGTGAGCCCACTGCTGCATTTCGCCAGCCGGCACGGTGGTGCCGATCGACGCTGCGGCCGCGGACGGCGTGGACGAGGAGCCGGTGCCGACGAGGATCACCTTGTCGGTCGGAGCCTTCTTCACGAAAGAGCTGATCATATTGGAAGACATGACCTTGCCGCCGGACTTGGTGACGAGGTTCGTGGTCTCCATAACACCGTTCGCGCCTTCGGTCTCGACCTTCTCCTGGCCCTTCGGCAGGCTGGAGGTCTCCTTCTTGACCGTGTTGAATGCGATATCCGTATCAGACACCTCAACGGAAGCGCCGGCACGTTCGATCTTGATGACGGTGTTCTCGTTCACCTTCGTATCCAAAGACGGGGAAACGGTGTCTTCCGTATCAAGGGTGATGTCGCCCGCGTCAAGCACGGACTTCACGTCGGTGAAATGCATGCCGGGAACCACGCGGGTCTTGCCGTTGATCTTCACGGTGACGTACGAAGTATCTCCGGAAAGCGCCTCACGGGCGTTGCCACGGGAGGCTTCGATGCTGTCGGTGACGGAATACGCGGTGACCTGCTTGGCAGGAGACTTCTCCGCGGTGGCGTACAGATTATGCGACACGATGCCGCCAGTGGCCAACAGCCCCACTGCCGCAACCGTTGCGACAATCTTCACCATCTGAGATTTGCCCGGCAAGGCAAACGTAGTTGGTTGGGCATGTTTCTTATGGCTAGCCATTCTGCTCCTACATCGGGTACAATTCCTCGGCGGATTCCGTGCCTAGGGCACGGCGCACAACCGCTAGGGTTCCGCCGGAATGCGCGCAACTGCATATAGTCTACCGCACCCCAAGGAACTTGAAGATAACGTATGCAACGCGCAGGCGACGGGCCGAATCATCGTTCCGACTGACTACTTGGCGTTTTCACTTTGGCGTCTCCGCTGGAAGCGGTGTTCCCATCGGAAGCGGCCGCATCCATATCCAACGCCTTGGCCTGGCTGATCAGATCATCCAAATCGGAAGCGCGCAACGCGCCGGCCTGCTGGAAGATGATCTGCTGCTTCTTGACGACCATCAGCGTCGGCACTGCCTGAACCTTGGCCGCGGCGGCCAGATCGGGATTCTGATCGATATCCACCTTCGCGAAATAGACGTCCGGATTCGCCTCGCTTGCCTTCTCGAACGTTGGGCCGAATGCACGGCACGGACCGCACCACGTGGCCCAGAAATCCACGAACACCAGATCATTGGATTCGACGACCTGGTTGAAATCCTGCGAAGTGACTGCATGCGTTGCCATATGCGTTCCCCATTTCCCGGCTTACGCTATAAGCCGATTTCAAAAAACAATATCGTGCAATGCTGCGCAATATTGCGAAAGCCCGTTTGCGAAAAGTATATAGCCGCACGCCACGCAAACACACTGCCGCACCCGATTGCGCTATGGGAAGAATCGGAAGCACGTGACATTCACATGCCGTGCGTGATAATGGAACCATGCCAGTGATGAATGATGAAGTGCCCGACGAGGGCGATTTCGACGCCAACCGCCATCGCGGGGAATTCGACGACATTACGCCGGAGGATTTCATCCGCGGAATGGGCAACCCTCCGGGATGGCTCCCATCGGACGAAATCAACCGCATGCGCCACGAAATACCGATTCCGTACGTCGTGGTCGTGCCGGTGCGCACCGACGATCTCGGCAGGGTGGCGCAAATCGGCTCGCTGCTGCGCGTCACTGACGACGGCGGTATCGAACGCACATTGATCGCCGGACGTGTGCTCTATCACGAATCGTTGCGTGAAGCGGTGGCGCGCAACGTCGCAAAAGATTTGGGCGATATCGCCCTGCCGCAGCTGCCGATCAGCCTGCAGCCGTTCACCGTGGCCGAATTCTTCCCGACACCCGGCCTATCCGACTATTACGATCCACGCCAACATGCGATCGCGCTGTGCTACGTGGTGCCGATTGCCGGCGATTGCAAGCCGCAGGACGAGACGCTCGATGTGGAATGGGTCGACCCGTTCGGAGACATGCTCGACACCTTCGTCGGGCAAATGGCCAACGGCTACGGCACCATCGTGCGGCAGGCGCTCGCATGGACCGGCAAGTAGGACAAGCCGCGCACGCGAGGCAAGAGCTAGTCAAACTAGGCGAACAGGCAGATAGGGGAGGATTAGAAAAAAATATGACGATTGAACTGAACAACAACGTATATGCGGACGGCGGCAACGATACCGAAACCACGCCGGTGGTGCTCGTGCACGGCTTTCCGGTGGACCACCGCATGTGGGACGAGTGCGCGGCGGCTTTACGCGACCAAGCTGTGAAACAAGGCGTGAAACCATTTGCGATCTGGGCTCCGGATATGCCCGGCGCCGGCGAAGGACCGATTCCGTCCGACGAAGACAGCGGCGGCAAGGACGCCGACGGCGCGTTCCCGTACGGACTGGACCGTATGGCGGACGCGTACGTGGGCCTGCTGCACGCCGCCGGCTACGGCAAGGCCATCTGGGTGGGCCTGTCGATGGGCGGCTACCTGATTCTCGACATCCAACGCCTGCATCCGGAAGCGGTGGCGGCGCTCGCCCTGTGCGACACGAAAGCCGACGCCGACTCCGCCGACATGCGATTGAAGCGCGTCGCAATCGCCACCGACTGCGAAACGACCGGCACACACGAGCCGGTCATGGGATTCGCCGTGCCGTCGGAAGCCGACTCCACCGTGAAACAGTCGGACGCCTACTGCAGGCAGTTCGAAACGTGGATCAACGAACAGCCCGCCGACGGCATCGCCTGGCGCGAACGCATGGCCGCTGGCCGTCCCGACCTGAACGATGTGCTGCCGAACATCAACGTGCCAGTCGCAGTAATCTGCGGCGACAAGGACCCGTCCAGCCCGCCGGCAGTGATGAAGCCGGTCGCCGACGCGATGACGAAAACCGACGTGACGATGACGGTGATCGACGACTGCGGCCACTTCAGCGCGTACGAACACCCCGACCAGGTGGCCGCCGCGTTACTGGAACTGGTGAAGCGAGTCGGCTGAGCCGGCTGCGACGATTATCTGTGGCAGACCATCCGGCGTATCGACAAGATATAGAGAAAATATATAAAACGTATATACGAAATATGTACTACGTATGTATAACGAATATATTCCGTATATAACACGCATGAAAGAGGCAACACAACCATGAGCGTGTTCTCACCACTGGCATTGACGCAGACCCTGCCGTTCCTGCCACTCGCCCAAGGAGACATCGACTACGAAGTGGCACGACGCGGCGAACCCGACCTGTTCGCCAAAGTCCTGGCGGAACCGGCAACGAAAGTCATCCTCGTCAAAGACGGCAAAGTGGCCGTGCCGCACGGCCAAGGCGCCATCGCCGACTACGCCAACGTGAAAATGCGCCTCGCCCAACTGCCGGGCGCGTACGTTGCCGCGGAACTCGAATCGCACCCATCGGCGCTCGCCATATTCCTCGGCTCGTACGGCGGACGATTGGGCGAGCACGTCGTCGCCGTGGACGTGACGCACGTCCAGCCGAACGATACGACGATTACGGCTGCGACGGCTCGCAGCGGGGGAGCGGATGACGCGTTCGCCGAAGTGCCGGCGCATGAATCGCAGGAAAACGCGAAATCGCTGCTGGAAAGCGCGGCAACCCGATTCGACTGGGTGGACCTGCGCGGATTCGCACCCCACGCCAGCGCACGCGAAGCCGGACAGGCAACCTCCGCCATCTCGCTCAGCATGTGGCACGCCCGGCAGCGTCACTGCCCGACGTGCGGCGCGCCCGTCGAACCGGCGCTCGGCGGCTGGGCTCAGCACTGCACGAACGATGAGGATGGCAATCGTTTGCTGTTCCCCCGAATCGAGCCAGCGGTGATCACCGCGATCGTCGACCATGATGACCGTCTGCTGCTGCAGCACAACAGCGCATGGCGCGACAACGGCCTGTACTCGGTTTCGGCCGGATTCGTGGAGGCTGGCGAAAACCTGGAGCACGCATGCCGGCGCGAAGCCAAAGAGGAAGTCGGCATCGAAATAGGCGAACTCAAATACCTCGGCTCCCAGCCGTGGCCGTTCCCCTCGTCTCTCATGATGGCGTTCAAAGGCGTGGCGGTCACCACCGACGTGCACGTGGACGGCGAGGAAACGTTGCAGGCGCGTTGGGTCACACGCGACGAATACATGAGCGAACTGGTTTCGGGACGTATGGAGGCTCCGGGCAAAGCCACGATCGCACGCTACATGATTGAGGAATGGCTCGGCCACGACCTGCCGTGACAAGACCTGTCATTAAAAGGTGGTATCGGCTGAGCCTGTCTTCGGGGCGGTTGCCGGGGGAGCTTGTTTAGGTATTCGTTTGGGCACTCGTCTGCGTATCATGCTGCATGGTATGTACCGTTAAGAGAGTGAATGAGGAAACCACATACATGTCTGATAGAAGTGGGCAGAACGATACGGACAACAGTTTCGCCGGCATCTCGTTTGAAGGGGTGAATGCCGTGCCGCCGCAGTCTGGTGAGAACGGCGATACGATCAATCTCGCCGACGTGGCCGATGTGTCCGAACAGGACGACGTGTCCAACGCCGCCACCGAGACCATGCCGCCGTTGAATTTCGCATCGGACCAGACCCAGCCGTTCCAGTCATTCCCGACGGCCGGTGCCGCCGAAACCACGCCTGCCGGAACTGTCCCCAACGGAGCTGTTCCCACTGGTGCCATTCCTACCGGTGACATGCCCTCATCCACGCCCGCTCCCGCCATTCCCGTGCTCACCATGCCGGTCGAAGGAGAAGCCGTCGTGGCCAAGAAACGCAAACTGCCGCTGATCATCACCGGAATCGTGCTCGCCGTACTGGTGGTCGCCGCGATCGCCGGCTTCTTCACCGCACGCTGGTACTTCCAAGACAAGGCCGCGCCGGGCGTGACCTTCGGCGGAACCAGTGTGGCCGGACAGACCGCCGACCAGCTGAAAAACACGGTGACGGCCGCCGTGAAGAACACCACCGTGAACATCAAGGACGGCAACGGCAACAACGCTTCCGGCAGCCTGAGCGACCTCGGCGTGAGCTACAACGTCGACAAGACGGTCACGGAACTGCTCGCCGCCAAGCACCAGACCAACGGCGCACTCGAATACATCAACGAAGTCAACCCGTTCGTCAAGAAGAACGTGCCGCTGAACGCCAAGTCCAACAAGCTGGCCCTCAGGACGTTCGTCACCGACAAATTCGTGCAGGACACCGACCGCGCGGTACCGTCCACCGCATCGTACGATGCCAACGCGCGCGCCTTCGTCGCAGTGGAAGGCCGCGGCGGCAGGTCCCCGAAGGTGGACAACGTGATCGACACGGTCGCCAAAGCCATCGCGAACCCGGGGCACAGCGGCAGCGTGACGATCACGTACGAAACCATCGACGTGCCGGTCGCACTGCCTGAAGCCCAAAACGTGGCCGACCAGGCAAACGCGCGACTGAATGCGCCGATTGTGCTGGACAACGGACAAGGCAAGACCTTCCAGATTCCAGCCGAAGTCGTGGCCTCATGGCTGAAAACCGACGCCGACCTCGAACACGGCACGCTTTCGCTGTCCTACGATGACAACGCCATCACCAACTACGTGCAGCAGCAGGTCCCAGCCCAGCTCAACCAGGACGCGGTCGACCAGGAAGACGCCGTCGACAACAGCGGCAAAGTGCTGGCCACCATCGTCAAAGGCGTGAACGGCGTGAAGGTCAAGAACATGGAGGCGCTCGCACCGAAGATCGGCGAAGCGCTCAAAAACGGCCAAGGCGCCACCATTCCGGTGGACGGTGATGTGCAGAACTTCAAAACCGTGCAGAAGAAGAGCGAATACCGCATCGTGGTGGACCGTACCGCGCAAACTGCCACTGTGTATCACAACGACGAGGCCGTCAAGACCTTCCCGGTGTGCACGGGCACCACCGGCAAGCACGAAACCGACCTGGGCACCTTCTACATCTACCTCAAGTATCAGATCCAGGACATGACCGGCCTGAACGACGACGGCTCGCGCTACCTGTCCAAGGGTGTGAAGTGGGTAAGCTACTTCTACGGCGGCGAAGGCTTCCACACGGCAAGCTGGAACAATTACGGCATCGCCCACGGCGACCCGGCGCACTACGGCTCCCACGGCTGCGTGAACATGTACGAAGCCGATTCCAAGTGGATCTACGACAACTGCCCGGAAGGCACCATCGTGCAGGTAGTCGGCGCCATGCCATCCGGACCGGTACGCTGACCCGTTACGCGTGGCGCGGGTGCGCGGCGTTCGCATACGCCGTACAATGGGCGGCATGAGCGAAGCAAACGATAGCAAAGTGAACCTCGACGTGCCCGAGCACCTCGAATACTCCGACGAGCACGTGTGGGTGGATTCCTCCGTTGAACCCGCCATGGTGGGCGTTACCGAATACGCCACCGAACAGTTCGGCGAACTCGTGTACATCGATTTGCCTGAAGTCGGTACGCAGGTCGAAGCTGGCGACGAAGTGGCGGAATTCGAATCCTCCAAGGCGGTCACCGCGCTGGTCTCGCCGGTGGCTGGCACCATCCGCTACGTCAACAACGAGGCTGCGGACGATCCGAGCATTGTGACGGACGATCCGTACGGCGAGGGCTGGATTTTCAAGATCGAGCTTGAGGATGACGAGCCTGACCTGCTTAGCGCTGACGAGTATGCCAAGATTGTGGCTGACTGAATAGCACGGACGTCTAGTTTTAATTACGGCTGCGGCCGGCGGGTGCGATGCGCGGCACACT
>OHJK01001083.1_pt1 | contig 14573 bp, 6 predicted proteins | sample 1568541 | NCBI WGS metagenome assembly OHJK01 (sample SAMEA3879535, study PRJEB24766) | human gut metagenome | biome: human-associated habitat; feature: feces | place: USA | collected 1985/1987
TTTCCTTATTTACAAACTTTATGTCACAGTTTCGCATCGGAGTATATTCTTTTTTCGTGGTAAAGTTAGTAAATATTTATGAATCAAGCATATACAAAGCTGTTTTTCTAATGGCGGTCATTAGGAAATGACAAGAAACTTTTTCTAATGACCGATTTGGGTTAAATCCCTAACTTCTCTATTTTGTTATATATCGTCTTGCGGTCTACGCCTAACAGGCGGGCAGCCTTTGCCTTGTTGCCGTTGGTCTGTTGCAGAGCGGTAATGATGCGCTGGCGTTCCGTGTCTTCGTCGTGCAGTTGCAGGACGTTGTCGGTGCGTATCTGTCCCATCGCCTGCGTCAGTTCGGCGGTGGTTATCTTGTTGCCGCGTGTGAGCAGCACCGCACGCTTCACCACGTTGTTCAGCTCGCGCAGGTTGCCGGGCCATGAGTGAGAGGCGAGCAGTTCTGCTGCGTCAGAGTCGAAGCCCTCCACCGTTCGGTTTAGTTCCTCATTGGCATGGCGTATGAAGAGGTCGGCGAAGAGGAAGAGGTCGCTGCCACGCTCCGAGAGTTTTGGCATGTAGATGGTGAACTCGTTGATGCGGTGGTAGAGGTCTTCGCGGAACCGTCCTTCGCCCACAGCCTCCTCAAGGTTCTCGTTTGTGGCGCACACAAGACGTATGTCGATAGGTATCTCCTGCGTTCCGCCAACGGGGCGGATGCGACGCTCCTGCAGCGCACGCAGCAGTTGCACCTGCACTTCGTAGCTCAAGTTGCCCACCTCGTCAAGGAACAGCGTTCCGCCGTTAGCCATCTCGAAGGCTCCCCGCTTATCGGTATCGGCACCTGTGAAGGCTCCCTTCTTGTGTCCGAAAAACTCCGATGCAGCCACGTCGCGTGGTATCGCCCCACAGTCGAGTGCGAAGAACGGGCGGTCGGCGCGTGCGCTGAGGTCGTGAATACGGTGAGCCACGTACTCCTTACCCGTTCCCGATGCACCGAGGATGAGCACCGACATCGGTGTGGGAGCCACCAACTCCACGTAGCTATATAGCTGGCGCGAGGCTTCGCTCTTTCCCTCTATGTGGCGAGGGGCAGTGAGTTTTGCGCTCGGCTCGTAGAGACGCTTGCCAGAGCAAGAATTTTGAATTTTGAATTTTGAATTATGCGCCGTTGGCGCATTTTGAGTTGTAGAGTTTTGAATTGTTGCATTGCTTTGCTGAGCGTTCTGCTCCATCGCATCCTTAATCTTATGCAGCAGGATGTCTGGCTGCACGGGCTTTGCGATATAGTCGGCAGCACCCGATTTCATGGCGAGCACTGCGTTCTGCACCTCCGCATAATTTGTCATCACGATGAACGGCGCATTGATGTCGTGTTCGTGCATCCATGCGAGCAGTCGAAGCCCGTCGTGGTCGGGCAGACGGAGGTCGGAGAGTACGAGGTCTACCTCTTTGCCGAAGGTTTCAGTCAGCAGTTTCACGGCAGCACCTACCGATGTTGCTTTCTCTACCTCAAATCCCTTTCGGCGCAGCCATGTCTGTAGCATTGTGCCGAACGCAATGTCGTCTTCTACAATCAGTATATGTTGCATAGTATATTCTTGAGTTTCTCTATCAGTTGTTTTGTCAATCTTTCGCGTTCTTGGTCGTTAGGGGGTGCACTTGTCTCAAGTGCACCAACCAAGTTGTCATTTTGAGTTTGTTGGTGTACTTGTTGCTTGTTAGGGGGTGCACTTGTCTCAAGTGCACCAACCAAGCTGTCGTGTTTACTTTGTTGGTGTGCTTGTTTGCTCTGTTGGTGCACTTGAGACAAGTGCACCCCCTGGAGGGGAGCAAGCCATTCGTTCTTGCCTGGTTCGAGCATTTCGAGCAGTGGCATCGCTTTGTGTACCGCTTTCGCAATGCGCTCCGGGTCTGAACCGTCGCCAATCATCTCTAAATATTCCTCTATCGACTTGCGTATGTCGCCTATGATTTGTCGCTCTGCTTCAGGGTCACCATCGGTGAAGGGGAGGAGGGCGGTTCGGAGTTTTGCGCTCGGCTCGTAGAGACGCTTGCCAGAGCAAGAATTTTGAATTTTGAATTTTGAATTATTCTCGGCTTCGCCTACGGTTTTGAGTTTTGAATTCTCGGATACTCTTACTGCTACGCCCGTGAGTTGGCAGATTGTGGCGGCGAGTGTCTGTATCGAGAACGGCTTGAACAGACAGGCATCGAAGCCGTCGCTGCGTAGCTGTGGCATGATGCTCTGCTCGTGTGCTGTCATCGCCACGAACTTCGTAGTGCATGATCGTTGCTGAACCTCGGCGTTATTGCGTATGCGTCGCATAATCTCGCTGCCGTTCATCTCCGGCATCTCTATGTCGGTGAACACGATGTTGGGAGCCGACTCCGTGGCGATGGCTATTGCCTCGCTGGCGTGTATGGTCGTGTTGGTGTTGAAGCTGATGCCCTCGATGCGTTGCAGCATCTCCGTGAGGAGCTGACCCTGCAGGCGGTCGTCGTCTACTATTACCACGGATAGAGTGGGGTGTTGAGATTTGTCTTTAGGGGGTGCACTTGTCTCAAGTGCACCAACCATGCAGTTGTTTTTAGGGGGCGCACTTGTCTCAAGTGTACCAATCAAACTGTCACGTTGACTTTGTTGATGTAATTGTTGCTTGCTTTGTTGGTTTTGTTGGTGCACTTGAGACAAGTGCACCCCCTTGGTTTGCTTGCTTTGTTGGTGCACCCCCTTGGTTTGCTTGTTTTGTTGGTGCGCCCCCTGATTTGTGACAATCTTCACGGGCAGACTCACGGTGAATGTCGAGCCCTTACCCTTTGTCGACTGCACTCGGATGTTGCCTCCGAGCAGCGTCACAATCTCGCGCGTGATGGTCAGTCCGAGTCCCACGCCCTCCTTGCCTTGTGCGCCAGGCAGACGTGTGAAAGCGTTGAACACCGTTTGCAGTTCGTCGGGCGTCATGCCGCATCCCGTGTCCTTCACGCTGATGCTGAGTTGTCGGTTTGCGATGCTCACGCCGACACGTACCTCGCCCTTGTCGGTGTATTTGATGGCGTTGCCCACAAGGTTATTCACAATCTGTTTGATGCGGAATGCGTCCGATCGGCAGAGCGTCGACTCCGTCACCTGCACATCAGTTGCCAACTTCAGCTTCTTTTCCATAGCTAATGGCTGCATCTGCGCCACACACTCGCTGATGAGCACAGCCGGTGCGAAGCTCACCTCGTGGCGTTCCGCCTTGCCGCTCTCCAGCTTGTGATAGTCGAGCAGTGCCGACACTAATTGCAGCAGATGTTTCGCCGAGCCCGATATGTTCTGCAGATAGCCCACCGCCTTCGGTTGGTCGACGTATTCGCTGAGCAAGTCGATGAAACCGGCTATAGACGCAGCCGGAGCCTTAATGTCATGCGTTATGGTGAGCAGCAGCCGCTCACGCTGCTGCATGATGCGCTCCGTTTCCGCTTTCGCCTCGATGATGCGTTGGCGGTCGCGGCGTTCGCGCTTTATGTCGCGCAGGATGTACACTACGAGTATCGCCGCCGAGAGGATGGCGAGCAGACCCAACACCGCTATCCTAACAATCATTGCACGCCGCGAACTCATCGCTTTGCCCACAACACGCTGCAGTGCGTTGTGCTCATCGCTCTGTATATCCTCAATCAGTAGCCATGTGCGCTTCGTCAGCTGAATGCTTACTCGCTGCAACTGCCTGTTGCGCGAGCTGATCGCATCCTGCTTCCTATCGTTTGCGCGTTGTTGCTCGCTGTGTATCTCCGCGAGTACGTTAGCCACAGAGTCGGCAATGTTCAGACGGTGGTTGATGGTGGCGGTAGACGGCTGATGCGTCAGTCGGGTGGTGCTCACGGTGTCGGTGTGCTGCTTGCGGAAGGCATCGCCTAAGCGTCGGAAGAAGCCACGCTTCGTCTTCACTACCTCATACACCGTCTCGTGTTGTTCGTGGCGTTCCTTCGTCTGCGGACTGATAACTATAGAGTCGCGTCCGCTATGCAGTGCCTCTAACTTGTTGTTGTAGTATATATCGCGGCAGTCGTTGTTCAGTTCCTTCATAACGAGCAGCATGTTTTCGCGTTTCGCCTTTAGCAGCGTAATGAGCGAGTCGAGGCGTTGCTGCTTCAGCGTGTCCATAAGCAGTGGGCGCAACCTCATGGCGTTGGCAGCCGAACTGCTAAGAGCCTCGTCGAAGCGCTGCCACTTGCCGGCATCGCCGAGCAGTACAGAGCGTTCGGCATTGGCGGTCTCGAGCATCGTGAACACGAGCGAGTCGACAATGTCGCGGCGAGCCATCAGCCGCTCCGATGCCTCGTTGACGGCAGACAACGAACGAGTGTTGTCGTAAACCATCCATGTGGCTGACACCAACACAACGGCGAGCAAGGCGTATCCTACAAGTATTTTTATTCTGGTGCTGAACATATATGTGCTGTAATATATTATTCTTATATATTATAACGCAAAATCTCTTATTTTATTTTACGAAAAAAGCCTGCACCATTCTTGTTCGCACAAGAACGATGCAGGCTAAAAAGGATTTAGTGTTGTTTTATGTCTGAAATCATTACCTTCTCTTCTCCTCTCTTCTTTACACTACAGCCGGTGCTTCTGTACCTGTAGTGTCAGTGTCGGTAGAGTCAGAGAGCACTACGCTTGAGAAGAGCTGTGCGGCAGGGTCGACAGAGTCGGTAGAGTCAGAGAACATTGCTTCTGTCTGCTGGTCGTCTACCACCGGAGTGTCGGGAGTCTCCACAACGGTTGTGTCAACCGGCATTCCCAAACCAAGCTCTGCCTTAGAGCTACCTGCAAATACGTTGCTTACTGATACCGTTACGAAAGCTGCGAGAGCTACAAAAACTAACTTCTTCATATGCTTTAAATTTTAAATTGTTAATATTGCGTTTATCTGTGGAACTCTGCTTCGAATTGTTGTTCGTTGCGTCGTTCACTAAATAAAATGCAATCGGTGTGCCAGAAAAAGTGCGGTTTTGCGTAAGTGGTTGAATGTCAGCTGCTACTGTCTGTTTAGATGTATTGGCATGGTTTGATAAAATGTAGAAAAGTGTGGAACAGTTGTAGAACTATTCCACACTTTTATGTAGACAATGTATGCGATTATTGCAAGACAAACTTGAAGGTCTTCGCAGCAGAAGTTGTCTTTACGCTGAGCAGATATACGCCCTTAGCCAACTGCGGCATAGGGATGGATAGTGTCTCGCCGGCACAGCGGTTGCCGAGCTCTTTGGTGAAGACCGTGCTGCCCGTCATGCTTGTGAGGCTCAGCGTAGCCTTCGTATTGCGTGCAAAACCCAAGAGGATTTTGCCGTCGGCGATGCGTATGGTGCCATCGAACGGCATGTCGATGCGCTCGCAGCCCGCTGTCTGCTTCTCGATGCACTGGCGCAGTCCGTCGAGCGCATTAATCTTGCCGTATCCCCAGTTGCTGTCGGGTGCCGTAGCGGTGAAGTTGTCCTTGCGAGCCGTAGCTTGCACAATCTCGTGCAGCTGTTCGGGCGTGAGCTGCGGATAAGCCTGCAGCCATGTAGCCACGATGCCTGCCATGAACGGCGATGCCATCGATGTGCCCTGCATGTAGCCATATTGGTTGTAGCGACCGAAGTTCTCGTTATATTCGGCGTACATCAGATTGCCAGATGCGTCGTTGTTCGACACCGCCGAGATAATGAAGCAACCAGGCGCAGTGATGTTCGGCTTCATGCGTCCGTCGGCGGTCGGTCCGTAGCTCGAGAACGAGCTGAGGTCGCCAACGGTCTCCTGCAGCGTAGCCTGTTGTCCGCTGTTCGTGGTGTACTCGTTGCGCGTGGTGTACGAGCCGACGGTGAGGATGCGCTTGCCCGTTCCGCCAATCTCGCAGAGCGTAGACGAAGCGGCGTCGGGAGCCGAGAAACCCTCCATGTCGCGCGACTCCAGTGCGAGGTACGTGTTGTCCGACCAGATGTTCACTCTGCCCGCTGTCTTCGGCGTGATGGTGAGTGCTATGGCGTAGTTGTTGCGGATGCCGGTGAGTGCGGATGTGAGCACCACGTGCGGTTTGCCGTTGAGCGGACTAACCTCCGATGCCACCTTCCATGTGCCCGTGGCGTACTTGCCGAACGATGTCTCCGTCAGTCCCTCGGCAGGGTAGACCGTAGTCGATACCGCATCCTTCTTGTTTACCGTGCTGAAGGCTGCGATGTCTACGGTGAAGTCGGTGCCCTTCTCGCCCCATATCTCTATTGTGCCGCCCGAGACAGAGTTGGACGGCGCAACTTTGTATTTCGCGAATGTGCGCAGCGGAGCGTCAGCTGTAGAGGCGAATGTATGGTCGATGTGGAACGCGTCGGTGCGGTGATTGCCTGCAGCACCCACGATGAGACGGCCAGGTCCCTGCATGGCATCGGTCATGGTGTCGAACGTCGAAGTGCCGTCGTGCGGTCCGTCCTGATTGCCCAAACTGAGGTTCACGACGCACGGCTTGCCCACCTCGTCGGCATAGTCGAAGATGTACTGCACGGCGTTGCTGATATCGGCGTTGGTGCTCTCGTTGAGGTCGAGTGCCACGAGCACGATGTCCGCGTCGGGCGCGTTGCCCACGTAAGCCCCCTCCTTGTATGCGTCGCTGCCGGCAGCAATGGCTGCCACGTGCGTGCCGTGCGAGTTGGTGTCGCTGTCGCCCTGCGCCTTCTCAATCAGCTCTGGCGTGTTCAGTTCGATGCCGTAGCCGTACTTCGTTGGTGCAGTAGCACCGTCGAGTGTTTGGGTGCCTTGCTCCCAAACACGTTTGATGCGCAACTGTCCGTCGTCGGGACGGCGGAACGCAGCGTGCATGTAGTCGAAGCCGGCATCAACCACGCCCACCACTACGCCCTCGCCGGTGTAAGCCTGCGGCAGCGAGGTGCCCTTGTGTATCTGGTCGGTGCCAGCCTCCTGGCGTGCGAGGTTGAGCATCTGGCTTGCGCCCGATGTCAGCTGTATGTACTCTACACCCTCCTGCTTAGCCAACTGCTGAAGCGCGTCGATTGAGAGGCGCACTGTTGCGGTGTTGGCGTGCAGAGCAACCGGTGTCAGCCCCAGTGCCTGCCACGATGTGCGTGCTGGGTCGATGGTTACGTATAGAGTTTTGAGTTTTGGGCTCTGGACTTTGAGTTTTGAGTGGTGCGCCTTCTGCTCGTTTGTGTTTGAAAGCACTACGGCAGTACGTGGCGACAAGGATGCTTGCGCCCACATGGAGGTGGGCGCGAGCAACATAGATGCACCTATTATATATATGTATGGCTTGCGCATGATACACCTTGTTTTATTATGTGTTATACGGTCTATCTCACCAGTATCTTCTTTGTGGTCTGCTTGCCACCGGCTACAACCTTCACGATGTACACACCCTTGGCAAGAGCGGCGTTCTCCACCTGCGCACCTGCGAGGTTATATACTGATAGACGGCTGTAGTCGCCCTCTACGTACACCTTACCATTGTTCACGAAGATGTTCAGAGTCTGCTCTGCTTCGGGCTCGTTGATGGCTGTAGCTACATTGAAACCACCTTGCTTGTACGATTCGCCGAGGCGTGCCTTGCAGCAGTTGTAAATAGTGTGCTTGGTGTTGTCGTACTGGTCGAACGAACCCATGTAGGCTACTACACTCATGTCCTTCAGTATCGCATCGATGTTGTTTTCACTACTGTTAGAGTAGTAGCTTGAGTGAATCTGTTTGGGTATAGTGATGGTCTTCTCCCATGTGAACATCTGTCCAGCCTTCACGTCATTTACGAGCATACCCCATGCGTTGCCCGTCACCGTTCCGCGGAATGTGTGGTTGTGAGTGTAGTTTTCTCCAGCATTTACTTGTGATGCAATTATGCCGTCCTGCACGAGGAAGAGGTTGAAGATAGACTGCTTTGAAGGCGCATCGGTGTGTGCCAGTATCTGCACCTTCACTTTCAGCTCGCGTGTGCTCTCGTTCAATTTTGTTTCGAGGTTGAATGAGACGTACGGCTTTGTTGTCGCTGCGTTATAGATGGTAGAGAGAACATTGTTTGTAGATGTCGCTTGTACGATTGGTGATGAGCTAATATTGGCGTAAGTGTGGCGGTTTACCATAGATGCAGGAGCGAATGTTCCTCCACTTCCAGGGTAGAAGAATAGGTAAGTAATGTCTTCTTGCATCGTGAATATGTCGGGGTTGTAGCCACTGTGGTGGGTTACTTCAATGATGTCTTGTTTTGAAGTCTTGATGGCATCTGCGATGTTCAGATGACCTCTGTAGCACTTTGAACAGGTCTGACTTGTGAATGATTCGAGCAGCAGTGAGCGCTCCATGTTCTTCGGATAGAAGAAAAGTGACGCAGTAAGGCTATTGTCGGAAGTGTCACCCTCTTTGTCAGCTCCGTTCACGTTGGCTATAGTGACGTTGATGTCTCGCTTGCCCTCTTTGCTTGTGTCTAAGTCTGTGATAGAAAAGCTATAGTTGTCCTTCGGCTCGATGTTGAGGTCGGCGAAGTGTTTTGTGGTTGTCTTGCCATCTACATCAATAATGGCATCGAAACTGTTAATTGCTGTTGTGCCAGCATTGATGAAGCATGGCGTGAGTTTACATTCTTCGCCAGCTTTATAATATCCGTCAAATTTGCTACGACCTACGATTACGTCGGTGTAGTCGTCCGCATTCTCCGCATTAACGAAGATGAGTGCGCTACCACGGTTCATGCCGTATGTGTCAACCCATGTGCCATTGCTGTATGCAAAGTTGCAGCCCTCAATGTCGTACGATTTGTCCGACATGAGAAGGTTGTATGTTGTGCCAATCTCGGCTGTGTAGCCGATGTACAGACACTCCTCTTCGCCAGTGATAGTGTATGGCTTGTCGAGTGTCCATTTTATCTTTGTGAGTCCTCTCTTTACCTCCAGTGTGCCCTCGGCAATCGGTGTGCCAGTGAGTGTGGTGGCGAGGAATACGTTTATATTGTTGTCTGTCGTATTCTTGCTACCTACTACAAACTCTGCGAAGTCGATTGTCTTGCCCTTAAGAGCTTGCAACTTGGCGTGGCTGAAGCGTATTGCTTGACCCTGCTTCTGGCTGCTGCCGAGGCGGAATGTGTTCAAACGATCAATGTCGTCTTTCGAGTAGCCAATGTTTGTGGCGTTGATGCTTCCTGCGAAAATCAGTAGGGAAGCGATACTGAGTAAGATTTTTCTCATGTTATATATTTTTGTTTATTATTTATTTGTTAGTTACGTTATTTTTAAGAAGTGGGTGGTAAAAGTATTATATTATAGGTGTCGTACCACTTATTGCTTGCAAATGTACGGTTTTTTGCAAATATACGCAACAATTTCGTAGAAAATAGATATAAATAGTCTTGGCTTTGAAAAATTAATATTATCTTTGCAATAAGATAGGCTGCACCTCAGCATAACATTCAAGCAAGCTTGATGTTCTGCATTCGGTTTGCACTATCTTTACAAGTAGTAGACAAGTGGACATATCAATTCGTCAGCTTGTCAACGAAATAATTAATAATCAATAAAAACACAGTATTATGGAAAGACGTTTACTTTATTCGGTTGCAGCCTTGGCGATGATGCTTGGCTCGTCAACACAGTCTTTTGCACAGAGCGTAGAAACCCAGAATCGCTTCTTGGTAAAGTCGGTTACGCTTGGTAGTCAGATGGGTGATGTGCCCGAAGATCTTGACTCGAAGCGCGAGTATTATTACTACAACACCGACAACAAGCTGGTAGGCAGTTCAACCTTTGGTCGTAAATATACCGACAAAGGCTATTCTGACGAGTTCTCGTTGACCAACATCATTAAGTCTGTCTTTGATGCTGATGGCAAGATGACAAACAAGGACTCGTATCAGTGGGGCGACTATGATGACGGCGATTTCGCTTTCCATAAGACATACAACTGCGAGAGCTATACCTACGATGTTCAGGGCAGACTGGCTACCGACACCACATCAATGCGCATCAACGAGTACACGTACAACGACGATGGTACGTTGGCTAAGGTTACGTCTTACAGTAAGCAGACAAAGAAACTTGCACAGGAGATAATCTATAGTTACGAAGAGGGTAGAGCTACTCATTATTCTTCTACCGGAAAGTACTATGAGTTTGAAGCCGACCTGAAGTACGATGCCGACGGCAATAAGATAGAAGAATATCAGTACACCGTATCGGGCGAAGTGAAGAAGCCAAAGCAGCGCGAGGCATGGACATACACCGACGGCGTACTCACGCTTTATATGAAGTATCGCTACGATAGTAAAGGTACTGAAATACCAGATACGAAGACTGAGTATGTTCCGGTGGGTGGAAATATGAACCTTATGGATGTCAGCGACTACTCTTATAATGCCACTAAGGAGCAATGGAGCAAATGGGGTCTTACCGTGCGCAATACCTATCGCAACTTCAGCGGATTGAAAGACGCAACATCAATGATGCTGCTCTCGGCAACACCCGACAAGACACTCAAGAATACCATCAACCTTCAGTTTACCACTCCGCAGGCAGGACTCGTACACGGTTGTAAGTTTGTTGTATATCGCGACTGTGTGGCTCTCGACACTCTCGAACTTGCCGACGTTATGGACCCTGCAACCAAGCAGTGCACATACCAGGACAAGGAGCTGAAGAATAGCACATACACTTACTTCGTTCAGCCGTTGTTCGCTCTAACAAACGGTGAGATAGCAACCCCTACTGCCGACTCAGAGTGGGTGGGCTACTACAGCACAACTCCGATGGACGTGAATGTGGCTCTCGCAAAGGAGCTTCCTGCCGTTACCGATCTTAAGTTTGTAAGTGGTGAAGTGAAGAGAGTTGGTTCTATTGTGAGTCCGATGGTTGAATACTACGCCAACCTTGAATGGAAGAACCCTGAAAATCTTGAAGAACTTGGTTTCGTAAAGAATAGCCTGGCTTTCGTAGGTAAAGGCTTGGCTGACGTAGAGACAAAGGATCCGACAGTGAATACTGCAAAGGTGCAGATTATGGACGATGAGGTAGAGCTTTATGTTATCACAAGCTACAAATATGGCAAGGCTTACTCTAACTCCATCACCGTGAAGATTACAGATATTGAGGTTCCTGACGGAGTGGACGCTGTGTCTGTAGACGGTGCAGTGAAGGCTACCTTCGCACATGATCTTGTTCAGCTCAGCGAGGCTGCAAACGTATCTGTGTACTCAGCTACTGGCGCAAAGGTGTATGCTAAGCAGAACGTAAGTAGCGTAGACCTCGCACAACTTCCTGCTTCTATATATATAATATGTATAGAGAAGGGGGGCAAGCAGAACCTCTACAAGTACAACGTAAAGAGATAAAAACTCATATTTTGAAACCAAAGGGAGCGTGCCTCTAAACTTGCAACGCTCCCTTCACTATGAATATAACCATAATAGATAATAAATGAAGACAAAAGCATTACTTGCATCGCTACTCTTCAGTGGCGCAGCTTTCGCACAGACCGCACCATTCGTGATGGTTACACCCTCCGACTATAACATTATGGCAGCTTCACCTAATGGTAAGTGGGCTTGTGGCATGTACTACGATGCCAGCAATGAAGCATACGGCTTCCGTTGGAACCTTGAGAGCGGTGAGATTGACCTGCTCAACCCCTCGTCGCCATCGCAGGCGTATGGCGTTTCTAACGATGGTATCGTAGTAGGTGTGTACACCGACAATAGCTTCAAGAAGAACGGTGCATCGATACAGCTCGCCGGCTATTGGAGCAACAATCGCTGGAACCGCCTTGAGATGCCGTCCGACGCAGTGAACAGCAGTGGCGCAGCCGGCATATCGCCCGACGGACATTATATCACTGGTAACGTGGCTGTAGGCAGCAACTACTCGGGATATGTGTGGAAGGACGGTAAGATATTCCGCCAGTTGAAAGAGAACAAGAAGATAGCAATACCTTACGCTATATCGCCCGACGGACAATACGTGACAGGTTGGGTTATGAACAAGAACCGCCAGGCTTGTTTCTGGGGGCCCGATGGCAACTTCACAACACTCTCCGACCAACAGTCGCCGTTCTGCGTGGGCAAGAAGTTCTCGCCCAACGGTAAGACATTGCTTTACTTTGGTGGTTGGCAGACCGACGAAGAGGCAGGCGGAGCAGACAAAATACACGGTGCATGGGCAATCTATGACATGGAGACGGGCAAGAAGACTGCAATACTTCCTGCAGGTACTAAAGATGACCTCGACTTCTTCGACATCAGCGATAAAGGCACCGTGATGTGCGAGGACAACAATTTGGGTTATATATACCAGAACGGAAAAGGCACATTCGCATACAAATATCTGAAGGAGAAAGGCGTGAACCTGGCTGACTATCATGTTTTCGTCAATCCGGATGCACCTAAAGATTCTGACGGCGAAACTCTTTACAACGTTACACGTGCTACTTCCGTGTCGTGTGATGACCATATTATGGGCTTCATTTACTATAACGATAACAAAGATGAGGAAGGCAACTATGCCATTTCGTCGCAGTCGATGATTGTGAAGTTTGGCAATCCACTCTTCTCGGCTATGCCTCCGGTGAGCGTGAAGGCACAGCAGATGTCTGGTCTCAACACTGTGAAGATTACATGGAAGCCGAACGTTGCAGCCACCGGCATAACCGGATATAAGGTGTATCGCGACGGCAACAAGGTGAGCAGCGATGTTGTTACCGCTGAAGGATTCGTAGATGCTGGTGTGCCGGTAGGCGAACACAAATATCAGATTACGGCAATGTACGGTGACGTTGAGTCGGCTGACAGCGAGACAGCTACCGTTACCGTGCAAGCACAGAAAGTCTCTAAGCCGACAGGCTTCTTTGCGCAGCAGCACGGCTACAATTCTGTTTTCTTGGAGTGGAACAACCCAGCTACCAACTTCGGACAGCTCACCTACTTCGCTCCAGACGATGCACAGCTTGAGACCTTCGGTCTGTCGTACGCTAACCTCAGCTACGAGACAGCCATCGCTTTTGATGCAGTAACACTCAGTGCATACAAGGGACAGAAGCTCACCTCCGTAGGCTTCTATCCGATGGAGGCTCAGGGCGGTTGGACAATCAATCTCTACACTCGTGATGCAGCCGGCAAGCTTCAGAAGTTCTACACACAGCCCGTCACGCAACAGTTGAACTATGGCGAGCGCAATGTCGTTACGCTCACAACACCGCAGGACGTGCCAGCAAACGAACTGCTCGTGTCTGTAGAGGTGGCTGTGACAACAGCATCGAAGCGCATCTCGGCTCTCGACAATGTTCATGCAGTGAGGGGTAAGTCTGACTTGCTGCGCGTTACTACCGATGACGACTTTGAATCGATTGGCGACATCATGGAGGCAGAAAACGTTCTCTATGCTGCTTCATGGGCTATTGATGCTACGGTAGCACCGGCGGGTGCCGACCTCACGAAAGACAATGTAGCAAGCTATAATATATATGTAGACGGCAAGAAGGTCGGTTCGTCTGACGCGAAGACATTCACCGTTGCTTCGGTGGAGAAGGGTACACATGCGCTTGGTGTGAGTGCAGTGTATGCTAACAGCGTTGAGTCGGAACAGACCATCGTTCAGCTCGATGTGACACCCGACGACAGTCAACTTCAGGCTGTAAGTGGAGTGGAAGTAGCTCCTGTTTCGGCTTCGGCTGTAAAGGCTACATGGCAGCAGCCACTCGACCGCGATGTCGTTAAAGTGCAGTATTGCTCAGGTTCGCCATCAAGTCAGAGCGTCACCGCACCAGCCGACAACAACTACGGCTTGATGGTTGGCGCGGTATATCCGTCGAAGACATTCCGTGGACGCACAGGCTACGTGATGAAGAAGGCGCGTTTCTATCCGCTTACAGATGCAACATACACCATATACGTGTATAAGGATGACAAGATAATCAACGAGACTGCAGTGGAGGACTACACTGTGGGTAAGTGGAACGAAGTGGAACTTTCAGCACCTATCGTGGTAGAGAACGGAGCTTCTTATCGCTTGGCTGTCGACTGCTACGATGTTGTGCCGAACAAGCCTGCTATCGCTTTGGATAGCAATGCGCCGATGGAAGGCTACTCGGATATCTATACGCTTGATGGCGAGTCGTGGAGTTCGATCACATCTACTGGTGTCTCTGCCAACTGGATGATAGGTCTTGTACTCGAGACTGCGCAGCCTAAAGTACTGCCTATCGATGGTTACGATGTCTATATCGACAATGCGAAGAAGAATACAGAGAAAGTGGCTGAGACAACATTCACCCACGACTTCGGAACTGATGACGAGAAACAGCACACCATCCGCGTTGATGTTTACTATACAGTGAAGTCGAAGAGCGTGAAAGGTGGCGTGACCAAATTCCTCATCGCAGTTGCTGGCATCAACGAGAACACTGTAGGACGTATCGAAATGCGCCAGGGTGAGAACGAACTCACCGTGACTGGCGAGAACGTAGAGTCGGTGGAACTCGTGTCGGCTGCTGGAGCAGTAGTGGCAAAGGCAAATGGCGACACCGTTTCGCTCAACGGCGTGCCTGCAGGCATGTATGTGGTGAAGGCTGTTGTGGCGGGTGA
>OHJK01001108.1_pt1 | contig 14247 bp, 10 predicted proteins | sample 1568541 | NCBI WGS metagenome assembly OHJK01 (sample SAMEA3879535, study PRJEB24766) | human gut metagenome | biome: human-associated habitat; feature: feces | place: USA | collected 1985/1987
ACCTGTGACCTCCTGCACGTCAAGCAGATGCTCTACCAGCTGAGCTAACCGTCCAGATGTCGTATCGACTTGAATATAATACCACATTTTTCGCGCAATTGCAAGGGCTTTTTTGAAAAAAGTCTGCCTTTTCCGTTTTTTGCCCCGAGGGATTGGCGCAAAGGCCCCTTTGCGGGGGCTGGCAGGGGAGAGGTGCTCAGAGCGCCCGGCGGATGATGTCGTAGAGGATGGGCTTCATGTTGTCGATGTTGTCAGGCTTGCCCTCCAATACAGAGGTGTAGCACACCGATATGCACATACTGCCCAGGGCGGTGATGCGCTGGTAGATCTCCCGCTCAGTGCGGCCCGCCATCTCGGGGCTGCACATCACGGTCTGGAGGACCTTGCGCATCAGCGGCTCGGCCTCGCCGCTGGCTTCGATCTGATCCAGCCCGGGCCAGACAAAGCTGCGCTCCAGGAAGCGGAGCATCAGGGTGTCCGCGCGCAGGGCTTCGATGATATGGTCGATGACAAAGATCATCTGGTCGGGGAAGCTGGTAAGCTCGGCGGCGTGCTGCTCGGCGGCGGCACAGGCGTTGTCCAGCAGCTGGTAGCTCACCCGGGCCAGCAGGGCCTGCGTGACCGAACCCTTATCGGCAAAATAGAGGTAGAATGTGCCCTTGCCCACCTTGGCGCGGGAGGTGATATCCTCCACGCTGGTCTTGGAGGTGCCCCGCTCCAGAAACAGCTCGTAAGCTGCGTCCAGAAGCGCACGGCGCTTTTCCTGTTTCTTTCCTTCCACGGTGCTCATAGCTTGCTGCATCCTCTTTTCTGACGTTGTTTTGTCGTGTAAACAATATTTTAGCAGGGAGAAGGGAAGAGCGCAAGAGCAAAAGCCCCCGGACAAGCTATACAATTTTTGCTTTGTGATAAGAAAACTGACTTTTGGTCATTTTCTATCTTGACACCTTGCGTCGATTGGTTATAATAGTGCTTGCTCAGAAATGACCACGGGTCATTTTAGGGCAGATCCAATCAACTTTCGTATGGAGGGTTCCCATGAAAAAGATCGCACAGAGCATCGTGCGTCTGCGCAAGCTGATCTTAACAGTAGCGGTCCTGCTGTTGATCCCTTCCGCAATCGGCGCGGTTGCTACCCGCATCAACTATGATGTCCTGACCTATCTGCCGCAGGAGCTTGACTCCATGATCGGCGAGGTAGCGCTTGAGGACGACTTCCATCTGGCCTCCACCGGTATGATCACGGTGGAAGGCCTGCCTACCAATGAACTGATCGCCATGAAGAAGGACATTGATGCGGTGCCCGGTGTCACACAGACCTTCTGGCTCAGCGATGTGATCGACCCCAGCATCCCCACCGAGATGCTGCCCGCGGATGTCCAGCAGTTCATGTTCGGTAAAAATGATTCCACCATGCTCATCGTCCGGTTTGATGCGCCCAGCGCCAGCGACGAGACGATGAACGCCGTCAAGCAGATCAAACAGGTGCTGCGGCACGACTGCTACTTTGGCGGCATGAGCGTCATTCTGCAGGATACCAAGGCGCTGATCAATGAAGAGATGCCGCTGTACATCCTGTGCGCTGTGGGTGCCAGTATGCTGGTGCTGTTCCTCTCGCTGGAGAGCACCATCACGCCTGTGCTGTTCATGCTGGGCCTGCTGTTCCCCATTGCGTACAACTTTGGCACCAACATCTTCCTGGGTCAGATCAGCTACATCACCCAGGCGCTTTCCACGGTGCTGCAGTTGGGCGTGACGATGGACTTCTCCATCTTCCTGCTCCATCGTTATCAGGAGGAAAAGGAACTCCGCTCCTCCAACGAGGAAGCCATGGTGACCGCCATCTGCAAGACCATGACCTCCATCACCGCTTCCTCCCTGACCACCATTGCGGGCTTCCTGGCACTGTGCGCCATGCGGCTGACGCTGGGCCGCGATATCGGTGTTGTTATGGCAAAGGGTGTGGCGCTGGGTGTCATCTGCACCATCGTCATTCTGCCTGCTTTGATCCTGACCTTTGATCAGCAGGTCGAAAAGTACAAGCACCGCACCATCGTGCCCAAGCTGACCAAGCTCAGCTACTTTGTTTCCAAGCACGCAATGCCCATCGTGGTCGTCTTTCTTGTGCTGCTGGTGCCCTTTGTGGTGGCCCAGCAAAAGACTGAGGTCTACTACACCCTGTTCGACTCGCTGCCCCAGGATCTGACCGGTATCGTTGGCACCAACAAGCTGGGCGAGGACTTTGGCATGACCACCTCCCACTTTATTCTGGTGGATGAGGACCTGACCGCAACGCAGGTATCTGACCTCTGCGATGAGCTCAAGGACGTGGACGGCATCACCCAGGTGGTGAGCCTGGATTCCATCACCGGTCCGGGCTTTCAGACCGAACTGCTGCCCGACAGCGTGACCGAGATCCTGCAGTCCGGCGGCTACAAGCTCATTCTGGCCAACAGCTCCTATAAGACCGGCACCGATGCCATCAACAACCAGCTGACCGAGATGAACGACCTTATCAAGGCGGTTGACCCCAACGGTGTCATCACCGGCGAGGGTGCCATGACCAAGGATCTGATCGAGGTTGCGGACGTGGATTTCAAGAACGTCAACGTCTGGTCGATCATGGCGGTCGCTGCCATCATCCTGATCTCCTTCCGGAGCCTGTCCATCCCTGTGCTGCTGGTTGCCAGCATCGAGGCCGCCATCTCCATCAATATGGGCATCCCGTACTTCACCGGTACCCAGCTGCCCTTCATCGCCAGCATCGTCATCGGCACCATCCAGCTGGGCGCGACTGTGGACTACTCCATCCTGATGACCACCCGTTATCACGAGGAGCGCAGCTATGGCCGCACCCCGCAGGAAGCTGCCCAGCAGTCGCTGGAGCACTGCAGCCAGTCCATCCTGACCAGCGGCCTGACCTTCTTTGCCGCAACCGTCGGCGTGGCCGCCATTAGTAAGATGGAGCTGCTGCAGAGCATCTGCCGGCTCATCTCCCGCGGCGCACTGATCAGTATGGCTGTCATTCTGGTCGTTCTGCCCGCCGCCCTGATGCTGCTGGACTGGGTCATCCGCCACACCACCATGCACTGGCTGGTCCCTGAATCTTCCAACGCCAAGAAGTCTGATAAGGAGTAATTACCATGAAAAAATCGCTTCGTTTCGCCAGTGCGGCGCTGGCGCTGACTCTCGCCGCAGGCATGACCCTGCCCGCCTTTGCAGCCGCCAAGGCCGATTATTCCAAGGATGAGACGGTCTACGCCGTGATGAACGCCGACGGCTCCATCAAGTCCACCACCGTCAGCGAGCACCTGTACAGCGCTTCCGGCCTGTCCAATGTCACCGATGAGAGCACTCTGACCGATATCCAGAACACCGAGAGCGATGCCGCGTTCACCCAGGACGGCGAAAAGCTGGTCTGGAACACCGACGACACCGACGTGTACTATAAGGGCAATACCGACAAGGCCCTGCCCATCACCGCAAATGTCACCTATACGCTGGACGGCGTGACCGACAGCCTTGAGAACCTGATCGGCAAGAGCGGCCACCTGACCGTGACCGTCGACCTGACCAACAACGAGACCGGCACCGTGACCGTCAACGGCAAGGAGCGCACCGTTGTCACCCCGCTCATCACTGCTGTGGGCGTGATCTTTGGTCAGGATGCCACCAACCTGAGCGCCGAGCACGGAATGCTGGAATCTGCCGCCAAGAGCAGCGTGGCCGCTTTCGTCTGCCTGCCCGGCGTGAAGGACTCTCTGGACGGCCTGCTGCCCGATGACCTGTCCACTGTGGAGGATTATCTGCAGGACAGCGTCACCGTGGAAGCCGATGTTGAGAACCTGACCGCACCGCAGGTCATGCTGGCCTGTGCCACCAACGCCGATGCGCTGGGCACCAATGCCTTTGACCTGAGCAGCCTCAACGAGCTGACCGATGGCATCAGCCAGCTGAACGATGCCATGAACCAGCTGATGGATGGTGCCGCCCAACTGGTGGACGGTGCTTCCCAGCTGGCCAACGGTACCCTGGCCCTGCTGGACGGCGCTTCTCAGCTGAACAGCGGTGCTTCTGCCCTGGACGATGGTCTGGGCCAGCTGACCAACGGTCTGGATACCCTGAGTTCTAATAACGCCGCCCTGCAGGCCGGTGCCCAGCAGGTGGCCGATGGTGTTCTGGCCTCTGCCAACAGCACCCTGATGGAGGGCGGCCTGATCGACACCCCCATGACCTGGGACAACTACGCTTCCGTCATTGACGAAGTGCTGACCATGAACGAAAAGACACTGGCCGCTGCCCGCAAGAAGATGGTGCGCACCGTCTGGGAGCAGGAGCCCAGCTTCAAGGACAGCCAGCTGGACATTGCCCTGTATCTCTCCGCTACCAAGACCAACCACGACCTGGAAGCGGCTCTGCGGCTGATGCAGAGCTACGACCCCTCCATGTTCAGCGCCATGCTTGATCTGAGCACTGCCAGCGCCAGGCAGACCGTGCATGACGAGCTGAAGTATCAGGCTGAGAACAGCCAGGATATCGCAGATGTCCGTGCCCTGAAGAACAGCCTGGCGCAGATCCAGTATTTCGTGTCCAGTGTCAACCAGTACACCAACGGTGTTGCCACCGCTGCTGACGGTGCCCACTCCGCAAAGGACGGTGCCGCCCAGCTGGCCGATGGCACCAAGACCCTGTATGACGGCGTGACCACCCTGAATGATGGCGCAGGCCAGCTCAGCGATGGCACGGTCCGGCTGAACGATGGCCTGAACCAGTTCAATGAGGAGGGCATCTCCAAGCTGACCGGCGCTCTGGACGAGGAGCAGATCCATGGCCTGAAGACCGTGCTGGACGAGATGACCAGCCGTCTGGAGGACTACACCAGCTTTGCCGGTAAGTCCGAGGATGCTTCCGGCAGTGTGAAGTTCATCTATAAGACCGGTGAGACGGTCGCCGCTGCGGATGTTACCGCCCAGACCACCGCCGATGTGCAGGAAGGCAACTTCTTCACCCGCCTGTGGCAGCGGATCGTGAACCTGTTCAAGTTCTGAAAAAACGGCGTGCCTGCTTGACAAGCCGCCGGAGATTGACTATACTACAAATAGATTCGTCAAGAAAAATGACCGCTCAGGCACTGAAACGTTGAGGCGGTCATTTTTTATGCCAATTTTAAGGAGACCACAGCATGGCAGAGAGGGAATTGTATCCGGACGGGGAACAGCGCCGCCGCATCATGGATTTTATTATGGCGGCCGGTCAGGCCCTTTTGGAGAACGGGGCAGAGGTGTTCCGGGTGGAGCAGACCATGGAGATCATGGCGGCCAGCTTCCACCTGCGGGAGTTCCATGTCTATGTGCTGACCAACGGCATTTTTGCCAGCGCAGGCACGGCGGAGATGAGCGAGGTGCGCAACGTGCCCACCCGTACCACCCACCTGGGGCGGGTGGCGGCGGTGAATCAGCTTTCCCGCCAGATCGCGTCCGGGGAAGTGGAGACCGTCGCCGAGGCCGAGACCCGGCTGGCTCAGGCCAGGTGCATCCCTTTTCCAAAGGACTGGGTGCAGCTTGCGGCGGGCATGGGCGGCGCATTCTGCTTTGCGCTGATCTTTGGCGGCGACCTGAAAGCCGGGCTTGCCGCCGCTGCGGCCGGTGTTGCGGCCAACGCCTATCTACTGTTCTGCGGGCGGCGCGGCGTGGGGGGCGGGTTTCGCACCATCTCCACCGCCGCCCTCATCACCCTGTGCTGTATTCTGGGCTGCAGCCTGCTGGGCACTGAGTCCAGCCACGCCATCATCGGCACCCTGATGATCCTGACCCCCGGTATCGCCTTTACCATGGGCATCCGGGATTTTGTGCAGGGCGATTACCTGTCCGGCACCATCCGGATGATCGACGCACTGCTCATTGCGGCCAGCATCGCCATCGGCACCGGCCTTGTGCTGAGCCTCTATGCCTTTTTGAAGGGGGTGGCCGTGGTATGACAGAACTTCTTTTCACCGGGGAGCAGCTGGGCCGTCTGGCCCTGCAGTTCCTGCTGGCCGGGGCGGGCACCCTGAGCTTTGCCATCCTCTTTGCCTGCCCCAGGCGCACCCTGCCCTACTGCGGGCTGGTGGGCGCAGTGGGGTGGCTGGTATACGAGATCGCGGAGCTGTTCGGGATGGAAGCCTTTGCAGCCTCGCTGCTGGCGGTCATTCCGCTGACGCTGCTGGCCCGCATCCTTGCGATGACCCTCAGAGCACCGGTGACGGTGTTCCTGCTCACCGGCATCTTTCCGCTGGTGCCCGGTGCGGGCATCTATTACAGTGCCTACTACTTCATTCAGGGCAACAACGCTTTGGCGCTGGCAAACGGCATCTCTACCTTCAAGATCGCCGTGGCGCTGGCCGTGGGCATTGCGCTTGTGCTGGGCATCCCCCTGCCGCAGAAACGCCGATAAAACAAAAACGAGACCGCCCACCGGGCGGTCTCGTTGGTTATGCAGGAGCATTCAACGGCAGAACGCAATGGAAAGGCAAAAACACCGAGCCAAAATGTATATATACATTAAGAACGGACCGCTGTATGTATAAATGTTTTCAAAAGGGTTTCATTTGTTCCGATTTTTTGCACAACACTTGACTTTTTTATTTGTACAACATATACTAATTCTGTTCCTGGATGACACGATGAAGCGCATCGTGCCGGGAAAGTGAAAAAATATACAATCAACAGAGGAGTGTTTGAATATGAAAAAGATCAATCGCCGCAGCTTTCTGGCTGCCGCTGGTCTGACCGCTGCCGCTCTGGCTCTGACTGCCTGCGGCGGTTCCGCCTCCAGCACCGCTTCTTCCACTGCAAGCAGTGCAGCTTCTTCCACCAGCGCTGCCGCTGAGCTGACCACCGTTGAGGCTGGCAAGCTGACCATGGCCACCAACGCCACCTTCCCTCCGTACGAGATGACCACCGACTCCGGTGAGATCGAGGGCATCGATGTGGACACCGCCAAGGCGATCGCTGAGAAGCTGGGCCTGGAGCTGCAGATCGATGATATGGACTTCGACGCAGCACTGCTGAGCGTGCAGCAGGGCAAGGCTGATATCGTCATGGCTGGCGTTACCGTGACCGATGAGCGCAAGGCTGTGATGGACTTCTCCGACAGCTACGCCACCGGCATCCAGTCCATCATTGTGCCGAACGGCTCTGACATTGCTTCTCCCGATGATCTGGCAGGCAAGAAGATCGGCACCCAGCGCGGCACCACCGGCTACATCTACTGCTCTGATGACTTCGGCGATGACGCTGTGGTCGCATACGACGACGGCCTGACCGCTGTGCAGGCTCTGAAGAATGGCCAGGTCGATGCAGTTGTCATCGACAATGCCCCTGCAAAGGAGTACGTTGCCGCCAACCCTGGTCTGGTCATTCTGGACACCAGCTACGCCGAGGAGGATTACGCCATCGGCATGGCAAAGGGCTCCGCTCTGGAGGATGCTGTCAATGCCGCTCTGGAAGAGCTGAAGGCTGACGGCACCCTGCAGTCCATCGTGGACAAGTACATCACCGCTGAATAATTCAGCTGTACCTTGTATCACGGGGAGGCGGCCCCATCTGGGGCACCTCCCCTTTTTTGGAAAGAACAGGTTACAAAATTCTAACAATTTTAGAAAGCGAGGATGCGAATGGCCGCACAATACGAACTGCTGAAAGAGCTGCTGAATAGCGGCACGAAGCTGGGCTTCGGGCAGGAAATGTTCTTCAAATTTTATCAGGCGTTCATCCTGAACGACCGCTGGGTGCAGTACATCCAGGGCGTGGGCACCACTCTGCTGGTCACCGCCATTGCGCTGGCAATGGGCGTGGTGCTGGGCAGCGTGGTGGCACTGGTGCGTGTTGCGCACGACCAGCAGCGTCCCGGCCGCAAGAACCCGGTGCTGGGCTTCTTCAACGCCGTCTGTCAGGTGTACACCACTATCATCCGCGGCACCCCCATGATGGTCCAGCTGCTCATTATGAGCATGGTCATCTTTGCCAACAGCCGCAACTTTACCATGGTCGGCGCACTGGCACTGGGCATCAACTCGGGCGCTTACGTTTCGGAGATCATCCGCGGCGGCCTGATGGCGGTGGACCCCGGCCAGATGGAAGCCGGCCGCAGCCTGGGCCTGAACTATATGACCACCATGGTGGTCATCGTCATTCCGCAGGCCATCCGCGCGGTGCTGCCTGCACTGGGCAACGAGTTCATCGTCCTGCTCAAGGATACCTCGCTCATCACCGTCATCGGCGGCAAAGAGCTGCTGTATGCGGCGCAGGGCATTATGAACCGTACTTACGAGGCCATGTTCCCCCTGTTGGGCGTTGCAGTGGTCTATCTGATTTTAGTCATGATCTTTACATGGCTGCTGTCGAAGTTTGAGAGGAGGATGGCGCAAGGTGACCGCTAATCATGCTGAAAAGATCCTGGAAGTCCGTGGTCTGACCAAGACCTACGGCGGTGAGGTCAAAAAGGGCGCAAAGCAGCCCACCCCCACCCTGGATGTCCTGAAGGGCATCGATATCGACATCTACCGCGGCGATGTGGTCTGCCTGATCGGCCCCTCCGGCTGCGGCAAGTCCACCTTCCTGCGCTGCCTGAACCGGCTGGAGATCCCCACCGGCGGCTCCATCAAGTTTGAGGGCATCGAGGTGGATGATGCCCACATCGATGCCGTGCGCCAGAAGATGGGCATGGTGTTCCAGCACTTCAACCTCTTCCCCCACCTGACCGTCAAGCAGAACCTCTGCCTGGCCCCGGAGCTGCTCAAGCTCAAGAGCAAGGAGGAGGCTTCCAAGCGCGCCGAGGAGCTGCTGGCCCGTGTCGGCCTGTCCGATAAAGCCAATGTGTTCCCCAAGAGCCTTTCCGGCGGCCAGCAGCAGCGCATTGCCATTGCCCGTGCTCTGGCCATGGACCCGGATGTCATCCTGTTCGACGAACCCACCTCCGCCCTTGACCCTGAGATGGTCGGCGAGGTGCTGGAGCTGATGAAGGAGCTGGCCCACACCGGCATCACCATGCTGGTGGTCACCCACGAGATGGGCTTTGCCCGCGAGGTATCCAACCGCGTCATCTTCATCGATGAGGGCAGGATCCAGGAAGATGAGCCCCCGCAGGAGCTCTTCTCGAACCCCAAGCATCCTCGTCTGAAGGCTTTCCTTTCCAGGATGCTGTAATTGAAGCTGAAAATGCCGTCGCACAAATTCGTGCGGCGGCATTTTTTGAATGGTTTAAAGTTTCCAGAGACTTTGTGCCTGTTTGTAAAGCCAGAGGGCACGGGCCTGAATCTCAATCTCGTTCCAGTCCGTTTTTGTCAGGGCATCCTGAAGCGTGGAAAGGCCCGATGCGCAGAGCGTAAGACCGGGCTTTTCCTGGCCCTTTCCGGCTTTCTTTGTGCTCCAGTCACTGTCCCGGATGGAGGCGTTCAAAGACTGTGGGATGATTGCGAGATTTCCCAGAGTCAGAAGGATAGAATCTCTTTTTTCTGCGTCCAGCGGGGTAGGGCAGGCGGGCCAGTTGTTGCGCCATTTTTTGGGCATCAGATGCTCAAGACTGTAATTGTTGAAACCATGCAGCACGACAGCACTCTGAGCGGGGTGGATGTGGCTTTCAATCAGATAATGAACACCTTTAGAATAAAGGTTCATCAGTTTAGAATGTTCAAAACCATCCCGAAGTTCAGTATCTGTCGGAATATAAGAATTCGTTCCACTAGCGGCCTGTAATCGAGTGCGCAGATCGTCAGCATCCAGAATCTCATTAGCAATCAAAGAAAGGAAAAGGTTGTTATAGTTTTTAGATGTTGCATGGGTCACGATACGACGCATAACGTAGCTTTCAAGAATACCATACATCTGGTTCAGAGCATTCGTATCAGAAATATTCTTGGCAAGATAGAGAACGTACGGAATCAGCGTTGTTGTTTTTAGACCGAAGATAACCACATTCAGCCGCTCGATACCAAATGTGGATGGAATTGTAGTATCGCAGATATCCGGCTGAAATGTCTTACGGAACAACTCGGCATACTCCCTCAGAGAGGAAAGGATGATCTGTTTGCTTCCGCCGCAGTAGTTGTCCACAAAGCTCTGATAGGAATTTGACAGTCGATCTGTGCGGGCATAAATCAACTTGTCCTCTGTGCTGATACTGTATTTTTTATTTTGGATGAACAATTGAAAATAAGCATCAAAAAAGATGTCGATCAGAGGACGGCGAATGCGGCCGGTCTCTATAATGGTATCCCAGTATTCTTTTGTTGCGGCGCTATTATCAAAGACAGGCTCCCAGATCGTCTGATAATCTGTCAGGTTATTACGACTGAAAAAATAATTCTTGAGCAGTTCAGAGGTGGTCAGGCTGACTCCAAGAGAGTTCAGAGAATCGAATATTTGCTGTTCATCATCATTCGCATCCAGGTCGATCCGAACAAAGTGAGTTTTTCCAACGATCGTGGTGTAATTTAATTTGGATGTATCCAATGATTCTACAAAAAAATTGTAAGCCTGAACGACACGGGATTTTGAAAAGTCATCTGTAATAGAAACTGGTGCGGTCATACCCATTACCTTTTCAAAGGCGGGACGATCGTTTTTTCCATGCTGAAGGCTCAAATCATTCGTGTCTGGAAATCGATAATGAGAATCAAATGTAAGAGACTGCCCTAACTTTAGACAGAGAACTTTCAAGAAGATGAGATATGTTGTCAATCGCTGCTGACCATCGATCAGAAGCAACTGCGTGGAATAAGGCTCGGACGATTTTGGCGTTCCGTTGTCTTTGAAAATCAGGGTACCAAGAAAATGTGGGGACTTTGTTTTGACCGTGAATTCCATATCATTTAGGAAGCGCTCCCAAAGATATTTGTCCCAGACGTAGGAACGTTGAAAAAATGGAATCTCAATCAATGTGGTTCCATCAAAAATGCTGGTGATTGTCGCTTTATGCGCATTCATAGAAAATCCTCCCGCTGCTTTTCAGATTTATTAGTAGAATAGCACGAATCCACTGTGAATTCAATGAATCACAAACAAAAGCTCCCGCTTCTCAGAAAAAGCTGAAAAACGGGAGCTTTACAATTCTACAAAACAGAAGCTATGCGCCTAGCCCATGGTCACGACAACTTCCACACCTTCACCGGCCTTTGCCAGCGGCAGGAGGGTGCCTGCAATAGGAGCACCGTTCACGGTGACGCTCTGCACGCCCTTCTGCACGGCGTGGGGGTTCTCCACCCGGATGTGGTACACGGCACCCCGGTAACGGCGGGTGACGGTGTAGCCTGCCAGCGTGTGGGGGATGCAGGGGTCAACGCGCAGGCCATCCAGAGTGGGCTGGATGCCCAGAATGTACTGGCTCACGTTCACGAAGGTCCATGCCGCCGTGCCGGTCAGCCAGCTGTTTTTGGCCTCGCCGAAGGTCGGCGCATCCTTGCCCGCGACCATCTGGCTGTAGACATACGGCTCCGTGCGGTGGACCTCACTGACGGCTTCCAGATAGGCCGGGCAGATCTTCCGGTAGGTCTCAAACGCGCGTGCGCCGTGCCCCAGGACGGCCTCCGCGCAGGTGATCCAGGGATTGTTGTGACAGAAAATCCCCGCGTTTTCCTTGTATCCGGGCGGATACGAGCTGATCTCGCCGAGATTCAGATAATAGCTTGTGTAAGCCGGCTGCAGCAGCACAATGCCGAATTCGCTGTCGAGCCGTTCCTTGACGCTCTGGAGCGCTTTTTCGGCTTCGCCTGTTTCCCTGCCGATCCCGGCCATGACACACATTCCTTGCGGCTCGATGAAGATCTGCCCCTCGGCGCAGTCCTTACTGCCGACGGGCGCGCCGAACGCGTCGTAGGCTCTGCGGAACCATGCGCCGTCCCAGCCCGTGTCCAGCACCGTTTTTTCCATCGTATCCGCCGCAGCGGCTGCCTCTGCCGCTTCCGCGTCCAGACCGAGATGGCGGCAGATATCGGCGTAAGCCCTGCCGTATTTGACAAACATTCCGGCGATGAACACGGACTCCGCGACCGGGCCTTCGCTGGGGCCGGTGATCTGGAAGCTCTCGCCGGGGTGGGCGGAGAAGCAGTTGAGATTCAGACAGTCGTTCCAGTCGGCGCGGCCGATAAGGGGCAGCTTGTGCGGCCCGAGATGCGTGCAGGTGAACCGGAAGCTGCGGCGCAGATGCTCCATGAGCGGCGCGGCATTGTCCGGGTCACAGTCAAACGTAACGCTTTCATCCAATATCGACCAGTCACCTGTTTCGCGCAAGTAAGCGTCCACGCCCGCGATCAGCCACAGCGGGTCGTCGTTGAACCCGCTGCCGACTGCAAGATTTCCCTTCTTCGTGAGCGGTTGATACTGATGATAGGCGCTGCCGTCCGGGAACTGCGTGGCGGCGATATCCAGAATGCGCTCCCGCGCCCGTTCCGGAATGATATGCACGAAGCCCAGCAGGTCCTGACACGAATCGCGGAAGCCCATGCCGCGCCCCATGCCGCTTTCGAAGTAGCTGGCTGAGCGGCTCATGTTGAACGTGACCATGCACTGATACTGGTTCCAGATGTTGACCATCCGGTCGACCTTCTCGTCGCCGGTCTCGGCGTGGAAGTTCGAAAGAAGCCTGTCCCAGTGCCCGCGCAGCGCGTCCATCGCTGCGTCAAACTGTGCCGGGGTACGGTATTTTTCGATCATCGCGTGTGCGCGCGTCTTGTTGATCACGCCGGGTGCGGAGAATTTTTCGCCCTCCGGGTTTTCTACGTAGCCAAGACCAAAGAAAAGCTCCTGCGACTCGCCGGGGTACAGCTCCAGATGGAACTGCATTGCGCCGACCGGCGCCCAGCCGTGCGCGATGGAACCGGTGCAGCACCCGGCGGCGACAGCCTCCGGCAGGGCGGGGGAGCCGTAGGGGCCAATGAAGGCGTCCCGTGCGGTGTCAAAGCCGTCATACGGACAGTTTGCCCAGAGCACGGCATAGTGGTTCCGCCGCTCGCGGTATTCGGATTTGTGATAAATGGCCTCCGGTTCCAGCTCAACCTCGCCGATCGAGAAGTTCCGCTGGAAGTTGGAGCTGTCGTCCATCGCGTCCCAGAGGCAGAATTCCACATACGGGAACACATCGAGCGTTTTTTTTATGTCTGTCTCATTTTTCAGGCACAGCCGGATCAGCAGGCAGTTTTCACCCTGCGGAACCAGCAGCGTCTGCGCGGCCGAAACGCCGTTCTTCTGCCCCTCGATCACGCTGTAGCCGAGACCGTGGCGGCAGGTATAGCGGTCCAACTCCGTTTTCGTGGGCTGCCAGCCGGGATTCCAGATGCTGTTTCCTTCTTTGAGATAGAAATATCTGCCATTGGAATCCGCAGGGACGTTGTTGTAGCGATAGCGGGTCAGACGGAGAAGCTTTGCATCTTTATAGAAAGAGTAGCCGCCGCAGGTGTTGGAAATAAGACTGAAAAAATCGCGGCAGCCAAGATAGTTGATCCAGGGAAGCGGCGTTGCAGGATCTGTGATGACATATTCCCGGTTGATATCATCAAAGTAACCGTATTTCATAAAACCCTCCATTCTACAGACGCCTTTGTGCCGAAGAAGCTCTGCGCAGATCCTCTTTTGAAATGAGGTTTCAGGATGCTTTGGGGCGTCTGCTGTACAAGAAAGCCTGTGCCAGGCAACTGCAGTTTAAACGATTAAGTTAAACGCAGAGCTATTATATATTTCGAATTATATTGGAAAAATGCGATAAAATCAATGAAAATGAAAAGGAACAGCTTACGAAAATGAAAGCGTCAAAGGACGATTTTCTGGGTTATGTTGACGAAACTGCAGCGAAACTATGATGCGTAAGTAAAAGAGAAGGATAAAATATAAAAATGCAACAAAAAGTTGATTTTCAAATTGTATAAAGTGGCAAAATGATTAAAAATAATAAAAAGATATTGAAATATATGTGCATGGCGCATATAATGCAATTAAAGAAAACGTTTAAGTATATCGTTTACGTAACAAACTGCTGCGTGAAAGAAAGCAGCAGGATATAAGGATAAGACGCAAAGAAAAAACGGAGGTGTCGAAGGCAGGAGGTAGGCGATATGGTTTCCTTAAAAGACATCGCAAAGGAATGTCAGGTTTCCGTTGCAACAGTCAGCAAGGCGCTGAACGATCATGCAGACATCAGCGAGGAACGCAAGAAGATGATTCGTGAGAAGGCAGAAGAAATGGGATATCGTCCGAATCTGTTTGCGAGGACATTGAA
>OHJK01001123.1_pt1 | contig 14059 bp, 12 predicted proteins | sample 1568541 | NCBI WGS metagenome assembly OHJK01 (sample SAMEA3879535, study PRJEB24766) | human gut metagenome | biome: human-associated habitat; feature: feces | place: USA | collected 1985/1987
GAACTGCCCCTTTACGGTCTCAAATGCCGACACAAAATCGTCATCGGATATATTTGTACCATTTATCTGTATTCTCTCGTTTATGGACACGAGATGGGGTGATATGAACAATCCCACTCTGTATCCCTGGGCTACAAGCATCTGCGCCAGAGCGCGGCATGTGCTGCCCTTGCCGTTGGTTCCCGCCACATGTATCGCAGGAACAGCCTTCTCAGGGTTCCCCAAACGGCACAAAAGACTGGAAAGGTTCTCCTTGCCAATCTTCTGTGCAAAAAGCGGAATACCCAATATATAATCCACAGTCTCTCTGTAATCCGCCATTATGATTCTCCTATCCGTCCGTGCGTGCTGCTCAGACCCAATTATCTATTGTCAACTTTCTCAGGGTAGAGGTCGTGGTTTGCCAGACGGTTCCAGGCAACCTCCTCCCACTTTGTTCCCGGTCTGCCGTAGTTGCAGTACGGGTCTATGGAGATTCCTCCCCTCGGTGTGAACTTGCCCCACACCTCGATGTACTTTGGATCCATCAGTTTTATGAGGTCCTTCATGATGATGTTCATACAGTCCTCATGGAAGTCTCCGTGATTTCTGAAGCTGAACAGATACAGTTTCAGCGACTTGCTCTCCACCATCTTCTCGCCTGGCACATATGATATGTACACCGTTGCGAAGTCAGGCTGTCCGGTGATCGGACAGAGGCTTGTGAACTCAGGACAGTTGAACTTTACAAAGTAGTCGTTGTCCGGATGCTTGTTGTCGAATGTCTGGAGCATCTCAGGTGCATAGTCCATGCTGTACTTTACGTCTTTATTTCCAAGGAGGGTCACACCCTCCATCTCTTCTTTACTTCTTCCCATTATGGTCTCCTATATTACTTTTATGATTCATGCTTATTCTGCTATATGATCACGCTGTATTACTGCTCCTGCAGTGCTTCTGTCACAGACTTGATGAGTAGCTTAACAGCCTCGTCACAGTGCTCCTTCTTAACGATAAGTGGAGGTGCGATCCTTATGATGCTGTCTCTTACCGCTGTTATGAGGAGCTTGTTCTCAAACGCTCTGTGCTTTACTTCAAATGCGATAGGCTTGTTGAACTCAACGCCTATAAGAAGGCCACGTCCTCTGATCTCCTTGACACAAGGAAGTGCCTTGAGTTCCTCCATGAAGTATGCTCCTACTTCCTTTGCATTCTCGTAGAGCTTGTTATCCAGTATCTCATCTATCTCTGCAAGCGCCGCTGCACAGCACACAGGGTTGGCTGCGTATGTTGAACCGTGGGCACCAGGTGTAAATGCTGCTGCTATCTTGGTGCTTGTACACATCGCGCCTATAGGCATACCGCCCCCGATGGCCTTTGCCATGGATACCATGTCAGGCTTTACGCCATATGTCATATATGCCATGATGTCTCCGGTTCTTCCCCATCCGGTCTGAACCTCGTCGAACATGAGGAGCATGTTCTTCTCATCACAGAACTCACGAAGTCCTTTAAGGAACTCAGGGTCTGCAGGGTATACACCACCCTCGCCCTGTACAGGCTCTACCATGATTCCTATGGTGTTCTCATCGCATTTGCTCTTGAAGTCCTCAAGGTTGTTATACTCTGCATATGTGAATCCCGGAAGGAGTGGTGCAAATCCCTTGTGGCAGGCCGAATCAGGCTGGCCTGTTGCCGACAGTGCACCGTATGTTCTTCCGTGGAAGCTGTTCTTCGCTGTCACGATCTTATATCTGTCCGGTCCGTAATTGTCCACGCCGTACTTTCTAGCCATCTTGATCATGGCTTCATTTGCCTCTGTTCCTGAGTTCTGGAACACGATCTTCTCCATGCCTATGGTGTCGCACACCTTCTTTGCAAGGAGGATCATTGGAAGTGTATATGCATAGTTTGATGCATGTATTACATTTGCCGCCTGGTCAGCTATGGCCTTTGCAACCTTCTTGTTGGCATTTCCCGCGCTGCTTACCGCTATTCCTGCGAAGAAGTCGAGGTATCTGTCGCCGTTCTCAGCGTACACATACATGCCATCGCCCTTCTCCTCTATGAATTCCCATCTTCTGGACTGCTCTGCCAGATATGTATCTACTATCTCTAAAAGTTCTTCTCTTGTATAACCTGATTCACTAACCTTCATCTTTCTCTCCTTTTGTATACTCTCCGGTATATCTGCAAATATCCGCCCATATTATAACAGGCATTCCGCATACATTATATACACAAAGCCCGCCACTGGCAAGCGTTCGTGAAATATAACAGATAAATGCTTTAACCACCGTTAAAAAGGACTGTACCATGAGGTATACCTCAAAGCACAGCCCTTTTATATTTATGCATTTCTCTGTATTATCTTGCAAACTGGGAATTGTACAGATTTGTGTAGAAGCCGCCCTTTGCAAGCAGTGACTCGTGATTTCCCTGTTCGATGATGTGTCCGTCCTTCATGACGAGGATGACATCTGACTCCTTGATGGTTGACAGTCTGTGTGCAACCACGAAGCTTGTTCTGCCCTTCATCATCTTGGCAAATGCCCTCTGTATCCTTATCTCAGTTCTTGTATCTATGGATGATGTTGCCTCATCCAGTATGAGCATAGGTGGAAGATCAAGCATAACCCTTGTGATACATAGGAGCTGCTTCTGTCCCTGTGACAGATTGCCTCCATCCTCTGTTATATATGTGTTATAGCCATCAGGAAGTCTCTTGATAAAGCTGTGTGCATGTGACTGCTTTGCAGCCTCGATGATCTCCTCATCCGTTGCGTCCGGTCTTCCGTATGCTATATTGTCCCTTATCGTGCCACTCTTAAGCCAGGTCTCCTGAAGTACCATTCCGTAATTGCCGCGGAGGCTCTTTCTTGTGACCTCTCTTATGTCATATCCATCCACGGATATGCTTCCCGCATCCACATCGTAGAATCTCATGAGCAGGTTGATTACTGTACTCTTACCACAGCCTGTAGGTCCTACTATGGCTATCCTCTGTCCATCCTTCACATTCAGGTTGAGGTTCTTGATGAGCTCCACATCTTTGTTGTATGAGAAGTCAACATTCTTAAGGTCCACCTCACCGTGAACGTCTGTGAGCTCGTGTGCGCCAGCAGGCTCTGCAGCCTCTGGGTCCTCGTCTATAAGCTCAAACACTCTGGCAGCGGATGCCAGCGCGTTCTGAAGCTCTGTGACAACGCCTGATATCTCATTGAACGGCTTTGTATACTGATTTGCATAGCTCAGGAAACTTGTAAGCTGTCCAACTGATATAAAGCCCTTTATAGCTGTTATGGCACCTATGATTCCAACGCCTGTGTACACAAGGCTGTTGACAAATCTTGTACTAGGATTTGTTATCGATGAGAAGAATGTAGCCTGAAGTCCTGCCACATTAAGTCTTCCATTGACCTCCTGGAATCTGTCGCAGGTCTCATCCTCCATGGAGAATGCTGTGACTACCTTCTGGTTCTCAACCATCTCATTTACAAGGGATGTGAGCTCACCCTTGATCTCAGCCTGCTTCCTGAACATACTGTATGTTCTCTTTGCTATGAATGACGCAACAAAGAGTGATACCGGAGTGATACATACGACCACAATGGCTATGATCCAGTTGATCGACAGCATGAAGCACAGTGTTCCTACTATAGTCATAACTCCTGTGAATAACTGTGTAAATCCCATCAGAAGTCCGTCTGAGAACTGGTCTACGTCAGCTATGATCCTGCTGACTATGTCTCCATGTGTATGTGAATCCACATATGAGAGCGGCAGGCTGCCAAGCTTCTCATATGCCTTTGTTCTTACATCATTAACCACCCTGTATGTGATCATGTTGTTGAGCACGTTCATAACCCACTGTGCAACAGCCGTTATAACGACCACAATCACAAGCTTTGCCAACATTCCTTTAAGTCCTGTAAAATCTACTTTTCCCGGTCCAACGACCCTGTCAACTGCATGTCCCATAATGATAGGTGCATACAGTGTGAGCACGACCGATATGGCTGCACATATAAGAGACAGAACCACGAGGAACCTGTATCTCTTGATATACTTCAGTATTCTGAGTATCGTCTTTTTATTTACTGATTTATTCCCTTTATCTTTACTCATGAGACAGTTCCTCCTCCGAAAGCTGTGACTGACATATCTCCCTGTATATCTCACAGTTAGAAAGCAGCTGCCGATGGGTTCCTATCCCAGCTATCTGACCATCATCCATGACGATGATCTTATCCGAATTCATGATGGTCGACGCTCTCTGTGACACAAGGAATACAGTCATGCCCTTTGTCTTCTCCCTGATCGCTTTTCTGAGAGCCGCATCAGTTGCAAAATCTAGCGCCGATGCGCTGTCATCCAGTATCAGTATCTCAGGCTTTCTGACGACCGCTCTGGCTATGGTAAGCCTCTGCTTCTGTCCACCCGACAGGTTCTTGCCCCCCTGGGTGATCTTGAAGTATATTCCATTCTCCTTGCCGTCTACAAACTCCTTGGCCTGGGCTATCTCAAGCGCCTCGTCTATCTCTGCTTCAGTCGCATCCTGCTTGCCCCACCTGATATTGTCTGCTATTGTTCCGGCAAACAATACAGCCTTCTGCGGTACCACTCCTACCTTATGCCTGAGCTCGTCCAGGGTGTAGTCCTTTACGTCAACTCCGTCTATGCACACGCTTCCCTGGCTGGCATCGTAAAATCTTGGGATCATGTTTACAAGAGAACTCTTTCCTGAACCCGTACCGCCTATGATTCCCACAGTCTCGCCCGGTGCCACGTCAAATGTTATATCTGACAGGGAATCTGCTCCGGCCCCAGCATATCTGAGATTTGCATCCCTGAAGCTTACCTTTACAGCATTTGCCGGTGATCCTGCTACATTGCCTGATCCATCCGTTATGGATGGCTGCTGATCCATGACCGCATTTATTCTCCTTGCGCAGGCAACAGCCTTGGTGATCGTCACGATAAGGTTTGCGAGCTTGATGAGCTCGACGAGTATCTGTGACATATAGTTGACAAGTGCGACGACCTTTCCCTGTGTGATGATTCCCGCATCTGTCTGTCCCGCTGCGATCCAGATTATAGCTGCGGTTGAGAGATTGATTATCACATAAGTGACAGGATTCATGAACGCTGATATACGTCCTGCAAGGAGCTGGAACTTCATCAGGTCATCCGTGGACTTGTCAAACTCCTCAAATTCCTTGTCCTGTCTGTTGAAGGCTCTGATAACTCTCGCGCCCTCAAGTCCCTCACGGGTGAGCAGTGTGACTCTGTCCAGTCTGTTCTGCACCTTCTTGAACAGAGGTATGCTGAGTGCCATAACACCGAACACAACAATTGAAAGTGCCGGTATGGTCACCACAAATGTCATGGCCGACTTCACGTCGATGGTGAATGACATGATCATGGCACCGAACACTATGAACGGTGAACGGAGAAACAGTCTGAGCACCATGTTGACTCCTGTCTGTACCTGGTTCGTGTCACTGGTCATTCTCGTGAGCAGTGTGGATGTTCCTATGCTGTCGATCTCTGTGTATGAAAGTGATGTAATATGCCTGAACAGATCATTTCGAAGTGCTGTTCCAAATCCTGTAGCAGCCTTTGCCGAAAAATACTGGGCGGTGATAGAACACACCAGACCGATAATTCCCAAAAGTATCATGACGAGACACATCTTCACAACGTAGCTTATGTCACGCCCTGCTATACCGACATCGATTACATTTGCCATGACGATCGGGATAAGCAATTCAAATGTTGCCTCCAACATCTTAAAAAGCGGGGCAAGTATGGACTCTTTCTTATAGTCCTTAAGATATCTAAGTATTCCCTTCATCTCTTCTCCTAACAATACTCATTCCGTATATAACAGACACAGATACCATCCATGTCGTCATTACTCAAATAGAACTTCCACACCATATATAAGGTGCGGAAGTTCTATTTCAAGCTATGCTGCAATGGCACTGATTATCTGAGTAATTGTCTGTTAACAATGTTATCATATCCCTTGCAATTATATATCAGTCCTCATCGTCCTCTTCCGGAAGATTTGCATTGTGATATACTGCCTGAACGTCATCGTCCTCCTCAAGCATATCTATAATCCTTGTGAACTTCTTGACAACCTCAGGATCGTCTATATCAACATAGTTCTGAGGTATCATTGTGAGCTCAGCCTCAGCCATCTTTATGCCTTCCTTCTCAAGGCTCTCTCTTACCTGCGAGAAATCCTCAGGTGCTGTGATGATCTCGTAGCTGTCATCCTCGTCTGAGAAATCCTCAGCTCCTGCATCCAGTGCCATCATCATGAGGTCGTCTGCATCTATATCACAGTCTTCCTTTGCAATGATGATCTGTCCCTTGTGATCAAACATATATGATACACAGCCTGTTGTACCTACGTTACCGCCACCCTTTGTGAAGCAGTTACGCACATTGGCTGCTGTTCTGTTCTTATTGTCCGTAAGAGTGTCTACTATGATGGCGGTACCGTTAGGACCGTAGCCTTCATATGTATTCACTACATAGTTTACTGAGTTTGCATCTCCTGCCGCTCTCTCGATACCACGCTTGATAGTATCGTTAGGCATGTTGTTTGCCTTTGCCTTGGCGATTACATCACGAAGCTTACTGTTGTTCTCAGGATTTGCTCCGCCTTCCTTTACTGCTACCACGATCTCCTTACCAATGATTGTGAAGATCTTACCCTTTGCTGCATCGTTCTTTTCCTTCTTGTGCTTGATGTTCGCAAATTTTGAATGTCCTGACATCGTTAATTCTCCTCTTTCTCTTGATTACTAGTTACGTATATTAACACTATTGCGGTGTTTTTTCAACCTTTGTGATCTTTACCTCACCGATCATGTTGTTATTTACCGACAGGGAAGTGAATCTGTAGTTCTGATACACTATCTCTATCTCCTCATCCGCATATGGAAGTCTCCCCAGCTCATACAGCAGAAATCCGTTCAGCGTCTGGAAGTCCTCGTCCGGGAATTCTATCCCCAGAACGTCACTCAGCTCATCCAGTTCAGCCTTACCACTGACTATGTACATATCGCCACGCTTCTTGATATCCTCGCTGGCGTCATCGTACTCGTCAAGTATGTTGCCGACTATCTCTTCCAGAATATCCTCCATGGTCACGATTCCCTCTGTCTGACCATACTCATCCACAACTATGACCATATGTATCTTTGCTGTCTGCATCCTGCGGAACAATTTTGCTATGTTGTACGTAGGATGTACAAATGTAGCCTCAACCATGATCTCAGCCAGTGATTTCGTCTTATCGCGCAGATATTCCTTCACAAAATCCTTGAAATAGATTATTCCAACTATGTTGTCAAGATCACCGTCATACACCGGATATCTTGAATAGTTATTCTCTATCATTATCTCCATGACTTCGTCCAGATCAGAGTTCTTGTCTATAGCCATGACGTTCAATCTGGCCGTCATCACATCTCTGCTCTCCTTGTCAGTGAACTCAAATATGTTTGTAATAAACTGGGCCTCAGAGTCCTCTATAAGTCCCTGCTCATTTCCCTCGTTCACCATGGATATGATCTCTTCTTCTACCTTTTCCTCTTCTGATTTTTTGTTAAAAATCTTCATATAATAGTCTGTATCACCTCATATATTATTTTATGCCAGTTCAAGACTTATCTTCAGAGCTTCATCAACGCGCCTCAGCACATCAGCGTCAACGTGACACACCTTTTCTTTCAGGCGCTGTTTGTCTATAGTCCTGAGCTGTTCCAACAATATGACGGAATCCTTCGCTATATCACAGCTTGAAGAATCAAGCATGATATGTGTTGGAAGTTTTGGCCTCTTCATCTTGCTGGTTATCGCAGCTATTATGACCGTGGAACTGTGTCTGTTCCCAGCCTCATTCTGAACTACTATAACAGGTCGTATGCCTCCCTGCTCCGATCCAACCACCGGTCTTAGATCCGCGTAATAAATATCCCCACGTCTGATCACCAATTCTGTTCACCCCACAAATACTTTCATTGAATGTGGCTATATACTTATATAGTATGTATTCCACTCTAAAAAAAGTATTGCCCATGACAGTACCGGTTATTCGTTAATCCAGAAGATAGTTTACCTGTCCAAGCTCTCTGCCGTCCCTTATGTATGTTCTCGGAACTCGTCTTGATATGTTACATACCAGCTCGTAATTAAAGCTGTTGGCAGGCGCTGCCACCTCCTCGACAGTTACCTCTCTGTCTCCATCCTGTCCGATGAGAGTTACGTCATCTCTTACTTTTACACCATCAATGTGGCTCACGTCAACCATGAACTGATCCATGCACACCCTTCCGATGATCGGAGCATACTCTCCATGGATGATAACTCTGCCTATATTGGACTGTGCTCTTGGGTATCCATCGGCATATCCTGCCGACACCGTCGCAACCTTTATATCATGATCCGCTATATAGGACCATCCATATCCTATACCTGTTCCGGCTTTTACGTCCTTCACAAATATAACCTTGGACATAAGTCTCATAGCAGGTTTCAAAGCCGCTATATTCTTATCTACCTCATCTGATGGATAAAGTCCGTATGTGACTATTCCCGATCTGACCATATCAAAATCCGAATTGTCCATCTCCATGATACCCGCACTGTTAGATATATGCCTTACAGGTATGTGTATTCCAAGTGCCTCAAGCTGGCTGTTTATCCACCTGAACTTCTCAAGCTGACCATTTGCAGCGGTCTTGTCGAGTTCATCAGCCTTTGCGTAATGGGTAAATATCCCCTCTATCTCTATGCCCGGCATATGACTGATCTTTTCTATGTTCTTCACGCCATCTTCATCACATGTGAATCCGATTCTTCCCATGCCTGTATCGACCTTGATATGGATCTTTGCCTTTGTATTCATGCTCACCGCCAGATCCGAGAGCTTCTGTGCATCGTCCACCTCATACATGGCAGGTCTAACATCATATCTGAGAATCAGTTCGTAATCCGAGGGATCTGTGTAGCCCAGTATCAATATGGGCTTATCTATATTTGCTCTTCTGAGCTCCAAAGCCTCATCGATGAATGCCACTGCAAAAAAATCCACCAGATCATCAAGTGCCTCTGCCACCTCGACAGCGCCGTGTCCATAGGCGTCTGCCTTTATGACCGTCTATAAGCCTCTTCATAGCCGTGATATTATCCCTTATATTGTCAAGATTTATCACAGCCTGCACTCTGTTAAAGTTACTGTTGTCCATCATGTTCTGCTCCTTTTATAACCTCCGATATAGCGCTCACTATATCCCTGGCTATCATTGCATTTCTTCCTCTGTGCTCTGCCGCCATATCTCCTGCCAACCCATGTATATATACTCCCAGCTTCGCAGCCTCATACGCACCAAGTCCGGTGCAGACAAGCCCAGCTATTATCCCGGCAAGCACATCCCCTGCCCCCGCAGTTGACATACCGTTATTACCGGATGTGTTTATGTACACATCCCTGCCGTCACTTACGCATGTTCTGGCATCTTTCAGCGCACTTACAACATTATACTCCATCGAAAAGTCTTTGCACACCTCTAATATATTCTTTTTTATATCCGGTATGGCGGCGCCTGTAAGTCTTGACATCTCTCCTATATGTGGCGTTACGATCACCGGTCCTCTGTGTCTTCCAAGAATATCGGGCTTTTCGGATATTATGTTCAAGGCATCCGCATCCGCGATCACGGTCTGCACGGCCTCGCACATAATATATTCCACCATGCTTCTTGCCGCATCGCCTTTTCCTATACCAGGACCGATCAGTATGGCATCCGACCACTCCACGGCATCCCTTGCACACTGCTCCGCTTCATCTTTGTTGCTATAGCACATAAGCACTGCCTCAGGAATTCTTACTCCTGCTATCTCCTTGTTGTCGATATGTGTGTATATCTTCACAAGCCCTGTTCCCATCCTGTATGCAGCCTCCGCCGCAAATGCCATGGCACCGGACATGTCTCTGCTTCCAGCTATCACCGCAAGCTTTCCATATGTTCCCTTATTTGATGAATCACTCCGTCCCGGAAGCATGCACAGATCGTCTCTGTTGTAGGAATATGCCACCGGGTGTACTCTGTCCACTTCAGCCTGTGCAAATCCTATGTCTCTCACAACGACCTCTCCGCTTATCTCGCAGCCAGGATAAAATATCAGCCCTCTTTTATTCAGTCCAAATGTGACCGTCATGCCCGCCCTGAATGCACATCCCATGATCTGCCCCGTGCTGGCATCCACACCTGACGGGGTATCTATGGCAACCTTAAAGCCGACAAGTCCGTTCATCGTCTCTATAGTCTCTCTCCATATTCCCGCCACATCACGCTTGAGTCCGACGCCAAATATTCCGTCCACAACCACATCGTAATCACTGTCAATGATGTGATCCGTCACCTGTATGCCGATTTTTTTCGCTATTTCAAGCTGATATGAAAAGCTGTCGCTTACTCTCGATATTCCATTTATATAACAGACATGGACAATATCTCCCTGCTGGTACAGGAGTCTCGCAAGAGCCAGTCCGTCCCCGCCGTTATTGCCGCCTTCAACAACCACAAGGCACTTTAATTTTCTGTCCGCGTTTATAGACTTCAGTCTGGAATTTATCTCCTCCAGCACGGTGATCGCAGCTCTCTCCATAAGCAGGATCCCTGGCACGCCCTTTTCCTCTATGGTCAGCCTGTCTATCTCCTGCATCTCTGTTCGGTCTGCAACATAAAACATATTTCTGCCTCCTTATTGAAGAAAACGGATAATTTCTCTCGAAATTACCCGTTTTATACTTACCTATAAAATCTTCCGATCTCTTCCTTATCTCTTCTTGAGGAAATCAGGAATCTTGATACTCTCTGTCTTTGGTCTTGACACATGTGCCGGCTCAACTGGTGTTGATGTTACAGGTGTCTGCTGTGCTGGTGTCACAGGTGCTGTGTATGCTGGCTTTGCTGCCGGAGCAGTCTCAGTTGTCTGACCGCCGAGGAACGATGGTCTTGTGCTTGTCTGAGTGCTGTGTGTTCCAAGGCTCTGGCCTGCATATGTAGCAGTCTTTGGCTCTGCAGCAGGTGTTGTTGTAACTGCTGGCTTAGGTGTGGTCATTGTTCCCATAGGAGATGCAGTACCTGCATATCTTGCGGTGACATCGCTCTCGCCTGATCTCTCAAGACCTGTAGCAATGATCGTGATGCTTATATCCTCACCCATGTTGTCATTGTCAACTGTACCGAAGATGATGTTGACTCCATCTCCAGCCTGCTCTGTAAGATATGTAACAGCATCATAAGCCTCAACGATACCAATGTTACCTGAGAAGTTTACGATGATATCTGTTGCACCTGAAACGGTTGTCTCAAGAAGTGGTGAATCCATAGCCTCCTTGATGGCGTCAACAGCCTTGTTCTCTCCGCTTGCTGAACCTATACCGATATGAGCGATACCCTTATCTCTCATAACTGTCTGTATATCTGCAAAGTCAAGGTTGATAAGACCCGGCTTATTGATAAGGTCTGTAACACCCTGAACACCCTGCTGAAGTACCTGATCTGCCTTCTTCAGCGCATCAGGAATACTTGTTCTCTTATCACAGATCTGAAGAAGCTTGTCGTTAGGGATAACAATAAGTGTATCCACATTCTCCTTAAGTCTCTCTATACCTTCGATCGCGTTTCTCATACGAGGCTTGCCCTCAAAACCAAATGGCTTTGTGACAACTCCGACTGTGAGGATGCCAAGGTTACGTGCCATCTCTGCAACGACAGGGGCAGCGCCTGTTCCTGTTCCACCACCCATACCACATGTTACGAATACCATGTTGGCGTCCTTGATGATGTCTACGATCTCTTCTCTATTCTCCTCTACAGCGCTGGCACCGATCTCAGGCTTTGCACCAGCACCAAGACCCTTGGTAAGTTTCTCACCTATCTGGATCTTTGTTGTAGCTCTGCTGAGTGAAAGAGCCTGCTTATCTGTATTGATAGCGATAAGTTCCACTCCCTCAACATTCTCATCGATCATTCTGTTAACAGCATTGTTACCTGCACCGCCGACACCAATTACAAGAATCCTTGCCGGTGTTCTCTCGTCATTTGATTTTATCTCAAGCACGGTTGCATCCTCCTTATATACTTATTCTTTATCCATCAATCATTGTCATCTGCTCAAAAGCTGACCGTTTTATCGCATTAGTACCTATATAATACGATTTTTTATATCATTACGCAAGAAATTTTTTATTTATTTTCTTTAAAGATAACGTTCCTCTGCGATTCACTGTAATTCGACATATCAAGAGTTCCCTTTTTACCCTTCACGCTCTCAAGTATGCTCTCAAGATTCATGAATTTCGTCTCCAGGTTTTCACCGTCGCCGATCCTGATCTTTATTCCATCCTTGTGAAGTATGAGATTCTGATCTGTGTCATAAGTAATCTTGTCTATCTGTATTCCGCTCTTGTAAATGAGCTGTGTCATAGTCAGTATCTCCTGGAAGAATCCCGAATCACCGACATCAAGCTTCTTTCCCTGCTCCACGCTGTCACTTGTAAGTCCCTCTATACAAGGAACATCATCAAGCTTTGCATCGGATATCTCGAGCACGATACCATCGCCATCAAAATATGCATACTGATCGTTGTACTTTATGCAGCCCGCCATGGCCTTCTCGTACACCGTGATCTCTACTGAATTCCTGTTCACATATGTGACGTCTATCTTATCTATAAAGGTTACATCCTGGGCAGGATTCAGTCTGCTCTCAAGTATAAACAGCAGCGTATTGCCATAATCCTTACCGCCGGTCACGATATCGACCATCTGTTGGTCAGTGTAGTGATCAGTTCCGGTCACTTTTATGGACTTCAATTTGTAACATGTACGTATGTATACAAACGCTATAGCACACAGCACCACCAGAATGAGAAGTATCTTGAGAACTATCTTGAATATCCTTGCCGCCTTCTCACGTCTCGCCTTTCTTCTGGCAAGTTTCTCCGCCTGCAGCTTCTTCTTTCTCTCTATCTCCTCCGGGGTAAGCTTTCTGCCCTCTTTTTTGCGTTTTTTCTTGTTCTTCTTTTTTGCAGCAACCGCCTGATCTTGCTTACGCCTGCGTCTCTCCTCGGATCTGCGGTTTTCTGCATCCTCTCTGCGCATCCGGTCATCCGGTCTGCGACGCTCTCCATCCTGTCTCCTGCGCACCTGCTCATCAGATCTGCGACGCTCTCCATCCTGTCTCCTGCGCACCTGCTCATCAGATCTGCGGTGCTCTCCATCTGGTCTCCTGCGCGCCTGTTCGCCTGTTCTGCGGTGCTCCCCATCAGGCCTTCTGCGCGCCTGTTCGCCTGTTCTGCGGTGCTCCCCATCAGGCCTTCTTCGTGTCTGCTCATCCGTCCTGCGGCGCATATCTCCGTCTGCTCTCCGCTGTCCATTGCGGCTGTCTGTCTGCTGTCTTCTCTTATCAACCGGAACCTTGACCCTTCCGTCGAGGCGTTTTCCGGTCATGACATCCACATAGCCGCTTTCACGTCTGGTCTGCGCAACATCAACATTTCTGCTCATTCTATTTTTATTAACATTTCGTCTATTGTTGTTTTCCATTCAAATCTTCCTTTAAAGGATCTGTCATATGTCTGTTTCGTCATACGAAATTCCTCTGGATACGGACATCACTATCCCCATCTCCATCAGAATGAAAATTATCGAACTTCCGCCATAACTGACAAATGGCATCGGCACACCTGTCGGCGGAATGGTATTCGTGACAACACTCACATTTATCAGCAGTTGGACCGCCACATGTGCCATCACTCCCGCTGTGAGCATGCTTCCAAATCTGTCTCTGGCATTCATGGCCGTCACAGCCATCCGCCTAAGTAATATAAGAAAAATGATAAGTATAAATGCCGCTCCGACAATTCCGAGCTCCTCACACACGACTGAGAATATCATATCATTATGTGACTCCGGAATAAACCCCATCTTTTGGACACTTCTCCCAAAGCCCACTCCAAACAGTCCACCGGAACCAACGGCATATA
>OHJK01001128.1_pt1 | contig 14021 bp, 9 predicted proteins | sample 1568541 | NCBI WGS metagenome assembly OHJK01 (sample SAMEA3879535, study PRJEB24766) | human gut metagenome | biome: human-associated habitat; feature: feces | place: USA | collected 1985/1987
AAGTAATACATTATGGAGGAACCACTATGGAAAATAACAGCTTACATAAGTTGGGCATTGATATCGGCTCAACAACCGTCAAGATTGCACTTCTTGACGCCGATGACAATATCCTCTTTTCCGATTATGAGCGTCATTTTGCAAATATACAGGAGACACTTGAGTCCCTTATCAGAAAGGCCTACGACAAGACAGGTGACCTTTCAGTTTGTCCTATGATAACAGGCTCCGGCGGACTCACTCTTGCAAAGCACCTTGAGGTGCCATTCGTACAGGAGGTTATAGCTGTATCTACCGCACTCACACACTATGCTCCACAGACCGATGTGGCAATAGAGCTAGGTGGCGAGGATGCCAAAATCATATACTTCGAGGGCGGCAACGTGGAACAGCGTATGAACGGCATATGTGCCGGCGGTACAGGCTCATTTATCGACCAGATGGCTTCTCTCATCCAGACAGACGCTACAGGACTAAATGAATACGCAAAAAGCTACAAGGCCATCTACCCTATCGCAGCCCGCTGTGGAGTATTTGCCAAAACAGATATCCAGCCTCTCATCAATGAGGGAGCCACACGCGAGGATTTATCCGCTTCAATCTTTCAGGCCGTGGTAAACCAGACCATCAGTGGTCTCGCCTGCGGTAAGCCAATCAAGGGACATGTTGCTTTCCTTGGCGGTCCTCTGCACTTTTTGTCAGAACTTAAATCAGCATTTATCAGAACCTTAAATCTCGATGACGAGCACACTATCGTTCCTGAGAACTCTCATCTGTTTGCAGCAATAGGCTCTGCATTAAACTATAAAGACAACTCTGTCACCACACTCTCATCCTTAATCGACCGCCTCTCAAACGGCATAAAGATGGAATTTGAGGTAGCACGTATGGAGCCTCTTTTTAAGGATCAGGCTGATTACGATGAATTTACAACACGTCACGGCAACAACCACGTAAAGACCGGTGATCTTTCTACATACAAGGGCAACTGCTATCTCGGAATAGATGCAGGCTCAACCACCACCAAAATCGCTCTCGTAAGCGAGGACGGAGACCTTTTATACTCATTCTACAGCAACAATAACGGAAGCCCTCTCGCGACAGCCATCCGTTCTATCCAGGAGATTTACGCAAAGCTTCCTGAGGATGCACACATCGTACACTCCTGCTCTACAGGCTACGGAGAGGCTTTATTAAAGGCAGCTTTAAAATTGGACGACGGCGAAGTTGAGACTGTAGCCCACTACTACGCAGCAGCATTCTTCGACCCAAAGGTAGACTGTATCCTCGATATCGGTGGACAGGATATGAAGTGCATCAAGATAAAGAACCAGACCGTCGACTCAGTACAGCTCAACGAGGCCTGCTCTTCAGGCTGCGGTTCATTTATTGAGACCTTCGCAAAGTCCTTAAACTACTCAGTTCAGGATTTTGCAAAGGAAGCCCTTTTTGCAAAAAATCCTATCGACCTCGGAACCAGATGTACGGTTTTCATGAACTCAAAGGTAAAGCAGGCCCAGAAGGAGGGCGCATCTGTCGCAGATATATCAGCAGGACTTGCCTACTCAGTAATAAAGAATGCACTTTTCAAGGTTATCAAGCTGTCTGATGCAAGCGACCTCGGTGAAAATATCGTAGTCCAGGGCGGTACATTCTACAATGATGCCGTTCTTAGAAGCTTTGAAAAAATTGCAGGTGTACATGCTACAAGACCTGATATCGCAGGTATCATGGGTGCCTTTGGTGCCGCACTCATCGCACGTGAGCGCCATGAGGCTGATTACAGGACAACAATGCTCACAATCGACCAGATAAACGAGCTCACCTACACCACAAAGCTCGCACGCTGTCAGGGCTGTACAAACCACTGTCTTCTGACTATAAACAAATTCTCCGACAACAGACAGTACATCACTGGAAACCGCTGTGAAAAGGGTCTGGGCAAGGAGAAGAACAAGGATAACATCCCAAATCTTTTTGAATACAAGAACAAGCGTATATTTGACTATGAGCCACTTGACCCAAAGGATGCGCCACACGGTACAGTCGGCATCCCAAGAGCCTTGAATATGTACGAGAACTATCCGTTCTGGGCTACATTTTTCAAACGTCTCGGCTTTTCTGTAGTGCTGTCACCACAGTCTACCAGAAAGATTTATGAGATGGGTATCGACTCCATCCCAAGTGAGTCAGAGTGTTACCCTGCAAAGCTCACACATGGTCATATAAGCTGGCTCATAAAGCAAAATGTAGATTTTATTTTCTACCCGGCAGTGCCATATGAGCGCAAGGAGTTTCCTGATGCAAACAATCACTACAACTGCCCTATTGTCACATCATACTCTGAAAATATCAAAAACAACGTGGACGAGATTACATCAGGCGAGGTTAAATTCATAAATCCGTTTATGTCATTTGAGAGTGAGGAAACTATCTCACAGCAGCTCGTAGCCACCTTCTCAAAGGGTGATTTCAACCTGCCTGAGTCACAGATTCGTGATGCGGTAGCCGCAGGCTGGAAGGAGCTTGCCATGACAAGGCTTGAGATACAGCGAAAGGGCGAGGAAGTGCTCGACTACATGGAAGACACCGGACGTCGCGGAATCGTGCTCGCAGGCCGTCCGTACCATGTGGACCCGGAAATCAACCACGGTATCCCTGAGCTCATCACAAGCTATGGCATCTGTGTGCTGACTGAGGACTCCGTATCCCATTTGGGCGAGCTTGAGAGACCTCTCATCGTCATGGATCAGTGGATGTACCACACCAGACTGTACTCAGCAGCCAACTTTGTAAAGACCCGTGATGACCTTGACTTAATCCAGCTCAACTCGTTTGGCTGTGGTCTCGATGCTGTCACAACCGACTGCGTAAATGATATCCTGACAGGCTCCGGCAAGATATACACCTGCTTGAAGATCGACGAGGTAAACAACCTGGGCGCAGCAAGAATCCGTATCCGCTCGCTCCTTGCCGCCATAAGAGTCAAGGAAACCAAGCATGAAAAGCGTGACTTAAAGCCGTCTAACTACGAGCGTGTTGTATTCACCGAACAGATGAAAAAGGACAACTACACCATCATCTGCCCTCAGATGTCACCTATACACTTTGACCTTCTCGTGCCAGCCTTTAAGGCAGCCGGCTACAATATGGTCATACCGGATATCCCTGCAAGGGAATGTGTGGACGTGGGACTTAAGTTCGTGAACAACGACGCCTGCTACCCTTCACTCATTGTCGTAGGACAGATTATGGCAGCCGTCAAATCAGGCAACTATGATATGACACACACAGCCATCCTCATCTCACAGACAGGTGGCGGATGCCGTGCGACAAACTACATCGGTTTTATTCGAAGAGCCCTCGAAAAGGCCGGATATCCTGATGTGCCTGTTATCTCAATCAACATGGTTGGTCTCGAGAAGAACCCGGGCTTTAAGTTTACTCCAAGCCTTATCCAGCACGGACTGTATGCACTTGAGTTTGGCGATATCTTTATGCGCTGTCTCTACAGGGTACGTCCTTATGAGAAAGAGCCGGGAAGTGCCAATGCACTCCATGAGAAGTGGAAAAAGAGAGTCATCGACTTTGTCGGCAACACAAAGATGCTCTCTCACAAGAAATACAAAAAGATGTGCCGCGAAATCATAAGGGATTTCGACAATCTGCCTATGACAGATGAGGTTAAGCCGCGTGTCGGCGTGGTCGGTGAGATTCTCGTCAAATTCCTGCCTGCTGCAAACAACTATGTGGTTGACCTGCTCGAAGCTGAAGGAGCCGAGGCTGTAGTGCCTGATCTGACTGATTTCTTACTCTACTGCTGCTACAACACGAATTTCAAGGCTGACTATCTCGGTGCTTCTAAGAAAGCTAAGTTTATGAACAACCGACTTATCGCCTTCTTCGAGTGGCTCAGAAAGGATGCAAGAGATGAGCTGGCTAAAAGCAAGCATTTTGAGCCAACCGCTCACGTGCAGGATCTCGCAGAGTATGCTTCTCCTATCGTTTCTTGCGGTAATCAGACCGGTGAGGGCTGGTTTTTGACAGGTGAGATGCTTGAGCTCATCAATGAGGGCGTCACAAACATCATCTGTGCACAGCCATTTGCCTGCTTACCGAACCATATTGTGGGTAAGGGAGTTATAAAGAGAATCAGACATGATCATCCGGATGCCAATATCGTGGCTATCGATTATGATCCGGGTGCTTCTGAAGTAAACCAGCTGAACCGTATTAAGCTGATGCTTTCTACGGCACAGAAGAAGCTTAAGAAATAATGGGGAATTGCACTGTTGTTGCTAGTGGGACGAACCCGGCGCAGCCGGGGCATTCTGCCCTTTCCCGCATGAACTACGCTGCTAAGTGTCTGTACGAATTGCATATGCCGGTTGTGGCTTTTTGACACAACCGGCTTTTATGCGCCGTCCATGGCGCATAACACCTCGCCCATGCATGGACGCATGGGCGTTGTTGGTTTTCGTATACAATTCTACAGACTCTAAGCAGCTTCGTATATGCGGTCAAGGGCAAAAGCCCCGGCTGCGCCGGGTTCTGTCTTTGGTAACTTTCCACTTTTTTATGTGCAGATGTTTCCTTATTCTAAATGATTCAATATCTCATCATATTGGTTATACATCTTCTGCACTTCATTTTCCAGTGTATAGTAGTGCATGATATATGGCACCAACAGCACTAAGAATAACAGTGTAAGAACAAGAAGCATTGGGTTGCTTATCATGATAGATGCAATTATTGACATCATGGTGAGTATGGCAAAGGTTACTGTCACTATGAGGTGCACGAGGCGCTCATGCTGGAAGAAGGCTATTTGTGTCAGATGCTCCTGCAGTATCTTCTTCCACTCTTCTTTTGATATCTTATCAGGATTGGCAAGCAGATTGTCAATCTTAAGTCTATAATTAATTATTCGTTTTTTCATTTTATTTTCCACCTTTCCTAATACGTACTTTTTTATTTTAATACAATGATAATTGAATCTAAAAATCCGCTATACCAACCTCTGGCATAGCGGATTAAAAAATAAAATGCAATTAAAGATATCACCTGTTATGTGATTATAACTGGTTCAAGACATTTGATGTTTGCAGATAAACACCAGCAATAGCATTGATAATTGCAAGTACGATGGTAATAATTGACATAACAATACCAGCGGTTGCCATGCCCTTTCCACCATTTTTCCTGCCTACGATACCGAGGATAAGTCCTACAATACCAATAGGTCCGCCAAGGATTGGAATACACCAGAATACCAGACCGATAATACCAAGCACCATAGATGCAATTGACATTCCCTTCTTTTCCTCCATCGGCGGCATAGGCGGTATATTTGGATTGCCCTGCTGATTCGCCTGATCATACATATTGAAGTTGTCGCTCATAACTATTCTCCTACCTTTCTTTTGTTTAAATGATATAATAACTGTCACTGTAATTTGTAACCATGGAGTATCGTAACATACTTTGACTATGAAAGCAACATATTTTTCATTACCGGATGCAACATCCTAGATAGTTACTGTTCACACCTAACAGTGTGACCAGCAACGATTACAGCCAATTTAAAATTTCTCTCCAACCACCCTGCACCGTTTCCTGCAAAAAGCAATGCCATAGGCTAAAATATCACACCGGTCCTCATCCCGCAGAGCCTCATCATAGCGCTTGTCCTTAATCTGCGTTATCGCGGCCTCGCACGCTGCGTCAAGTTCCTTCATCTCCTTAGCATACTTCACCTCTATAACGATGCCCGCATCAGGATCCTCCGGCATGATTAAAATATCGCTAAAACCATCTCCCGACTCACGATTCGACTTGATAAGCCAGTCCGGATTGCTGCCTCGAAGCAGACCAAGAAGTAAGCCATGATAGAAATTCTCCTTCATAGCATCAGGCGCCTTTGTATCGAGTATACTTATCATGCGGCTCATCACGATGTTTAGCTGCCTGGCAATCTGTTTCTCATCTTTATCCAGAATTGCCTTTGATAAAAGCTTCATCGTGTCATTTTCATTAGCTACAACAGCCTTGAACCACTCCTGAATCTGCAAGATAAAGACCTCTCGTACTTCCTTATTCGGAATGACAAGCCTGTATGCATAGCTCTCACTGTCAGGCACTTTGACCTCTCCGATTTTGGTGAGATAGCCTGTAGTAAAGAGCACACTCCACAGATTGTCAATCGTATTGTCAATCTCATCATAGGTCAGATCAAGCCGAAGCTGCTTCTCCACAAATCCACCTGCCACGAGCTTCTCAATCTCATCTCTCGTGGTCTGATCAGCCTTGTCCACAAAGCGCTTCACCATGTCATTTCCACTGCTGTTAATCCAGAACGCACTCGGTCTGGCTGACGGATCTGAAACAAGCTTCTTGGCAAAATTTATCACATCCCACGGACAATAAATATCCGCATTACCAAAATGATATCCATCATACCATTCCTTTACATCAGGGTACCTCTCGCTCCTGTCATAGTCTAAAAGCAGCTTCATGACCTCATCATCAGTGAAGCCAAACTGCTCATCATGGTCAATATCCACAATAGAATTGATTTCAAAATTATTGAGCCCTGTAAAAATACTCTCCTTTGACACCCTAAGGCAGCCTGTAAGCACAGCAAACTGTAAAAACTCATTTGTCTTGAGCGCCTGCCCGAAAAGCGTCCTGATGAGAGAAACCATCTCCTTGTAGTAGCCATTCTGAAAAGCCTTGTCAAGCGGAACATCGTACTCGTCTATGAGGATAACCGCTTTCTGACCATAGTGCTTATACAACAGCTGCGAAAGCATTCGTATACTATCCTCAATATTGTCAGCCTGACCATGAAGCATCTTTGTAAACAGTGTTCTGTCCTCATCAGTCAACACATCACTTGTTTTCAAGTAATAGTGTCTATCTATCTCACGGTCTATAATAGTGCATAGCATTCTCTTTGCTGACGCAAACTCTAATCCCTCCACACCCTTGAATGAAAGAAATATGACAGGATACTTACCCATATACTCATCACAAAGCTCTTTATTGTCTGAAATATATAAGCCATCAAACAAAGTCTTATCTGTGCCTATCTCAAAAAAGCTTTTTAGCATGCTCATATTGAGTGTCTTACCGAAACGCCTAGGGCGTGTAAAAAGAGTCACCTCACTCCAGTTTAATAAAAGCTGCTCTATAAGCCTTGTCTTGTCCACATAATAAAAATCCGATTCGCGCAGTTTCCTAAAATCATCAATTCCAACCGGTAACTTCAAAGTATTTGCCATAAAAACCTCCAAAAAATAATCCGCTATACTCAACTCTAGTATAGTGGATTGCCATGCAAAATACAATTCAAATCATTGTATTGCCACAATAAATATTACATTTCCGTTACGAGATGCACCTTTTAAGATGATATGATGCCCATCCTGAATGTACTGACATGTAGCAACTCTAAGAATCTCACCTTTTACACTTACTGCCATGTGATTTTCTGCACCTTTGGATTTGGATATTCTAACTGTTGTAATAATCTTGCAATTCTTTTATGTGATCTAGTTCCTTCGGATAGAAGGCGTTGAGAAAAACATCCAGCGAAACCATCTTCGTGAATAATCCTCTCTTATTCCCAGCAAACTTATAATCAGCCACATAATAATTATCAATTCCAGATTCCACAATATCATGTTCGAGCATATGGAGACCACCATCAAAAGTATCCTCATCAATCTGATAAAGTAATTCTAATTCACAATCCGGGCTTCCATCGAAGTCTCCTTCATCCGCATTCCACTCTAAACTACCTTGCGTACACTTCACCACACTATTATGCTGTACTCCAGCTTTTAAATCTCCGTCAACCCAAAATCCCTCGTTCTTCTTACTGCAGTTGCTATAATACTCTATTCCCATTCCGTGGTAGTGCCCATCCTGTACATAGCCTTTATATATTTTCGTACTTTTACATCCTGCTTTCAATCCATAGTTGTGATATGTATCGCAATCTATGTCAAACACGCCATAAGCAATCAGTTCCTTGTAATCATAAATAGCGACATACTGATTATCAGGATTCACTTCTGGCCATTTGATTTTTGTTGCATTCCTTATATCTTCTACTTTAGAGAACATTTTTTTGAAGTCTTCATCTTCGTATACATTATAGGTTTCCGTAACATCAATTCTATCCTGATCTAATTCGCCCTCAACCAGCTCAAATAGAATTCGATCCCATACATCTAAAATCTGATGCACATTATCATCATATTCCTTTTCCGTCCCATATACTCCCAATGCTTGTAACAAATCATATACTTCACGATCTAATAACTGAAAAATATCACCACAGGCTTTATGTCGCCACTGAAATTCACTTCCCATAATTGGTTTAATCCAATCTCTAAATAAAAATTCTCGTTCTTCTTCTGCGGTATATGTTGAAACCCCATCTTCATCCGATATTTCCTTTTGCACGGTTTCGACAATTTGCCACAATATTTTTAACTGACGATTTGTCAATACCAATGCCATTGTCTCCTCGTAACGGTTCAAATACTCACGCACCCGATTTGCAACTCCCACTTCACGCTCACCCACATCTGTCATGAGCCATCGAATTGCCTCTACTACGACTGCACCCATCAGTTTCTTTGCTATGTTTTTTTGCGTCTTTTCGTTTTGCTCCGCATCGTTTTTACCCTTATTGTAGATATACAAAGCAATGAATATGGTCGCTGCCAACGTAAAAATGGATACTATAACTGCAATCAGCGATAATAATTCTCCTCTCTGTTTCCTTGCAGTGTGATAATACATATCAAGCGTTATCCCAAGCGCCACAGCAGTCATTACACCAATCACCCAATACCATTTATTCTTCCGCATCTATACCTCCTTGCAAAATTTTTCTCGTCTTCTCCGTCGATACTCCGCATCTTCTTTCTTATGATGAATGTTTATGATTCCTTATCTTGTCCATCACCTGACCTCTTGATTGTCCAGCCATAGACCATTATACTGTCCTTATTAAGAGAAAAGGACAGCATATTTTTATCAGAGAGCAGTGAATTTCTTTGTACCTACAGCTTCTCACCAGCCACCCTGCACCGTTTCCTGCAAAAAGCAATGCCATAGGCTAAAATATCACACCGGTCCTCATCCCGCAGAGCCTCATCATAGCGCTTGTCCTTAATCTGCGTTATCGCGGCCTCGCACGCTGCGTCAAGTTCCTTCATCTCCTTAGCATACTTCACCTCTATAACGATGCCCGCATCAGGATCCTCCGGCATGATTAAAATATCGCTAAAACCATCTCCCGACTCACGATTCGACTTGATAAGCCAGTCCGGATTGCTGCCTCGAAGCAGACCAAGAAGTAAGCCATGATAGAAATTCTCCTTCATAGCATCAGGCGCCTTTGTATCGAGTATACTTATCATGCGGCTCATCACGATGTTTAGCTGCCTGGCAATCTGTTTCTCATCTTTATCCAGAATTGCCTTTGATAAAAGCTTCATCGTGTCATTTTCATTAGCTACAACAGCCTTGAACCACTCCTGAATCTGCAAGATAAAGACCTCTCGTACTTCCTTATTCGGAATGACAAGCCTGTATGCATAGCTCTCACTGTCAGGCACTTTGACCTCTCCGATTTTGGTGAGATAGCCTGTAGTAAAGAGCACACTCCACAGATTGTCAATCGTATTGTCAATCTCATCATAGGTCAGATCAAGCCGAAGCTGCTTCTCCACAAATCCACCTGCCACGAGCTTCTCAATCTCATCTCTCGTGGTCTGATCAGCCTTGTCCACAAAGCGCTTCACCATGTCATTTCCACTGCTGTTAATCCAGAACGCACTCGGTCTGGCTGACGGATCTGAAACAAGCTTCTTGGCAAAATTTATCACATCCCACGGACAATAAATATCCGCATTACCAAAATGATATCCATCATACCATTCCTTTACATCAGGGTACCTCTCGCTCCTGTCATAGTCTAAAAGCAGCTTCATGACCTCATCATCAGTGAAGCCAAACTGCTCATCATGGTCAATATCCACAATAGAATTGATTTCAAAATTATTGAGCCCTGTAAAAATACTCTCCTTTGACACCCTAAGGCAGCCTGTAAGCACAGCAAACTGTAAAAACTCATTTGTCTTGAGCGCCTGCCCGAAAAGCGTCCTGATGAGAGAAACCATCTCCTTGTAGTAGCCATTCTGAAAAGCCTTGTCAAGCGGAACATCGTACTCGTCTATGAGGATAACCGCTTTCTGACCATAGTGCTTATACAACAGCTGCGAAAGCATTCGTATACTATCCTCAATATTGTCAGCCTGACCATGAAGCATCTTTGTAAACAGTGTTCTGTCCTCATCAGTCAACACATCACTTGTTTTCAAGTAATAGTGTCTATCTATCTCACGGTCTATAATAGTGCATAGCATTCTCTTTGCTGACGCAAACTCTAATCCCTCCACACCCTTGAATGAAAGAAATATGACAGGATACTTACCCATATACTCATCACAAAGCTCTTTATTGTCTGAAATATATAAGCCATCAAACAAAGTCTTATCTGTGCCTATCTCAAAAAAGCTTTTTAGCATGCTCATATTGAGAGTCTTACCAAAACGGCGAGGGCGGGTAAAAAGAGTGACCTTTCCCCATCCCTGTAAAAGCTGCTCAATAAGCCTTGTCTTGTCAATATAATAGAAACCCAATTTACGAATTTCCTCAAAATTTTCAATTCCAACCGGTAACTTCAAAGTATTTGCCATAAAAGCCTCCAAAAAATAATCCGCTATACTTAATACTAGTATAGCGGAATGCCATGCAAAATACAATTCAAATCATTGCATTGTCGGCACCATTTATTGTATAATTAAGTAAATAAACACTAAGAAAACTTTTTAAGAAAGGATGCATGAATATGTCACTCGCCTTACAATCCGATATAGCAACTATCACCCTTGAAGAATACGAAAAGCTTCCTGAAGATAAGCATATAGAAGTGTTCAATGGAATTGCCTACAATATGTCCAGCCCATCCCAGGAGCACCAAACTATCTCAATGGAACTGTCCACTATCATAAACACATATATTCGTGGTCAAAATGGTCCATGCAAGGTATTTCATGCACCATTTGATGTAAAGCTGGAGGATACCCCTCTAACGATAGTACAGCCTGATCTGATGATAGTCTGTGATAAAAGCAAGCTGGATGGCAAGCGCTGTAACGGTGCCCCTGATTTCATAATAGAAATCGTATCTCCCGGAAATGCATCCGATGACTATATCCGCAAACTGTACTACTATAGAAATGCCGGAGTCAGAGAATACTGGATTGTGGACCCACGTCGTAAAATTATCACTGTCAACTATTTTGAAGGTGAAATGCTGAGTGTGCAGTATTCATTTGATTCCGTAGTCAAAGTAAACATATATGATGATCTGTTCATAGATTTCTCTGAGATATCCAAAATGCTTAATTCGTAAACAATTACAGCCCATTTAAAATGCCTCTACGAGGCAGGGGCTGTAATCACACAATAATAAACACTATGGTGCGTAGCTTGACAGCGCGGTGTCAAGCTTGCGTCTGAACAGTAACTTTACAATTTCTCTCCAACCACTCTGCACCGCTTCCTGCAAAAAGCAATGCCGTAAGCTAAAATATCACACCGACCCTCATCGCGCAGAGCCTCATCATAGCGCTTGTCCTTAATCTGCGCCATCGCAGTCTCACACGCTGCATCAAGCTTCTTCATCTCCTTAGCATACTTCACCTCTATAACAATTCCTGCATCAGGATCCTCCGGCATGATTAAAATATCACTGAAACCATCTCCTTGTAGTAGCCATTCTGAAATGCCTTGTCGAGCGGAACATCATACTCATCTATGAGAATAACTACTTTCTGACCATAGTGCTTATACAACAACTGTGAAAGAAGCCGTACTTCTTTAGAAATAAAAGAATGTGTCTTTATCTCATCAATACGAATTGAACCAAGATGCTCGTATGGAATATTATAGAACATAGAATTACCGGAATCATATATAGGTGCAAATCCAAGTATTTCTAATGTGTCAGGATTTCTGACTATAGAAATATTATTCATGTGTCTGTCGGTATTTGAAATGAGATAGTCAGTCATTATTTCATAATCCATAAAATAATCAAACTCTTCTTCTTTTATTCCCAAACCAAGACAGACCTTTTTCAATGGATAATAATATGATTCATTTTGCTTAAGCTTGACTGATTGCAATAATTCCCATGCACTGATACATTCCAGATTTTCTGAGCAAAAATCATATGAAAGACATCCAAGTCCTTCAATTCCACCTTCTACTGTTAACAATGTGGGAGTGTATACTGTGAAATTTTCAAATTTTTGTTTTCTATGAAGTTCTGTTGCAAATAGTTCGTTTATACTTTGCTGGTATGATTCTCCATAATTACCTTTAATCATATATCTGCGGCCTGAAGTGTCAATACACCATTTTTTCTGAAGTTCTCCCTGTGAAGCAGCGCAGTTAAATTTTGTTTTCTTCCTTAAATCAAGTAAATTGTCCTTGTTTAGTGTTATTTCACCAAATGTATCTACGAAATCATTTGTAAACAGATTTACATCTTTCCATTCGATATCTTCACCACGAGGTTTAATCCAATAACAATCCGACAAACTTAAGGCCAAATTATCTACCAAAGCACTGTTTGTTGAAGAATATCCAAGTCTTTGCAGGGCAGTCTTAGCTCCGTGCCTCGTCTTAGGAATAGCCCTGTCCTTCCACCAATCATGAAATTTCATATCATTCATCTGTCCACCTATAGGAAAGTGGGCAAGAGCTGCTTCATTTTTTCTGTAATTTCCGAGAGATCCACCTTCTGTCAGCTCCATCAGGCAAACAGGTATATCTTTATGCATTAAATAGTATTCTTTAGCTATTTTCTTCGCCATATATTAACTCCATATAATATCTTCAGTTTTATCAAGTCTACAGTCACGATTAAATTTATCAACTATTTCATAATAGGATTCAAATAAATCAGCCACATATAATGAAAGATTTTTTTCCTTAACACCATTGAGATCTTCACCGATTTGAATTTTTGTACCTATTGAATCAATTAAATACCCAGCGTCTCTGTTATAATAATAAATCTTACCGTTATTATCTTCAATTTTACACATATTATTATTATCTATCGGTAACTGGTTGGCAATCAATTTTATAATATACGGTGTCGGTGAGCTTTCTCCCTGCTCCCATTTCTGCAATGTACTTATTGGTATATTGAACATCTTTGAAAAGCTACGTTGCGAAAGTCCGGTAGTATTTCGTATTTCCTTAATGTTCATAATAACAAACCTCCCATAAAAAATATATCCAATTTGGTTACTTTTTTTGTTATTATACCCAAATCGGATATATAATGTCAATATAATTTAATTTATTTCTGACCACAATTTTGACCATCTAAAACTAAAAAATATATAAAATACATCCCAATATTCCATTAAAATTGTAAAAAGATACAAAAAAAGATACAATAGTTGACATAAAACGACATAAGTTTTATTATAAATTTAGTGTTTTTTAACAGAGGTGATTTTCGCAGATTGTAATAATCTGCGAATTTTTTATTACATTCTTTCTGATTAGGCATTAGCAAAATATCATGAAAAAAGAGAGCGGGCCGGCGAATGGGAAGTTCGCCGGCCCAGATTTACACTAGGAGCAAAGTTTATACTTTGCGGAGATAAAATATATTTTTCGTGGCCATTCCTGTTGTCGCGGCCACGCTATAGTTCTGATTTGCTTATACCGCTGCCAGCTTCTTTCCAAGCTCCTCGCAGGCTGTCTTTGCATCATCGTCCGGTGCATCCTGGCAGATAACACCCTCGCCGCCTACTACTGTAGCTCCGGCTACTGTCATTCGATCTACCCAGTCGCGCATCCTGCATCTGTCAAGACTGGGACAAAAAAAATTTTATTTTTTTCTGTACATATTC
>OHJK01001137.1_pt1 | contig 13945 bp, 9 predicted proteins | sample 1568541 | NCBI WGS metagenome assembly OHJK01 (sample SAMEA3879535, study PRJEB24766) | human gut metagenome | biome: human-associated habitat; feature: feces | place: USA | collected 1985/1987
ATCGGTCATTAGGATTTCTCTGTGTCGTACGGCAAAGAGAAATCCTAATGACCGATTTGGGATAAAAGTTAGGGCTGAATTCCTCATTTGGAATCCAGCCCTAACTTTTTACTTTTAAATGCTTTGCTTGTGGGTGCGTGGCATGGGCAAGATACCCATACCTCCTAACTTTTTTACTTTTAAACAAGTTCGAGCCCTAACGATTCGACGAACGCTCGCACTTCCTTTTGCTGCATCAGTTCGTCGTACACCTCTTTCTTTGTCTTTCGGCGGCTTATCTCTTCTGCCTCGGCGAGGCGGAGCGATATTGACACATTTCCGTTGTGCAGTGCCTTGGCGAGCGTAACGCGTATGCGACCTTTTATCTCGTTTACCTGGTCGAGCAATATCTGGTTGTCTACCAGCACCTCGATATCGGGGAAGGTGGTGATACGCGGTTGCATGTTCTTCATTCGGGAAGCAAGCCCCACCATCTTCTGCGGCATACGGTTGCACATCGAGAGCCATTGCAGATCGAGGAACTCCTGCGTGAACTGCTCGTTCTCATCCTTGTTTGTCTCTTCCGCCTCTTTCTTTGCCGCCACCGCATCCTTGCGCTGCAAGCTTTGGAAGGTCATGCCGAGCGACGAGAGCTTCAAGCGTGGTACGCCGGCAGACAACTTGTCGGAGACGGCTGCCGAACCCGATGCGGCGGTCTGCGAAGGAGGAGCCTCAGCTGAAACATGGCTCACCGAGGCATGGCTTACCGGAGCAGCCACCTGCTGAGCCACTTTCGTCCGGGTGAAATCAAGAAGTTTGAACAGGGTTTTCAGCTGCTTGGGGCTACGCCCCGCACTGTCGGCATCCTCCGGCTGCGTGATCTGTGCCACCTGGATAAGTGTCAGCTCTACGAGCAGACGTTTATTGCTGCTTTGACGATAGCTTAGGTCGCACTGGTTCATCAGCTTCAGCGCCTTGTAGAGGAACTGCGTGGGACACGCCTTTGCCTGTGCGCTGTACTTCTCACGCTGTTTCTCGCTCACCTCAAGGAGCTTCAGCGTCTGCGCATCCTTAGCCATGAGCACGTTGCGCACGTGCGAAGCGAGTCCGTTGATAAGATTACCACCGTCGAAGCCTTTCTCTATTATCGAGTTGAGGAGCACCATGCACTCGCTCACCTTGTTCACCAACGCATAGTCGACGAACTTGAAGTAGTTGTCGGTGTCGAGCTCGTTGAGGTCCTCAATCACCTTTGCGTATGTGATGTTGCCCTGGCAGAAGCTTGCCGTCTGGTCGAAGATAGAAAGAGCATCGCGCATACCGCCGTCAGCTTTCTCGGCGATAAGTGCCAATGCCTCTTCCTCGTAGATGATGCCTTCCTTCTCTGCCACATACTTCAGGTGGTTGATGGTGTTCTCCACGCTCATGCGCTCGAAGTCGTAAATCTGACAACGCGAGAGGATGGTTGGCAAAATCTTATGCTTCTCGGTTGTGGCAAGAATGAACACCACGTGTGCAGGCGGCTCCTCCAGTGTTTTCAGGAAAGCATTGAACGCTGCCTGCGAGAGCATGTGCACCTCGTCGATGATGAACACCTTGTACTTGCCCACCTGTGGCGGTATGCGTGTCTGCTCCATGAGCGACTTGATGTGCTCCACGGAGTTGTTACTGGCTGCGTCAAGCTCGAAGATGTTGTACGAGCGTCCTTCAGCAAACGCTTTGCAGCTTTCGCACTCGCCACATGCCTCGCCCTCCGTAGTAGGGTTCATGCAGTTGATTGCCTTCGCGAAGATGCGTGCACACGTCGTCTTGCCCACTCCGCGCGGTCCGCAGAACAGGTAGGCGTGTGCCAATTTGCCACTCTTCACGGCATTCTTCAACGTAGCGGTGAGAGCAGCCTGCCCCACCACCGAGTCGAATGTCATCGGGCGGTACTTACGCGCCGATACTATATATTCTCCCATATCGTGATTTTACTTTATACTTTCTACTTCTTCTACAGTCAGACCACTATATTTTGCAGCCTGCTCTACCGACAGACCATTGCTCAACATAGATTTAACAATATCCTTCTTTGCTTCTGCACGACCCTCGGCACGACCCTCAGCAAGTCCTTCAGCACGTCCCTGCGTAAGTCCCTCGGCACGACCCTCAGCAAGTCCTTCTTCGCGTGCATTGCCAAGCACATCATTCTGTATCATCACAGCGTTGAGGTGCTCATCATAAGCATAACGCTCGGCATCGGTCATCGAGTAATACTGAAGTTTTTTGCGTGCCTCCTGCAATCCTGGAGCTGTGGTGTTTTCCTTTATTACCCCACTCTTCAAGTAAGCAACCCACTCCTCCAACGGAGTTACTGCTACCTTGTCGAACTCGTTGACACGCACAAGAATGTACTCGGGGAATATCTCTGCCGGACTCTTCTGCACTAAAGCACCTTTCTCCTTAGCGGTTATGACGAGTTGGTCGTTTGTATGCACACCGATGAACTTGTTCTGTCCTACATACAGGTAGTCAGCACCCTTACCTATATCGAAATAGAGGATGCTTATAGAATACACCTTCTTCACCTCCTTGTATGTATCACCGAGATGGATGTGCTCGGTGATGGCTTTCGCCACGCCATACAGGATGCGCTCCAGATAATAAAGCTCGCTTGTGTTCTGCACCTCTACAAGTATTATCTCACCCTTCGAGTTTCGTGCTTTGATGTCCACACGGTTGAACTTATCGTCTTGCGTTTGCTGATTGCCCTCACTCTCGAGTATCTCCACAATCTTCACCTCCTCACCGATAAACACGGTAAGGAAACCTTCCAACACGTCGAAGTTGGCTTTCTGACGGAGCAAGCGCTTTATAGCCCAGTCGAAACGTATGTATCTATCTTTCAGTCCTCCCATAATACAATAGGTTTAATGCTACTTTACAAAGTTACAATTATTATTCTGAAAACACGGCATGAAGCAATTAATTTTTCTAACTTATGAAAAAAGAGAGCTGAAACAACGGAATAATAAAAAAGGCTATGACATTGCTGCCATAGCCTGGATATCTGATGTGAAGTTATATCTTCATCTTATAGTTTAACCTTATACAAGATTGCGATGTTTCGCTTGACTGTCTCGTTGTCTGGGTCGAGCTCGTGCCAACGCATAAAGTATTTACGAGCCAACTCCTTGCTCTTCTTCACATTGAAGTAGTAGCCTACCAAATAACGAGTTGCCATCAACTGCCAAGAAGCATTTGCAGAAACGCTATTATACAGCTGCAAAGCAGGTCGCAATCCAACGCCTGCCTCTTGATCAGGGTCGATTAACGGACTCAACTGAAGCTGATTGATATAGCCATAGTCTGCATAATCAGGGAATCGTTCTGCAGCCTGTCCATATATATCAAAGGCTTTCTTATAAGCTGCCACCTGCTCCATTCCGACACACTCTTCCGCCTTATCCTTATACATCACAGCATAGTTCTGCAGATGGAAATAGTTCAGCTTACCATTGCTTTCAACAGTATTGATATACTCTTGATAAGCCGTTTCTGCCTTATCGTATTCGCCCATATCCTTATAGGTGTTACTGATAACACCCATTGCAGAAGCGACCTGATCATCTTTAATTGTCGGGCTCTTTAGCAATTCCTTCAACACATCTATTCCCTGATTTAACTTATTATTATTAATAAGTGCCTTACCATAGTTCAGATAGTTCAAGTCTGTAATTAACGTATCTTTGCTTGCAATCAAAGTTTCACTATACTCCAATGCCCTTGAAGCGAACAACTTCTTATACTCATAAAGAGCATCACCTTGCTGCTTCTTTACAAGATCATACGCTCTGTTCGCCCAATCCGCACCAGTGGAGAGAATATAATAGTATGCAGGATATCTAACCAAACCACTATCGCAAATATTCATAATGCGCGTATAGAGCTGCAACTTTGTGTTACCATCGGCATTGTCCACAAAGGTATATACCATTCGGGCCTGTGATGTATAGTCGTCAGCCTCTAAAGAATCCTTTTGAGCTTCATCATACAACTGAATGCCCTTTTGAATCTCATTTGTAGTAAGACCGTACGCAGCATACAAACGTGCACAATCACGATTATATGGGAATGTAGGATTGGCTTCCTTAGCCATTGCGTATATATTTTCCAGCTTTGCTCTACGTCTACGTACTTCTTCTTGAGCCTCTGTATCGCCCGCAAACGCACGCTCTGTCACCTTGTCCAAACCCGCCTCTACAAACGCTGCATACTTACGATACGTTCTGAAGTCGTTGGGAGCCATCTCTATCGCCTTCTTATAGTAGCTTACAGCTACAGTAGTGTCGTCAGCCCACTTGTAGATGTCGCCTTTTAGCATATAAGCAGGACCATAATGAGGGTCAAGTTCTATTGCTTTGTCGATATATTTCAAAGCGTATGTGGTATCGCTGACACCCGATTTGAGCCAAAAGGCATTGGCTGCGCCTACGTAGATACGTGGGCACACGCTCTTCTTGGTCTGTTGCGACTCGCAAATCTGCTGCACAATAGGTTCCACCTCAACGAGTGTGTGCGACACAATCTTCTCTATACCCAAAATTGCGGCTTCTACATCATTGATGGTCTGCACCTTGCGTGGCGAATTGGAACTTGACGCTTTGCTGGTCTTTGTCTTATTGTCGACCTTTGCTTTCTTTTCGGTCTTCGGTTTCTTCTCCTTCTTGTCCTTCAGCGAGACAGAAGCAATCGAAGGCGCAACAAGTGCGAAAGCGAGCAAGCCTATAGCGATTTTTCTCATGTTCATATCTTGTATAGCTTTAAGAGTGGCGAAGGTGTTGGTTCCTCCGCCCTATTATTTACTTATAATACGTACTGCACACCGATTATAGTGTGTACTGCACACCGAGGTTGAGTGTCTGGAACGTGCGCAGCTTCAGCATATTAACGCCAAGCATATCTGGGTTGTAACGCACTACGTAGAGTTGCGGTGTGAGCGTCACTGCGATGTGCTTAGCCACGTTCATCTTTATCTTGATACCTCCATTGGCACCCATAAGCGGGCTGGTGTTGTACTTTCTTGGTGAGTACGACATGGTATGCGAACTGTTCACCTTTATCGAACCATCGGGTTCTGTGCTATTGCCTAACGACAGCAGCAACGCCGGACCTGCGAACAACTCCGCTTCAAACATACGATTGCTCTGGTAGCCAGAGCAGAGGTTGGTGACATTCAGCAAATAGTTGAGTGCCACGAAGCCTCGCTTGTAGTTGTTCTTGAAGAGTCCAGTAGTGGTGTATTCTGTGCCATACTCGGTTGTGCCTGTATAGCTGTCCGGCGCAACGCTATTGATAGACAAGTATTCGAACGAAGCACGTACGCCATGCACCTTACCGAAATGTCCTTCAACGAAAGCCTGTGCATTATAGTTGAACGCTGCGCCCTCGTATGTCTTCTTGGTGTTGAACAGCATCGTACCTGCGCCCAAACCGAAGCTAAGCGGAATGCGTGGTGCCTCATAGTCATCTTGCTTCCTCGTACGATAGTTCGTAGCACGTGTATAGGCTGTAAAACCAAGACGAACCACTACTCTTTGGGCGTTGAAACGCTTCACTGCGTCTATGTTGCGATACGGTATTCGGTAGTTATAGTTGGTGAAGCTCGGTTCGAGGAACACCTGCAAGTCGTTGCTGAGGTTATACGAGAGGTGTAAGCCTGCCGTGTAGAACGTACTAATGGTGCGCAGATGGGTCTTCTGCTCTCGCATAATCCAACTAAGACCGCCACCAAATGCTAACGCCACGTTGAATGGTTGGTCGAAAGAGTAGTTCTTCATAAATCCTAACGGATTGATGAGAGCCTCTGCGGTTGCATCAGCGGTCATATCATGCAGGTCGACAACAGCATCGTCTTGCACTGGTATGCTTAGCATAGCGCGTCTATCCTCGTCCTGTTCGCCCATTGCCTCATGGGTTTTGTCCCATGTGGCGGAGGTGAGTCCTAAGCTAAAGCGCACACCTACCGACGGCGAGAACCATCTACCTACAGACATCTTCGTAGAGTGTCCCATCTTTGGGCTCACATTTTCACCTCCCACGCACCATGCCATGCCTCCTGAGAGCTCGGCAAACCATGGTGTACGCCATTTCTGCGGATGCCACTGCATTGTGCTGTCCACATATTCAGGGCGGTTCTTCATATAGCGCATACGGTCCTCGATAGAGAGGTTGTTGTGCAGATAGTACACCATACCGATGTTTACACCATAGAAGCCTCCAAACTTATTATGCAGGTGTCTTGACTTGACACCTACATACGGCTCTATAGTGAGGTATCCTTGCGGACCGGTAAATATCTTTCCCTGCACACCTCCACGTATTTCGTATCGTGTGCGATGGTAGTCAACTATGTTTGTTGTGTTGTGACGCACGCCAAAGCCAAACACTGTTGACACATCGAGCAGTCGAGACGGACAATAGCCGTCCATCAACGTCGAAAGACTATATATCCAGTCGACAGAACCTTGCCACTGTTTATAGTTCTTCTTGTTACCCTCATAGTAGCCATATCCCAATCCGGCTGTAAGGCGCACTGTATGGTAAGGGTTGAACTGCTTACCCACACTCACATGCGCCATCGTGATTGGCGAGAGGTTATAGCCTGCATATTCTAAGTCTTTATGCAATCCTCCGCCGAAGCCTAAGAAGAGGTGGTCGTACCACTTCTTTCTGAAGGTGTCGTCATAGCCACGATAGCGGTCCTCAAGCACGTACTTGAGGGCATTGAACTCCGTAGCGTAGTTGTGGCGAGTTTTGCCAATGGTGTCTTCGTCGCCCGACTCGTCCCATAGTGAGTCGGGCACCTGTGTGATAGCACGTGGAGCGACACTGAACGTTGTCGTTCTTGCTACACTACAGCTCAAGCCACCTATCAAACAAATCGCTGTTGCGTAAAGGCGTATGATGTTAATGCTCATTGTTCTTGGTCTTATTTGTTATCGTCAGCGGTGTTATCCTTATTATCTGCCGACTGCACTTCTTCCTTTGTCTCACTTACAGCTCCGCTTTCCTCAGCCTTCTTACGGTCGGTGTAGGCTTTGAGTATCTCGAACTTCTTTCGATAAGCCGGAATATCTTTTCGCATATACTTCGACTTCTTACGGATGTCATCGTTCACATTGCCCTCGTTGCGATACAGGCGTATGAACTTAGGCTCCAGATCGAAACTATGCTGGAAGTAGGCGAGGTAGAACGGCACTTTGCTTACGTCAAGCTGCGGTCCGGTGTTCTTCTTTTTATACTCGTCAAGCTGCTTGTAGTACTCTTCTGCCTTCTCGGGGTCGGTGCGTAGCAGTTCGTTCTCCTCTTCTTCCGTGAGTTCTTTAAAACCGCTGTTTGCTGCCGAGTAGTCATCTATCTGCGGTTCGCGTCCCCTCTCGTCAGCCCATATAATGCCTTTCAGATACCACTTCTTTGGGTTATCGTCGGGCATACGGTCGATAAGAGCCTCGCATTCTTTGCGCGATTTGTTAAGATATCCGTGCAGTTCGGTGTAGATGATAGCACGGTTGTCGTCGCCTGTACTGAACACGTAGCGCTCTGCTTCCTTTATCTTTGCCACCTGCTCTGGGTCGGTTATCAAGCCCTGTATATAGAACGGGTAGCCTTGCTGGAATGTGATGAGCATACGTAGGCGCTTTGTAGCCTGCAGCTGCACATTCTTTTTCTCCAACATCTCAATGAAGAACATCGCGGTGTCGAGCTTTGCCTCCTGGAAGTACATCACGGCTTGGTTGAGCACAATCTGCTCGCGGTTTATCTTCACGGGGTTATAGCGGTCGCTCATATCCATTTGGTTCACACCCTTACGGAAGTCGATAAACGGCTTCAGGATGTTCACATCGGGCATACCTCTGCGACTTGCCATCAGTGCCATTTGGTTAGCCACGTATGGGGCAAGCTTCAGACGTGTGTAGTCCGACTGCGCAATGATGTGCTTGTAAGCAAGTGTTGTGATGGTGTCGAGCTCTAAGCTATCAGTGACTGTAGCCAAGAGGTTGAAGTAGTCACCGTTCGACATCTTCTTCTCGCCCGAGATATATTCGCGCTTGTGTGCGAAGTAGTTCTCCACTGCCTCTTCTGCGTTCATAATATGTTTTATCTCGTAACGATACTTCACAACCATGATACGCAGGTTTTCAAGAATAGGTACGATGTCGCTCTCGAAGAACGGCTGTAGCTTCAACATTCCGAACACTTCGTTCGGTTTGTATGTCTCAATGGTGTTCTTCACTGCGTCGTACACCTCCTGATTGCCATTCTTGCCAACTTGCTCAAGCACGTCGTCCCATGTAAACACGCGTGGTTCGAGTGTCGACACACGTATATCCGAGCTCAAGTGGCGCTTCAGAATATTGCGAGCCACAGCCGCACGCTGTGTAGCAAGTCGGGTGTTGAGCTCTACACTACCCTCAGGCGAAGCACCGCCCTGTACCTGTACGTCCCAAAGCAGATCGCCATACGACTTCAGCTCCTTCACAATGGCTTGCTGCTCTACTATGTTCATCGAGTCGTTGAGCAACACGTCCTTACCAACGGCGAACTTCAGTCGCAAGTCGCGGGTCACGTTAGCCATATTCTCCTCTGCTGCCTCCTGGAACTCGCTTGTGAGTGGCATATCGGCAGCCGTCACTGAGAAGTCGAGAAACTTCAATGGCTTGAACGCAAGGCACGAGCCAGTTGTCATCTCTCCGCTATCCCATGTGCGATGATGATAATCCTCGAGCACAACGCGATAGCTTCCTCGGTATGTCTTCTCCTTATCGGGCTTCTTAAAGGTGACATTGGTACTGTAAGCCACCTCCTTATCGCGCTCCAAAACGTACGATGGGTCATAGCCACGAGCCACCGAATCGTTCTTCATATAGTTGAAGCCCATACGCTTATCCTGCTTCTTATGATACTCTGCGCCCTCAAGTATTATGGGCTGCAGATAGGCTATAGTGTCTTCGGTCTGACAGTCGACAGCCATCGGTTGGCAGATGATGCGCGACTTCTCTGTGGTGTAACCCTCTGGGATGGTGAAGTTGACATTGAACGTCACTCTATCGCCGGTGTCCATACCAGGCACGGGCTTCATCGTAGGGTTGGTGTTGCGATACTTACCATCGACAACGGTCTCATCAAGAATTTGGTCGCTACTCTCAAGCGTCACCGTGAACTTGTCTTGTCCCGACTTTATCTCTACAGCCTTTGCACCGTACTCCTCGTCGAAGACTACAACGCCCTGACCGCTCATGAGGAACTCCTCAATCTCACCATTCGACTTAGAGAGCTTGAATGCTATGCCGAGCGAACGTAGTTCTTTCTCCAATGCTTTCGAATCGCCACTGAACACCTTCGTGTTAGCCACGTTGATACGATTGGCTGCATCAAGAGCCTTGTTGATAGAGCGGAATGATGTACAATACTGCACTGTCTTTGCAGGCTTTGGCTCGCCCTTCTTACCCATCTTCAAGTACACCTTGATCTTCACCTTACGCGAACCTCCGTCGTCCTGCTGCAGAACGGCAGCCGTAGCGGTGAAGGTGACAAGCAGTATAGCTATCAGCGCGAAGCATATATGTCGTAAAAAGTTTCGTTTCATTGTTATTGTGTGTTATTATATTATTTGAGGATGTAAGCCACTGAGATGCCTATGCGTTGTGGCATTAGGTAATATCCTGATGCGTTCGGTTTGTTGAGTCCGCCTACCACATAGTCGCCGTAGTTATCTCCTGCGAAGTATTCCTTACGATTGTAGCCTACAGCAGCCACTCCGGCGTGGAAGTCGATAAAGAGTCGCTTCGTGACATTCATTACGTAACCAAATGTGATGCCACCACCGTAAGCTATACCTTTGTACACTTTTCCTTTTATAGAAGCATCGTAAATTGCGCCTACGCCTCCAACGCCAACGAATAAGCTGTGCATCGGACGTCCTGAGAAGTAGTATCTGTATTCGGGCTGTGCTGCCAACAACTTTATGTTCTTGCCATACGGCTTATTACATCCGAGCACATTGAGTCCGAGGGTCGACCAGTTGCCGACCGTCATCTCCAAACCGACGCTTGGTATCATGCACGCATCCATAAGCACATCGGTGTTGACGGCGAGCTTCTGCGCCCGAGCGGAGAACACTGCCGAGAGCATCAAGAATGTCAAGAGTAATTTCTTCATTTTTACTATGTTATGTTTAAAGGTGCGGCATCGCGCTGCACCAGCGTGTTGCTTTATATATTGTGGGGCTTTGATATTTCTACTTTAGTGGGTGCTGCCCTATGGTGGGCTACACCAGTTGTATGTTTTAGGGTGTTTGTTGGGTGTTGGAGTGTTTTTGTCTGAGAAATCATTAAGAGTGGGTATGGCTTAACGCCACACCCGCTCTATAATTACAATGCTTATTCGAGTTCGATTACGCGCTTCTCCCACGAAGTGAGATAGCCATGTGTCTGAATCTGCTCTGGGTCAGAAACTGAGATTACGATGTCATACTCGTAACCAGCTTGCCAAGGCTCATCAACCGCATCACCATTAGCCTTCTTGAATACTGGAGCAATCTCGTACTGTGCTGCCTTGTACACCTTGTCGGGTTCGCCTTCGAGGTAGTACTCTACACGCAAGCGGAAGATACCCTTGTTAGCAAATGCTGCAGCGTCTGTACCAAGGTAGCCATTGTCTACATACTTTGTAGAGCCGTCAGCGTTAGTACCAGTCATCCGTGTCGGCACGGGGAGGAGGAAACCGTCACCAACAGTAACCTGTACGTTTTCGCCGAGGTACGGACCATTAGCTGGGGTGCCGATAACATTGCCGTCCTTGTCCTTCAACTTGAAGGCAGTAGTCTCAGTGTTATGGTTCTTAGCAGTAGTCCAATCGACAACAAACTCGCCTTCCTTACCCTTAACATCGTCAGTCAAAGCTGCGAGACGATTATCGAGGTCAGCAATAGTAAGTGTACCTGCGTCAGCCACATTGAGGAGCTTAGCCGACTTGATACCCAGCTTTGCAACACGAGTACTTCCGCCGTTACCCTTTCTGAGGATGATGTTGAACTTCATGAGCTTGTGCACGAAGGTGAGCTGCGGACGGTTCTCCTTGTGTGTCTTCTCATTCCATGTTCCACCATTAGCCTCTACGCTCTTCTTCTTGTCGCGCAGATACTTTGCGCTGTAAGCGTCCGCCTTGTCAGGATCATCTGGTTTTACGAACGACTTACCCCAGATAAGATCGGTTGTACCGTCCAGACCTGTTATCTTCACGCTGTACTTATTGCCGTTGTGCACCACATTCGCTGAGTAAGGATAATAGCCATAGAATGTATAGCTATACTGGCTACCCATCGGGTAATAGTGCAGAGTAGGTGTTGTGCCACCTTTCTCGTCGTAGAGTGTAAGGTCTGTAACACGCTTGTTTAAGTCGGCATCGTCAGTAGTCACAGCTTTTGCCTGAATATTCTCCAACCAAAGGAAGTTAGGGTTGTCAATGCCTTCCTGCCAAGTGATGTCCTGCTTAGCTGCAATCTTGCCAGTAGCAAGACAGAAGAAGCCGAGGTTCTTGTCGGCAGGCGTATCGAATGTGCCGTCATATTCGCCTTTATCGTTAACATTGCCGAGCGATGCGCGAGTCTTATTTGCCTGCTGACCAGCAGAAAGCACGATAGGCACATCAGAGTTCAGTCGCTGATTGTTGTTACCGCCAGCGAGGTCGTCCTCGTTTGTGCAGCTGGTCATAAACATGGCAGCAGCCATTCCCATTAAGAATATATGCTTATTCATTTGTTTGTTGAATTTATTGTTTTTCTAAAAAAACGTTTATTCATTAGGATTGTTGAAACACTCGTCTCTTCCTCGCCTTTTGCAGCGAGGAAGAGAGTTTATTATCTCCAATCCCTTTCTGCAGGGGCAAGCCCCTACGCTTTATATATGCACCCTTACGCGGTTGCATACTCAAATAGAGATTCTTATCAGATGCTCTGATTAAGGAGCAGGAGTTACAGTAGGCTCTGTGTACTGGCCTTCGTTCGGATTGCGGTCGTCGTCGATATCGATTGAACCACCATCAACCCAAGGTACGAGAGTAGCTGTAACCTCGATTTCCTCAAGACCGTAAACAGTGATAGTAACCTTGTAAGACTTACCCGGCTCAAATTTCTTTGTACCGTCCATCTTGATAGTAGCCTTCTGCTCAAGAGCCATATCTTCCTTTTCTATGTCTGCAGTGTTCTTCTTAACCTTCTGAGCAAGAGCGATGGTAAGAGGATACTCAGTCTGACCAGGAGCAACGAGGAGAGCCTCGCCTACAGGAATAACGTCACCAACAGTAGCTTCACCAACAGCAGGCCATGTCAAAGGAACTTCCACGAGATCAACGAGAGGTTCGTTGTTGTCCACAGCTCCAACAGCACGCTGCTTCAAAGTGAGAGGAGAAGCATTACCTGTGAAAGTAAGGAGATCAGCAGCTTCCTTAGTCTCGCCTTTGTAAGCAACTGTGAGCTTACCATCAGTCAGAGATTCTACAGAAATACCCTGAACGCGAACAGCCTCTGTGTTGCCACTTGCACCTTCACCAGCTGTTGCCTTAGATCCTGCACGTACCTCGAATGTGAAACGTGTGAGGAGGTGGTTGAATGTGATGTTCGGCTGAACACCCTTACGTGCTGCATAAGCAGAGTAGAAGTTCTTGCCATAGTTGCCAAGCTTAGTAACTTCATCAGCAGAAGGAGTTGCCTTGCCTGCCATGATGTCCTGCGAACCATTAATCACGATATCAACAACACGCTTTGTAGCCTGATCTGCAGCAACCTCATTATCAGTGTCGTCTACAAGCTTTACATCAGGTGTACCTGCTACAGCATCGTCAACGCGATAACCCCAGAAGTCGTAGTTGTCGCTAACTGGGTAGTAAGCAATAGCACCGTCAGCTGTTGTAGCCAAACCAGACACAGTGTTTTCAGCTGTATTAGGAGCCTTGAACTCCTTGTTGTCAAATACTGCTGTACCAACAGCTGCACCAGCAGCCTCAGTCGGAGTCTTGTAATAACCAAGCTCCATGCTACCCTTCTGGAGCATGTACACCCAGAGAGTCTGACCTGCCCATTTGTTCTCAGCGTCAGTCATGCCACCTACGGTACCAGTACCACGGGTCTGAACCTTAGACGAAGCAACGCCGAGACGGATCTGCTGTTCAGATGCGTTCTGCTCGCCATTTCCACCGAGAGTGTCATCATTTGAGCATGCTGTCAGCATACCAGCTGCAGCCAATGCAAAGAAAAACATTTTCTTCATAGTCGTGAAAAATTTAAATTAATAATAAAGTTATTTTTAAAAGATTGTCTTATTCCTATTTTAATATCCATTGATGTTAGGGTCGTTAGGATCTTTGTCCTGGTCGATATCAATATCTTCACCCTTGCCCCATCCGTCAACGCTTCCGCTGATCTGGATCTTCTCCAAGCCGTAGACACCAATCTTCACATTATATAATAGACCTTTCTCGAAGCTTGCTTTCTCGCCCTCTTTCTTAGCTGGCGTGATCTTGTATTCGGTCTTGTGCTCCTTCATCTCGCCACGAGGTCCGTCGGGGAATTCGTATGTGAGTGTCACAAGATAGGACTCCTGCGGAGCTACGAGCAAGCCGGCGCCGAGCTCGACGGATGCCTCGTCCATCTTCTCCTTTGTAGTAGGCACGTGTGTAACGCCTGGCACCACTTGGCTCTCGTTGTCCACCCACTCGTCTTTCCACTTTACCTGATAGCCTTCATCTCTCAGCTTAGGTATAATCTTGCCATAGACATTGTGCTTCTCTCCATTCTCATCGGTTTCCTTTTGGAACTCGCCAAGTTTCACCGCCTTTTGCAGCACATCAACCCCATTCTCGGGTTTGAACACGAGTTTACAGTCGTCAATGTTACGGCTTGCGACGGTGAGTGTGCCCTTTGTCA
>OHJK01001141.1_pt1 | contig 13913 bp, 8 predicted proteins | sample 1568541 | NCBI WGS metagenome assembly OHJK01 (sample SAMEA3879535, study PRJEB24766) | human gut metagenome | biome: human-associated habitat; feature: feces | place: USA | collected 1985/1987
ACGTCAAGGTGCTCTCCATGGGCGGCGGCATCATCCGGCAGACCATCACCGACGATGACCTGCGCGCCATTGCCCACGACTTTGGCGTGACCCTGAACGAGAAGTTCCTTAACTGAGCCACTCTCCCCCATTTTTCTTCATCCTAGCAGAACAGGCATCCTGTCCGATACCGCCAAATGGTATCGCAGGATGCCTGTTCTGCTTTATGTTTCCCGGAACTCCATGGGTGTTTTTCCGGTGACCTGCTGAAAGACTGCGCTGAAATAATTGCGGGTGGCAAAGCCAAGCTGCTCGGAAATTTCCCGGACGCTGAGCGTTGTGCTTTTCAGCAGAACCTTCGCGCGTTCGACCTTTGCAAACTTCACATAGTTCGTGACGCTCAGACCCGTTTCTTCCTTGAATTTATGGGTGAGGTAGTATTCCGTGTAGCCCACCAGGGCAGCAAGATCTTCCGCTACGATCTTTTTGTCCAGATTCATCTCGATATGATCCACACACTTCTGGATCTGCATACTGAGGTTAGGGTTCGTCCGGTGTTTGTGGACACGCCGGATGAAATCATCGTACATCATCATTGCAAGCGGGCTCAGTTCATCCAACGATTTTGCCGCTTCTGCTGTCTGAATGTAGCTGTCCCCCAGCGAGTACGCCTCCTCCGGGGAAAGACCGCCCTCAATGGCGGCACGGCACACCAGCGAGGTGAACACGATGACGGAAGTCTTACTCTGGCGCAGAACATCGCTGCTCTGCACCGGCACGCCTGCACTCATGCTCATACTGTTGGAAAGTGCCTGCTTGTAATTCAGGTCTCCGGTGCGGACCATTTGCAGCATTCCCTGCTCCGCCATCCAGATCTTATGCCGGTCATGGGGAATCGCATCGCTTTTCAGCCGTTCGTCCTGTGCTGCACTGCTGTTCACATCGCTCAACTCCAGCTGCTGCCCGGTCAGGCAGTAGTGCATCATCAGCAGATAGCGGTTCATAATGGTGTTTTGCAGGGTAGGAACTTTTTCAAGGGCTTTGTAAAGCTGGATCGTCCATGCCACACTGATCTCCAGCTTGCTGTAATATTTCAGCCCTTCCTCGATCCCGCGCATTGTCACATCCTGATAGAACACCGGCCCGATGACACAGACACGCTTCAGTTTTCCCTCTTCCTTTTCAAAGGCTGCGCCCCACAAAAGACCCAATGCCGTCCCCAAGGTAACAGGTACATCGTCCCGATCCCCATGCTCCAGCATCCGCTGTTTGCAGCCGAACAGTTCAAATGCACTGGCAAGAAATGCCTCGTCCGGGCAGTTGCTCCGCAAGAGCTTTCCCTGTGCATCATAGCACCATGTATATACATTTCCGCCGCACTTGACAAGCTCGGAAAACAGCATCATATTCTGGAGAACATCCATGCCTAATCCCTCCGGCTCATTGATGGAAACAGTATATCATACTTCTGCCGTTTTTTCTACCGATGCCCGGAGCCAGTGCAGCAGGATGCCTGCGGAGATGACCGCAGCGCCCACGTCTGCCATCAGGTGCGCCGCCGCAATGCCCTGCACGCCGTAAAGCGCATTCATCAGGTACAGCAGCGGGATCAGCAGCAGCCCCTGCCGCAAAAGAGAGAGCACCACCGCACCACTTGCCTTGCCTACAGATTGCAGCAGGCTGGTTGCCAGATAGGTCAGACCGATCACCGGGCTGCCCAGCACCAGATAAACCACCAACTGCGTCCCCAGACGGAACGCCCCTTCTTCCTTGATGAACATCCCGATCAAGGCATTGCGTCCGGCAAAGCTGGCTGCCCCGGCAAGCACACCAAAAACAACGGTCAGGAGGATCAGATCTTTCAAAAGCTGCTTCAGGCGCTTTATGTCACCTGCGCCGTAGCTGTACGCCAGAAGCGGCTGGCACCCCATGCAGATCGCCATGGCGATCATACTGATGATCATGGTCGTCTTGCCCGCTGCCGCCATGGCTGCGACCGCCGCCGTGCCGTGGGTCACCAGCAGCCGGTTGCTGAAGGAGGAGGCAAACCCTGCCAGCAGGCTGCTGATCCCGTTGGGCAGACCAATGGCCAGCATCTCACCCAGCATCTGCGGTTTTTTCAGGGCAGGACGGAGATCAACGGTCAGCACCGTGCCGTGTTTGACGATGTAGCGCAGATAGCAGCCCGTCGCCACAAGATTGCCCAGCACACTGGCAGCAGCCGCACCGCTGACGCCGAAGTTCAGCACCAGAATGAACAGCGGGTCAAAAATGCAGTTGACCAGCGTGCCCAGAAGATTGCCGATCAGGCCTTCTTTTACTGCGCCCTCTGCACGCACCAGCATCGCCATGCTGTTGGACAGGATAAAAAGCGGCGCACCCAGTGCAAGGACCTGAAGATACCGCTCTGCATAGGGAAAAAATTCTGCATTTGAGCCCAGCACCCCCAGAAGCGGCACTCTGCTCACCAGCAGACCGATGCTGACCAGAACGCCCAGAAAAAAGCTGCTCCAGAAGCAGAGCGAGGAGCAGGTCTTGCCCTGCTCGATCTCGCCTGCGCCAAAGCAGCGTGCAATGATGGCGCTGCTGCCTGCGCCAAGCATGGTCGCTACTGCCGAAAGGATCGAAAACACCGGCCCCACAACGGAGACCGCCGCCACCTGTGCGGTATCGCCCAGACAGCCCACAAAAAACATATCCGCCATGTTGTACAGCACCATGACAAGGATAATGATAATGGAGGGCACCGCCATGGAAATGATGGATTTCCAGACAGAGCCGGTACGGAAAAGTGCTTCGTTTTTCATGGTCTCCTCCCAAAAATCAACTGCACGCAGGCAGAACGAAAACCCCTGTCAAAGAGGCTTTCCGAGCTGCTTCGGTCACAGGTTGTCCAGCGCATCCAGCAGTGCTTTCAGCGCCGTTTCCGGCAGCCCCAGCATAGGGCCGATCTTGCCAAATGTCATGCCGTAGGCAGCTTTTGCCTGCTGGTTGTCGGCAAAACCGGGCAGGTACTGCTCCACGATGGCTTTTGCGGCCTCGTTTTCCATCAGTGCTGCAATCGTGCTCTGGCTGTTCAGCTTGCCGCCGGTCAAAATTTCCGGGTGCTTCCAGCTGCTGATGCTCTGGTGTCCGGCAGACAGTGCGCCGTCCACCGGGATGGCTGCACCGGTGATGTACCGTGCCAGACCGCTGGCAAGGAAAAGTGCCAATGCAGCGCACTCCTCCGGGTCGCCCATCCGCTTTGCCGGGCAGTCGGATGCAAAAAAGTCCATGGTCGCAGCCGGTGCATCACCGAAGATGCTGGTCTTGGTGTAACCGGGGCAGATGGCGTTGACGGTGATACCGTATTCCGCGTAATCCAGTGCCGCTGCACGGGTCATGCCCACCACGCCGAATTTGGTGGCGCTGTACAGTGCCTGTCCGCGCTGGGGTACAAGACCCGCCACCGATGCCACATTGATGAGGAATCCGCCTTCGCTGTGGCTCTTGAGGATGGCCTCTGCGCCGTACTTCATCCCGGCAAAGACACCCTCGCTGTTCAGGGAGAAGATCTTCTCGTAATCCTCTACCTCATACTCATGCAGCGGTGTGCCGCCCATGCCGATGCCTGCGTTGCTGACCACGCCATCCAGCTTGCCGTAGTGCGTCACCGTCTTATCCACCAGTTCTTTGATGGCAGAAGCCTTGCTGCAATCGGTCTGGATAAAGATGGCATCGCCGCCCTTGGCGCAGATGCCGTCTGCCACAGCCCGCCCCTGCTCTGCACTGCGGGCTGCACAGACCACCTTCATGCCGTTTTCGCCAAAGCACTCGGCAATGGCCCGGCCGATGCCACGGCTTGCGCCGGTGACGATTGCTACCTTACCTTTGACACTGTTGAAATCCATCATTTTCATTCTCCTTTTTCTCAAATCATGTTACTCTGCTTCAGCCATTCCACTTCATCGTGAATTATCTCCCGATGATTTATCGTATTTACGAATCAGATTTACAACTCTCAGTTGCTTATCCATCCCTGTGGTGCTATAATAACACTGTGGCGCAGGGGCTGCAATCAGCAGTTTCCGGCGTGTCCGGTGTTTAAGCAACGGTTCACGTCCAAAGCGTTGGTTAAGCATCCTTTACGAAATACATTGACGGAGGAATTGTATGGATATCCGGGTCAAAAAAACGAAGCGTGCCATTCAGAAAGCGTTTGTTGCCCTGCTGCGGGAGAAGCCGATCGAAAAGATCACGGTCAAAGAAATTGCCGAACGGGCCGAGATCAACAAAACGACCTTTTATTCCCACTATGAAACGCTGGATGCCCTCACCGCCGAAATGGAGCGGCAAACGGTCCAGCTCGTCTGCGACAATATGGGCGGCGCACAGCAGCTGCTGGATACGCCGGAGGCGTTTGTGCGGGAGATGTTTGCTAATCTCCAGCAGGCGACCGATTATCTCGGTGTGGTTCCTGCATCAGCGATGAACCGCTTTACACAGCATTTGCGGGATGCCGTTCTGGAACAGATCAAAAGTGATAACATCGAGCCTTCTCAATATGAAAATGTCGGTGCGATCCTGATTTTTGTAATGAACGGTCTTTCCGGACTTCTGAACACCGACGCAAAACTGGCACAAAAACAAATTGATGTGATCGCCGCCGTGGTTGCGGATGGTGTCCATGGTCTGCATCTTTCCCGCTGAGCCAAAACAGGCTGCAAGAAGCATCTTCCGCAGCCTGTTTTTTGCTATTGCAGCTTATCTTTCTGTGTAACTACCCAGCACCCCAAGGCTGGGCTTTGCTGTCCGCTCCATCGTTTCGCGGTTCACTGCGATCAGTCCAAACTGCATGGCATAGCCCTTCTGCCACTCAAAGTTGTCCATCAGGCTCCAATGGAAGTATCCCTTCACCGGGATGCCGTCGGCGATGCAGTGCTGCACGCCATCCAGCGCCTGCCGGATAAACGCCACACGGCGGGTATCATCGGCGGTGGCAATGCCGTTTTCGGTCACGATCAGGTCACCCTTGAATTCCTCTGCCACCTTGCGAATGACGTGTTCCAGTGCCTGCGGATAGACCTCGTAGTCCATCTGGGTCAGTTCTGCGCCCTCCGGTGCCGGCAGCTGCCCCTGCGGGCCATAAAGGGTGCGGGTATAGTTCTGCACACCCAGAAAATCATCGTCTTTGATATAAGGCAGATAATGGGTGAACTCCTCCTGCCATGCGGCCTCGGCAAAGGCTTCGCCGCCGGGCTGTGCCTGCAAGTCGTGGAGCGAGAGGGTCAGGCCCACCTTGACTTCCGGGCAGATGGCCTTGATGGCATCCCGTGCGGCGGCATGGGCGCGCAGCACCAGCAGGTCACCCTCCGGGGTGCGCTCGCTGACAAAGATCTGGGGCTGGGGTGTGCCGAACACCTGTGCATTCTCCATGGCGGCAAACTTCATGTTTTCCATCATCTTCTGGAAGTTCATGCCCACCTGCACCGTGCCCTCGGCAGACTTTCCGGCCGATGCGGCATTTTGGGCAGCCCGTTCTGCCATCAGACGGAACCGCTTGGAGATCGCGGCAAGCTGCAAGCCCATATTGGCCTCGTTGATGGTGCAGACATAGCGCAGCTCGCTGCCCAGCTGTTCCATCACATAGGTCACATAACGTTTGAAATCCTCTACGGTGCTTTCGGTTTCCCAGCCGCCCTTGCAGATGAGCCATTTCGGGCTGGTAAAGTGCAGTAGGGTGACGATGGGTTCTACGCCATGCGCTTTGCAGCAGGCGATCACCTTGCGGTAATGCTCGATAGCTTCCGGGTCGAACTTTCCTTCCTCCGGCTCTACCCGTGCCCACTCGATAGAAAAGCGGTAGGCGTTCAGCCCGGCATCGGCCAAGAGCTTGATATCTTCTTCGTACCGTTGATAATGGTCACAGGCAATGCCGCTGGGCTCCGTAAAGCTGGAATGGGGCAGCTGCTCCTGTGCCCAGTAGTCACTATTCGTATTGTTGCCCTCTACCTGATGGGCTGCTGTTGCAGCACCGATGAAAAAGCCTTTTTCAAATTTCTGCATGATGGTTCTCCCCTCCTGCGTGTTACTTGTTGAGACTATTGTAGCAGACCTGTTTTGCCCCTATGGGGCAATAAATCGTGAAGTCAGGCGTAAATTCACGAATCACAAATTATTGCACGAATTTTTGTCCTTAACTATCGTTTTTCATCCGGCAGTGGCTGTTGCATTCTGTTATTCTGGTGTCAGAGAAAGCGGAACTCAGTTCACACAAAAAGGAGGAAAATCATTATGTTCCAAAAGAAACCCAGTGCCAGTGAAGTAGACGGCGTCCAGTACCGCCGTGCAAAGCTCTGGCAGATCATCTGTTACGCCTGCAACGCTTTTGTAGGCATGAGCATCTATTCCCTGATCGGTATGGCCAGTTATTCTGCCAGCATCGGCTACGGCATCACCACTGCAGCCGTGGGCATCATCCTGATGCTGGCTCGCATTCTGGACGGTTTTACCGACCCGATGCTGGCGTTCGTCTACGACCGCGTCAACACCCGTTTCGGCAAGCTGCGCATTCTGCTGATCAGCGGCTACCTGATCGAGGCTGTCGGCCTGCTGTGTATGTTCAACCTGTGCTCCAGCAAGGGCTTCGGCTTGCCGGTGTTCGTTTTGACCTACATTATTTACATCATCGGCTATACCGTCAGCAACATGACCATCCAGACCCTGCCGGCTATTATGACCAACGATCCCCGCCAGCGTCCCACCATCGGTGTCTGGACCACTGCACTGAACTACGCCGTGCCCATGGGCATGAGCATGCTGATCTACACCGTCATCCTGCCCAAGTGCGGCGGCACCTTTAATCAGGACTTCCTCAGCACGGTCTGCACCATCGTGCTGATCATTGCCGGTATCGGCACCCTGATCGTCTGCGCCGGTATCTCCGCCTACGATAAGCCCGAAAACTTCGAGGGCACCAGCAAAAAACACGAGCCGCTGAAAACTGCGGATATTCTTGAGGTGCTCAAGCACAACAAGCCCCTGCAGTGCTACATCGCCTCCAACGCTTCCGATAAGCTGGCACAGCAGGTAGGCAGCCAGGCCATCATCAACACGATGCTGAACGGCATCCTCATCGGCAACATGGGTCTTGCTACCACCCTTGGCGTGATCAGCATGGTGCCTTCCATCTTCTTTGCGGCCTTCGGTGCAAAGTATGTGGGCAAAAATGGCAGCAAAAAGGGCATCGTGACCTGGACCTGCGTCAGCATGGCCATCGCCTCTGTGCTGTTCCTGTTCTTCATCTTTACAGACACTCGTCAGATCGGTGTGATGGGCAGCTGGAACATGATCGTTTACGTCCTGCTGACCCTGCTGCAGAACGGCTCCAACATGTGCATCACCACCTCCAACAACTCTTACATGGCTGATACCATCGACTACGAGCTGGACCGCAGCGGCCGTTACATCCCGGCTGTGGTCTCCGGCACTTACAGCCTGATCGACAAACTCATCACCTCGGTGGCTGCTGTCATCGCCACCGGTGCCGTGGCCATTCTGGGTTACACCACCACCATGCCCCAGCCCACGGATTCCTACACCAGCGGCATCTTCTGGATGACCCTTGCCATCAAGTTCGGTCTGCCCATGCTGGGCTGGGTCATCACCCTGATCGCCATGCTGGGCTGCCCGCTGACCAAGGAAGAAATGGTCAACGTCCAGAAGCGCATCGCAGATAAGAAAGACGCCCTTCGTCATGAAGTAATTGCAGAAAAGATGCAGTAACACCCTGCAAAGACCGAAAGGGCTCATACGCTCTTTCGGTTTTTGCTGATTCTATCCATCTTTTATAAATATAAAGGAGTTTTTACCATGAGCAAGACCATCCTGCTGAATCATAGCAATTGGCATTTTACCAATGAGAACCCCGGCATCCCCACCGCCGTGATGGGCGAGGCCATTACCCTGCCCCACACATGGAACGCCGTGGACGGTCAGGACGGCGGCAACGATTACTACCGCGGCACCTGCTGGTATACGCTGGCCCTGGCAAAGCCCACCATCCCGGCAGGCGGCAAGGCTGTTTTGCAGCTGGACGGCGCAGCTATGACCGCTGCCGTCTACCTGAACGGTGAAAAGCTGGCTGAGCACAAGGGCGGCTACTCCACCTTCCGGGTAGACCTGACCGACCACCTCAAAGAGGAAAATCTGCTGGCAATTTCCGTGGACAACAGCGACAACGACACCGTGTATCCCCAGAAAGCCGATTTTACCTTCTACGGCGGCATTTACCGGGATGTGACCCTGCATATCGTCCCGGCAGAACACTTTGCCCTGCCCGCTAATGGCGCACCGGCACTGAAGGTGACCCCCATCGTCACAGACCTCGCTTCCAGGACCTCTGAGATCACCGTGGAAGCCGCCGTGGTGGACGCACAGAACGTGACCTTTGCACTGGAGGGGCAGACCCTCACCGCCCCGGTGGAAAAGGGCACCGCAAAGGTTGTTTTCACGCTGAACAACGCCCATCTGTGGGATGGCGTGGACGACCCCTTCCTCTACACCGTATCTGCCAAGCTGGACAATGGCGAGGAGACCTCCGCCCGGTTCGGCTGCCGCAAGTTTGAGATCGACCCCCAGAAGGGCTTTATCCTGAATGGCAGGGAATATCCGCTGCGCGGTGTTTCCCGCCACCAGGACCGAAAAGGTGCGGGCATTGCCCTGACCAACGAAATGATGGAGGAGGATATCTCCATCATTCTGGAAATGGGCGCCAACACCATCCGGCTGGCACACTATCAGCACGCACCGTATTTCTACGACCTGTGTGATGAAAAGGGTCTTGTTATCTGGGCAGAGATCCCCTACATCACCATGCACATGACCAACGGCCGTGCCAACACCCTGACCCAGATGGAAGAGCTGATCGTCCAGAACTACAACCACCCCTGCATTGCCGTGTGGGGCTTGTCCAACGAGATCACCGCTGCTTCTGCTGTCAACGAGGATCTGCTGGAAAACCACCGTCTGCTGAACGAGCTGGCGCACAAGCTGGACCCCACCCGCAAGACCACCATGGCAAACGTGTTTATGCTGGAGACCACCAGTCCCATTCTGGAAATTCCCGATGTGAACAGCTACAACCTCTACTTCGGCTGGTATCTGGGCGAATTGGAGCAGAACGACGAGTTCTTTGACAAGTACCACGCCGATTACCCTGACCGCTGCATCGGCTTTTCGGAGTACGGCGCAGATGCCAACCCCCAGTACCAGAGCAGCCACCCGGAAAAAGGCGACTACACCGAGAGTTATCAGTGCGTTTACCACGAGCACATTGCAAAGATGATTGCCGACCGTCCTTGGCTGTGGGCGACGCATGTGTGGAATATGTTTGATTTTGCCGCCGATGGCCGTGATGAGGGCGGCAAGCACGGCGAGAACCAGAAGGGACTTGTCACCTTTGACCGCAAGCTCAAAAAAGACCCCTTCTATCTCTACAAGGCCTATTGGAGCAAGGAGCCGTTCGTGCACCTGTGCGGCAGCCGCTATGTGGACCGCGCCGAGGATGTGACTGAGATCAAGGTCTACTCCAATCTGCCGGAGGTCTCGCTGTACAAGGACGGTCAGCTGGTGGAGACCCGTAAGGGCGACAAGGTGTTCACCTTCCAGCTGCCCATCACCGGCAAACACAGCATTGAGGCACGCTCCGGTGAGCACAGCAGCGTGATCCTGGTGAACAAGGTGGACGCCCCCAACCCGGATTACGCCATGGACAACCGCAAGAACGTGACCAACTGGTTTGACGGCGAGCTGGACGAAAGCTGCTGGTCGGTCAAGGACAACATGGCTGCCGCCACGGCAGACCCGAAAGTTGGTCCCATTCTGAAACAGATCTCCGATAAAGCCGCCGCTGCCCGCGGAGATGTTGCCGCCGCCGTGAAGGACAACCCGGCTCTGGTGGCGATGATGGAGCGTGCCATGCGGCGGATGACCATTGAATCCATGCTGATGCAGGCCGGCGCTTCGGAAGAGGACATCAAGCAGCTGAACCGTGTATTGCAGGGCATTTCCAAGGAGTGATTCGATGAAACAAACCTATTGTAATCCCATTGATCTGGGCTACCGTTACCAGCACATGAAGGAAGGTCCCCGTACAGCAGGTTTCCGGGAGGGTGCAGACCCCACGCTGGTATCCTTCAAGGGCAAATATTACCTCTTTGTTTCCATGTCGGCGGGCTTCTGGTATTCGGACGACCTGCTGCACTGGGATTTCCATGCAGACCCGGATCTGCTGATCTACGATTATGCCCCCGATGTGCGGCAGGTGGGCGATCACCTGTACTTCTGCGCCAGCCGCAAGGGGCGCAACTGTCCCATCCTGCGCACCGCCGACCCCCTGACCGAGCCGTTTACCGAAGTATCTGCGCCCTTTGCTTTCTGGGACCCGGATCTGTTCTGCGATGATGATGGCCGGGTGTACTTCTACTGGGGCTGCTCCAATACTACGCCCATCTACGGCGTGGAGATGGACCTGGACACCATGACCCCCATCGGTGAAAAGCAGGAGCTGATCTTCGGCAATGAAACCGTACTGGGCTACGAACGCCCCGGCAACAACGGCATTGTGGACCGGGAAGCCAGCGTGCTGTACCAGTCCATGAAGCAGTTCTATGACCCAAAGACCGGCAAGCTGGATCTGCCGCCGCAGATGGCAAACATCCCCGGCCTGAGTGCCGAAAGCCTGACTGCCATGTTCAACGCCGTGGGCAAACCCTACATTGAGGGTGCCTTTATGACAAAGCATGACGGCCTCTATTACCTGCAATACGCCTGCCCCGGCACCCAGTACAACACTTACGCCGATGGTGTATACACCTCCACTTCTCCGCTGGGTCCCTTTGTGCGGCAGGCATCCAACCCGTTTTCCGCAAAGCCCGGCGGATTCATCACCGGCGCCGGCCACGGCAGCACCATTGCCGACCGCTATGGCAACTGGTGGCACGCCTCTACCATGCGCATTTCCGTCAACTATGACTTTGAGCGCCGGGTGGGGCTGTTCCCTGCCGGGTTCGACAAGGACGGCGTGCTTTACTGCAACCAGAACTTTTCCGATTACCCCCACCGCATCCCGGCTGGCAAATTCGATGCCGCCAGCCAGCAGCCGGAATGGATGCTGCTGAGCTACAAAAAGCCGGTCACGGCTTCCAGCACTGCCGAGGGCAGCAGCCCGGCACTGGCAGTCAACGAGGACTGCCGCAGCTGGTGGAGCGCCGCTGGTACAGAGCCGGTCGAATGGCTCTGCGTGGACCTTGGCAAAGAGAGTGATATCCGCGCCATTCAGGTAAATATGGCAGATGAAAAGCTTGTGGTGGACTTCCCAGCCGACAGCTACGGCGATACCCGCAAGACCCGCCACATCGAGACCCGGCCGCAGATCTCCCATTACACGGTAGAGACCAGTGTGAACGGAGCAGACTGGTCGATCCGCGAAACGGTTGCCCGGGAGTGCTCCAACGGCTACTACGAATATGCCGACGGCATCCGCGCCCGGTATGTCCGGGTGACCGGCGGCGAACTGCCCTATGGGCAGGCACTGCGCATCAGCGGCCTGCGGGTGTTCGGCAACAGCGAGGGCACAAAGCCCGCACAGGCCGAAGCCGCCGGGATTCGTGTGGATGCACTGGACGCAAAGATCAGCTGGCAGCACATCGAAAACGCGCAGGGCTGCAATGTCCGCTATGGCGTTGCACCCGACAAGCTCTATCTGAGCTGGCTGGTCTACGATGCAGACGAAGTGACCCTTTCCACCCTGACCGCCGGGCAGGAATACTACATCTGCGTGGACAGCTTTAACGAAAACGGCATCACGCCGGGCAAGACATTCAAACTGGAGGGGTAAATCATGCCCATCAAAGCCGTGCAGCAATTTATGCTGGGCACTGTACTGAACAACGAGCAGCAGGCGAAAGAGACCCTTGCCGCCGTGAAAGCCGCTGGGTACGACGGCATTGAACTGTGTGGATTTATGATCCATCCCATTGGCTTTGTGGTAAAGCTGCTGACCAAAGCCGCCGGAATGCCGGTGGGCAAGGGCGGCAATCTGGACTGGCACAAGCTGGTGCAGGAAGCCGGTCTGAAGGTAGTCAGCCTGCACACCGACCTTGGCAGTCTGGAACGGGATGCCCATGCAGTGGCCGAGGAAGCAAAAAGTTTTGGCACGGAGTATGTGGTCATCACCGGGATGTACCGCTTTGATTATGGCGATGAAGCCACGATGCACGAACTGGCCAAACGTCTGAACAAGGCGGGCGAGACCCTGCAAAAAGAGGGCATCCACCTGCTCTACCACAACCACAACTGCGAGCTGCGTCCTGTGAACGCTGAGAAGCGCGCTTACGATATCCTGCTGGAAGAAACCGACCCAGCCTTCGTCAACTTTGAGTTTGACAGCTACTGGTTCACCGAGGGTGGTGCAAACGCCTTGGCGTGGATGCAGCGGCTTGGCCCCCGCATGAAGCTGTGGCACATCAACGACCGGGGCACCCGCATCACCGGCAGCGCCATTACCCCCATTCTGAAAACCGACAGTATGGAGCTGGGCACCGGCAACATGGATCTGGACAGCCTGATGACACAGGCCCTTTCCGTGAATGTAGATGTCATCATTCTGGAAAGCCACCGCAACTGGGTGGACAATTCCCCTGTCAAGAGCTTCCAGCTCAGTGCAAAATACCTTGCACAAAAATTCTGATCTGCCATTTTCTCATCATTTTCTTCATTATCCCCATAAAAGCAACGCCCCGCACCGGTTACTCCTTCCGGTGTGGGGCGCTGTGTTTTGCGGGAAATATTTTTGCGTTACAGGGTATGGGTTCCCGGCTGCAAGGTCAGGTTTCTGCCATCCGGGAGGGTAACTTCTGCGGTCAGATTACAGGGCACGGTGATGGTGTAGGTCACGGCATCGCCTGCATACTGCCAGCCGCTTTCAATGCGCCCCACCGGGGAATCGTACACCGCTTTTGCCCAACCCAGTGCAGGATTCGGGGTGGGAGCGATGGTCAGGGTCTGGCCCGCCAGATGGATGCCGCACACACCGCCGAACAGCCAGCCGCAGATAGCACCGTAGGAGTAATGGTTCAGCGATTCACTGGGGTGTCCATTGGTGTCAATGCCCGTCCACGTTTCCCAGACGGTAGTAGCGCCCTGTTTGACCTCATAGAGCCAGCTGGGGGCGGTATCCTGCAGCAGCAGCTTGTAAGCGGTGTCGGTGTGTCCGTGCTCCGCAAGCACTTTGCACAGGAACGGCGTGGACAAAAAGCCGGTGTTCAGATGACAGCCGTTGTCCAGCACCATCTGGTTCAGCGTATCCGCAGCGGCTTGGCTCTCAGCTTCATCCAACAGACCGAATGCAATGGCACGGACATATTCACACTGCCGGTCGGATGTGATTTTTCCATGATCTGTAAAGGCGGCATGATAGGCAAGGCGGGCTTTTTCCGCTGTGTCACGGTACTGCGCTGCGTCCTCTGCCTTGCCCAGCGCCTGTGCAATTTCTGCCAAAAGCCGCCCGGAATAAGCCAGATACGCCGTACCCACGCTTTTGCGCGGGTTCATCATCGCCTGCATGGGGGTAATGCCCGGCTCACACCATTCGCCGTAGTCCAGACCGTTCAGAACGGTGTATTGGGCGTACTCGCCGGTCTGCTGCTCCTCGGTGGTCTGCTGGGCACGACCCAGCAGGAACGCATACCACTTCTGCATCATCTCGTAGTTGTCTGCCAGGATCTTGCGGTCGCCGGTACGCTTATAAAGAGCGTAGGGCACCAGAATGGCAGCATCGCCCCAGCCCGCCGACATACAGAGCATGGGGGTCATATAACCGGGGCGGCTGGTGGGCGGGGCAATGTTTGCCATGCGGCCGTCCGGGTACTGGTTCAGGCGGCATTCTGCCAGCC
>OHJK01001152.1_pt1 | contig 13872 bp, 10 predicted proteins | sample 1568541 | NCBI WGS metagenome assembly OHJK01 (sample SAMEA3879535, study PRJEB24766) | human gut metagenome | biome: human-associated habitat; feature: feces | place: USA | collected 1985/1987
CTCCAGCGGCTGAACGGACAGTATGCGACACGGTGGGAGTGGGTGTTTGCTGCGTCGATCATGGCGCTGATCCCTGTGATCGTTCTGTTTGTGGTTTTCCAGCGGAAAACGGTCGTGGGCGGACTGACTCAGGGAGCAGTGAAAGGATAAGCCAATGCAGAAAATCACCTGTCATTTTGACAAAGCACAATATCTGCCCGGCGAGCCGGTTCGGCTGATCCTGCCGGCGCATTCGGCGCTTCTTTCAGCGACGTTCTTCCGTATGGAGCGTCCGGTCACGCTGCAAGCCGTCCGGGAGGACGACACACTGGTCTTGACGGATGTGCCGGTGGGCGGCTACGGTGTGCGCATCAGCACAGAAGACGGCGTCTGGGAAGGCGCGTTTGATGTGGTTTCCGACCGCAGAACCGAAATTCGCTATGGCTTCCTGTCGGACTTTTCCTCCGGCGACGGGGACAGGTCGGACGTGGAGTGGATGCGGGATCTGCATCTGAACGCGGTGCAGTTTTACGACTGGATGTACCGGCACGACCGGCTTCTGCCCCCCACCGAGCAATACGACGACCCGATGGGGCGTCAGACGGACTTAAGCGTCATCTCGAAGAAGATCGAACACTGCAAAGCCTGCGGCATCCGCCCGCTGGCCTACGGCGCGGTTTACGCGGCAACAAAGGACACCTTTGCAGCGCACCCAATGTGGGGAATGTACACGATGGACGGTCAGCCGATGACCTTTGCCGGGTGGCTGTACTATATGAATGTGGCGTCCTCCTGCGGCTGGGCGAAGCATATTGTGGAGGAATTCCGCAGTGCCGTGCGCTTCGGTTTTTCCGGCATCCACATGGATACCTATGGCTTTCCCAAGCGGATCTGGGACGCGGAGCACCGCCCCGTGGAGCTGGCGGACGAGTTCCCGCACCTGATCAATGCGGCGGCGCAGGCCGTCCGCGAGGAAGCGGCCGACGGCGGCGTGATCTTCAACGCCGTCAATAACTGGCCAACGGAAACCGTCGCCGCGGCGGCACAGGACGCGGTGTACATCGAGGTCTGGCCGCCCCACGATACCTATTTTGACCTTTACCGCCTGATTCGGGAAGCGCGGCTGCTGTCCAACCGGAATGTCATCCTTGCCGCCTATCTGAAGGCGTTTCAGGGAGAGAATATGGACGCGGCAGAGCGCTCATTCCGTCTTGCGTGGGCGGTGATCTCTGCCTCCGGCGGTACGCAGCTCGTTCTGGGCGAGAACCGCAGCCTGCTGCGGGACAGTTATTATGTCAACTACGCCCACCTGCGGGAAAGCTTTCTTCCAATCGTACAGCGCAATTGCGATTTTCTTGTCAGATACAAGGATTTGTTATATAATGATCCCGGTATGGATATTGGCAAGACGGCCTCCGGCGGCATTAACGAGGACGTCCGTTTCTTCTCCGATGCCTGCACCTTCTCCACGGACGGACAGGCGGACACGGTCTGGACGCTCCTCCGCGAATCCCGTGACCGGCTGACCCTCCACCTGATCAACCTGACCGGCAACAACGCCATGTGGAATGAGGGAAAGCGGGAGCCGGTATTGGCAGCGGGTATTTCGGCGGCCATCCGCCTCGACCGGCCGGTGCGCGGCATCTACTGTGCCTCGCCGGACAGCGAGTGTCTGGCGGCGCAAAAGCTTCCCTACACGGCGGAGCAAACGAAGAACGGCTGCATCTATACCGTAAAGCTGCCCGACGTGCGCTGCTGGACTGCCGTGTGGGTGCAACTGGAGGAATGACGATGCTTCTGTCTTACAATGCAGATCTGCTTCCCCGTGTACGGATGCTGGGGCGGATCAACTACACCGAGCCGTGGATTCACTTTTCCCGGACGATCGACGAGTATGTCCTGTATGTGATCCGTGACGGGAATATGTATCTGCAGGAGGACGGCATTTTCTATCACCTCAAGGCGGGGGATTTCTTCCTGCTTGAGCCGGGGCTGTGCCACGAGGGCTATCAGCGCGCGGCCTGCAATTATTACTATGCCCATTTCACCCACCCGGAAATGGCGCGGGTGGAGGATGAGGATGCGGCCATGGCGCTGCTTGCGGAAAAGCGCAGGCTGAGCCTTGTGAGCTACAATCTGGACGAAGCCGACCCCACCGACCCCATCACCTATCTTCCGAAGCAGTTTCACCTGCCGGGCAGTGAATTCAATACGATACTCCGCACCGCGCTGGACTGCTACAATGCCCGGGAGGAGCACTACAAGCGCCGCACCGCCGCGCTGCTGCATTCGTTCTTTCTGGAAGTGGCACATGAGCACCTGCTGGCGCGGGGCGCTGCTCAGGGGAAGAAACTGAAAAAGTCGGAAGTCGTGGCCGAGCGGCTGCTCCATTACCTCAACGAAAATTATACGCGGCCGCTGTCGAGCCAGGAGATCGAAGACGTCTTCGAGATGAATTTCGACTACATGAACCGTGCCTTTTCCAAGCTGACCGACGCGCCGATCTTTACATATCTCAACACGCTGCGCATTTATAACGCCCAGCAGCTGATTGCGACCACGGATCTGCCGTTTCAGGAGATCGCGTACCTAGTGGGGATCGACGACCGGTATTATTTCTCAAAGCTGTTCCGGAAGAAAACGGGCATGAGTCCCTCGGAGTATTACAAGGAAGTGAGGAACCGCGGCGATGCAGAGAGACTATAGAACCGCCGGCTTCGTGCGGCTGTGCTTTGAAAAGCTGCTGCCGCTGATGGTGCTGAATCTGCTTTTTCTGCTGACCTGCCTGCCGGTGCTGACGGCTCCCGCAGGATGGACGGCACTGTGCCGCGCCTGCCAGAGTCTGCTGCTGGAGGAAAATCAGCCGTACCGCCGCTTTCTGCGTAGCTTCCGCACCAATTTTCTCCCGTCGCTTCCTCTCGGGCTGCTCTTTTTCGCCGGTCCGGCGACAATTCTTTACGGCGTTCTATTTCCGGCTTACAGAGGGGGCGGGAGTCGGGGCGGTGCTGGCCTGCTTCTGCCTGATTGGCAGCTATCTGCTGTGGTGCATCGGCGCTCTGGCCTTTCAGATGCAGGCGCGGGTGGAGCTGAAGCTCCCGGCGCTGCTGAAAAACGCGATTTGCCTGACCTTTCGCTGCCCCGCTCTGGTGCTTGGCTGGCTGCTGCTTGCCCTTGCGCTGACGGCGGTAATGGCGCTTCTGCTGCCCTACAGCCTGCCCTGGCTGGCGCTGCTGGGCGGGTCGCTGCCCTGCTTTACGGCGGCGCGGGGCACGCTGCCGGTTATTGACGATCTCATTGTGAAGGAGTGAACGATTCCATGAAAAACCCATGGTGGAAGGAACGTGTGTTCTATCAGATTTATCCCCGCAGCTTTCAGGATTCCAACGGCGACGGCATCGGGGACATCCCCGGTCTGATCTCCCGGCTGGATTACCTGCAATGGCTGGGCATCGGTGCGGTATGGCTCTGCCCGGTCTACGACTCGCCCAACGACGATATGGGCTACGACATCCGAGACTACCGGAAGATCATGTCCGAATTCGGCACGATGGAGGACTTCGACCGACTGCTGGAGGAAATGCACCGGCGGGACATCAGGCTGGTCATGGATCTGGTCGTCAACCATTCCTCGGACGAGAACGCATGGTTTGTCGAATCGAGAAAATCCAAAGACAATCCCTACCGCGACTATTACATCTGGCGCGACGGACGCGGTGGGAAGGAGCCGAACAACTGGTCATCCTTCTTCACGCCGTCGGCATGGAGCTATGATGCGGCGACAGAGCAGTGGTATCTGCATCTTTTCGGGGAGAAGCAGCCTGACCTCAACTGGGAAAATCCGAAGCTTCGGGAAGAAGTCTATGCCATGATCAACTGGTGGTTCGACAAGGGCGTGGACGGGTTCCGCATGGATGTGATCAGCCTGATTGCCAAAGCACCCGGCCTGCCCGATGCCAGCGGCTCAGGCTACGCTTTCCCGGGCGAGCATACGGCCTTCCAGCCGGCGCTGCATTCCCATCTGCGCGAGATGCGCAAACGCTGCTTTGACGGTCGGGATTGCATGTGCGTGGGAGAAACGACCTGCGTCACTCTGGATAATGCGAACAGTGTCGTCGGGGACGGAAGGGAGCTGGATCTGCTGTTCCAGTTTGACATCATGGACATCGACGGCGAGAACGGAAAATGGAACGTGATCCCCTTTTCTCTGAAAAAGTTCAAGGCGCTGACCGCCGCGTGGCAAAGCACACTGGACTGGAACACGCTGTTCTGGAGCAACCACGACCAGCCCCGCATCGTGTCGCGCTGGGGCTGCACCGCATCGGAGACGCTCCGGCAGCGGAGCGCCAAGATGCTGGCTGTGGCCATGTATTTGCAGCGGGGGACGCCCTTCATTTATCAGGGTGAGGAGATCGGCATGACGAATTATCCCTTTGCCGATGCCTCGCAGCTGCGGGACATTGAAAGCCTGAACCTTCTGAAAGAGGCAAAGACGGACGCGCAAAAGGCGTGGGCGTGGAACGGCATCCGGCACAAGGGGCGCGACAACGCCAGAACGCCGATGCAGTGGGACAGCACAGCGAATGGAGGCTTCACCACAGGGACGCCCTGGATCGCCGTAAATCCCAACGCTGCCGAGATCAACGTGCAGTACGCCCGGGAGGACGAAAACTCCATCCTGCACTTCTACCGTCGCCTGATTGCTCTGCGCATAGGAAGTGACATCCTCAAATGGGGCGATTTCCAGCTGCTCGTCCCCGATGACCCGCAGCTTTTTGCCTACCGCAGAAGCCTTGATGGGGCAGATATCACCGTCTGGTGCAATTTCAGCCCCGATCCCTGCCAGCTTCCCCAGCCGGTTACCGGAACGCCCCTGCTCTCGGAAGCCCTGACCCACACCACACTTGCCCCCTACGGCTTCGTGGTTATTTCCGGGCAATGACATTCCCGGTCTGATAACAGATTGGGGCGAATTTCTCTGTTATAGGTCAATTCCGGCAGGAATCCGGGTAAAAAGTGAAGCAGATGTTTTTTGAAAAGAAAGAGCCGAAATTTTCTGTAACTTCAGCACAGAAAATCTCGGCTCTTTCTTTTTAAACTATAATATAACTCCATTCTGATATTTGGAGGACAATCAAATGCCAATGAAGTATCCCGAAGAATTCATTATCCAAACTGTAAAACAGTTTGAGGCAGGAACATCAATCAAGGAACTAAGCCGCTCCCTGAAAATTGCCCCATCCACACTCTATCGCTGGGTCAGAGCATACAAAACGATACCGCGAAAGGAATGGGAATATACGCCAACTGGGTACCAGCGTCTCCTTGACCATGCAAAGAAGTTGGAACGACAGCTGGAAGTCGTCCATTTATCCGGCTGTATCGATCTGCTCCCGCCGCACCAGCGGTTATTTGTCCTGGAGGATATTCATGAGAAACATCCGGAGTATTCTGTCTACGAACTTTGTGAAGCGCTGGAGGTTCCCAGAGGGACCTTTTATAACCACTTGAAGCGCAGAGTTGACCGCAGTCTGAAAGAAGCAGAAAACAAACAAATGAAGCTCATACTGAACTCCAATCAAAATCTTTAAAAAAGAATTTCTCCGCTCCAGGGAATCCTCTCGACAATGCAGTGGCAGAATCATTCTTTGCAACGTTCAAAAGGAGGAAGCCTATCGTCGTAACTATACTTCTGAGCGGAGCTTCATAGACGGGGTTTCAAATTACATAGAATTCTTTAATAATGAACGACAGCATGAAACACTCAATTATCACACTCCCGTGGAATTTGAAAGAAAGTTCGGATTGTGATTTTCTGAAATAAGTGTCTCATTTTCGGTTGTGTACTGCAAAAGGCTCTCATAATTTTGCAAATCATCTTCTCTGCATTTTCGACGCGAAACAAGTAAACCCGTTGCTCTGCAACAGGTTCTAACAAACGAAGAACCTCGTTTTCGACAAAATTGTCTAAAAAACGAGGTTTTTCCACATGTGTCTGTTCAACACTTTAGATGCAGGCATTTGGGGCTGACCATGCCTGCAAGTCCCCCCAAGAACATGCAACTTTCGTTCGCAAGTTTCGACATGTTATCTTAGCATCAAGGACTTAAGGTATGGTATTTCATTTTGGGGATCGTAATTTCATTACCCATGTGCGAACGCACTGCCATACAAACTTTCTGAGACGGTAAAAAGGGCAACGTCCGATCCCACAGCCTCCCGTAAACAAATCCTGTAATATTGGAATTTGCGACAGTGTAAAAATAAACGCTACAGACAACACATTGATCAGGAAGATCATGGCAATTGCGAGTTGAAAATACTTACGTTGCAGCCAGCTTCCTCCTGCGCAGTATCCCCCATTTGTTAGACATCGTATCATACCACCTAACAAGTGAGGTACTATTCAGATTCGCCCGGATGTTCTCCTCCGCCACACCATACGCTATATCTTTTCTTGAAATCTTCGGCAAATGCTTGTTTATGCCCTCTTTACGTATTGTGTTTTCAATCCGATTGTGAGGTTAGCATTTTCTATAGGAAAATCAGAACCGTACGTCTTATGCGTACATTCTGTAGTCACTATGTAGCCAACATGCGCTGACGTGGGAAATTGATGTAGCCACTTATCAAGCGCCTATACTTGATTAGGTTTCCGTATATATTCCCATCTCTTGCTTTGTCTTTTTTGCCAACGCAATTCTTTCTCTGCGTGCCTTCAAATATGCAGGATAATTTTTGTTCGTATTAATAACCACAAAGATCAAAAATAGCGAATACACAATTAGATTTTGTGTTGTGGTGCCAAACCCAAGTCTTGCCAAGCCTTGAATCAGCAAACGCACAGCCAGACTTCCCATGAAAATACCCGCTGACTGATTCCCGCAGAAGGAGCCGATCCATGCTCCCAGGGTCATTGGAAACATCGCAGCAAAAACGGATGAATTTGAACTCATCCCCAGCACCGGAGCCAGGCTGCCCTGATAAGCCGCGGTAAAAACGCCGCTGATTGCCGCAAGGAATCCGGCAATGACGTAGCATCCAATGCAGTTGGTAAAGATGTTAATTCCAGCCTCATTTGCAAGTTTTTGGCTGCCTTGGATTGCCCTTCTCTTATAACCAAACTCGCTGTACTGAAACACATAAATCGTGAATATAAACAGCAGCCCAAAAATCAGTAATATAAAAGGAATGTTGGAAAGAATCTCAGTTCCCGGCTTGCCAAACAAGACAACGCCTTGCTGAGAATTAGCCGAATAGGAAATACATTCATAGACGAGTGTTATAGCAAGGCCCAACACCATTGGAAGGATTCGCAAGCTCACGAACAGAATGCCAACAATCAAGCCGGCAATTGCACCAATGATACCGGACAAAAGCAGAATGCCTATCCCGCCCCAGCCGAAGCTAAGGGAAATCAGGCCTCCAAAGATTACCCCAAGGTACATCTGGCTCCCCAGGGACAGATCCATGCGCCCGCAGCTCAGGTTAGAATTCAGCGCCATGGCTAAACAATAGGTAGCTACCAGGTTCCTTAATAAAGTCGCAATATCAGCGCTGGTATTGATCAAATGAAGCCCTGTTCCGGAATAGTCGATGTATTCAAAGATAGCACAGTCACGGGTATGTCTACGGTTTGTACCAGGGCCTTTCGGTGAGTGCCGCCAAACGCACTGTATTCTGGCAGATAGATCATCAGTGGTATATGGGCAATTTCATCATATACCGGCATGACTGTCTTGCTCCACCAGCCGTGTTCGCCAAGAAGGTAGCCATGGTCGGTGCCGATAATCAGTGCTGTATTCTTCCACAAACCGCGTCTGTCAAATAGATCCAGCAACTTTCCCAAATACGCATCACACATTGTAACCAGTGCTTCATACTGCGTCTTCAGATGAGAAACCGTCTTTTGGTCTTCCATGACGTAATGATAGGGCGGCCAATCGTAGTTGCCTGTAAAGTCTTCTGGATACATCTCCCGATATTCAGGGGAAACATGAAATGGCTCGTGCGGGTCAAAGCATTCCAATTGCAAGAACCACGGCCCTTCTTCGCAGTTATCCTCAATAAATGCCAGTCCCTCATGAAATGTTTTGACCAACGGGTAATCTTCCTCATTGTGGATAAATTGTCTGTTGACCATATCTTGCCTGTGGAACTTGCCCGTACGGGGGAAGTACTTTCCATCGGTATTCGCCACGTATCCTTGATTATGGAATAAGGCCGGCGTCACTTTCCACGGATCGCCCTCCTGCCCACGTATGAATTCCCAAGAATCATAACGGGTATGGTATGTGGAACCACCGTCTTCCCAATAGTGGCTGTGATCACTTATCAGATGGCTTAATACCCCGTTGTTTTTGAGGATCTCTGGCATTGAGTCGTCAAACGGTTCCAGTGGCCCCCATGAACGATGTAAGAAATTGCTCCGCCCGGTATGAAGCTCCCTGCGAGCTGGAATGCAGGGGAGGCTCCCCGCAAAACAGTTATCAAATGTGACACATTTTTTTCAAACCGCTTAAAGTTTGGTGTCAAGACATCGGTACATCCATAGGCACTCAGCTTATCCCTGTTCAGGGAGTCGAACATCAGAAAAACAGCATTCATAATTACTTCCACTCTGAGAATTTATTCTTTGGTAAATGATTACCATAGCGTTCCTTGATAACTGTATTTGTCCAGATATCCAATTCCCTCTGTTCTTTTACAAATCGGGGCATATCAACATTGGCGATAACATCCCGAATCATCTTTTCTCCACGGGCGCACCTATTGTCCCTTTCCTCTGTGCTTATACAAGAACCGATACGCCCACCATGATCCTGCGGTTTGGCAAAATAGAATCCCATGGACTGGCTGGCAAGTTTTTGCGCATAGGAAAAGAATGCCATTTCCTCACTTTGCTCCAAGCCGCTGTTGCCAGGGCCTTCCTGTTCTCCATTTGGATCAATGAGCAGTTCATCCTTTTTATTCAGGATTGCATAACCACCATAGAAGAAATCATTTATAGAGCTTCCCTCTGGCATTTTATACCCATTAGCTCCCGCTTCTTTCAGCACATTCATTAAATCAACGTATGCAACAGGCACTTTGGTTTCATCGAAAATGTCCCGTGCTACGGCACCACCGGTCAGATAGGCCGGGCCATGAAAAGAAATCATAATAATCCGCCGGAACCCCTGATTTATTAACGAATAGCAGATTTCCTTGACGTAGCGATATCCGGTTTCAATCGTCATTTTAACGGTCCCTCGGGATACGCAATTGGCTCCGCAGAATAGATAGTTCGATTCGCCCAAAATTAAGCCATCCACCTGATCGGCCATAACTTTAGCAAACGCCGTAGGCGTCACAGTTTCAACGTCCATTGGAAAGTCGCCGTGATTTTCTACCACACCGAGGGGAACAAATATGATATCGTTCCGGTCAAGATATGCTTCGACCTCATAGCTTGTCATTTTTTGCAAAAAACGCGTCCTCATAAATGCCTCCATTCTAGATTCAATATATTGCGCCATCTGTATGAATCTTGTTGCCGTTCGTCTCAATTTTACCGAATCGTGGGATCAGCCACAAATCATGCGATTGAAGCTTTTCTTTTTCGTTGCGTTATCGATTACGCATTTATGCCATGATTATTACATAGCTCTTTTCTCATGTCAAGCATAATTGCTAAATGTACTTTTTATTTGTAGAGTTGTATAAAAGAAAACGTTGGATTTCTGTCAGTTTTACCAGTAAATCTTTTTTTATATTTTCTTGACACGCACACGCAAATGCTTTATAATAAAAAAGCGTTATCGAGTACGCATCAGCAAACAAGGTGAGAGGATAGATTCTGATGGCAGTTACTATTAAAAAAATCGCGCAGCTTGCCGGCGTTTCAACCGGCACAGTAGACCGGGCGCTTCATGAACGAGGCCGAGTCGATCCGCAGGTAGCACAGCGGATCAAACAGATTGCTCAGGAGCTGAATTATCAGCCCAATACAGTAGCAAAAAGTCTGTCCATCCGTAGCCGCAACCTGAAAATCGCCGTTATCCTGCATATTCAAACTTCCAACCCCTTTTTTGATGATGTAATTGCCGGTATTTTGCGTGGCAAGGAAGAGATTAAGGATTTTGGTATTGCAGTCACCATCTATAAGTGTGCGGATTTTGATCCTCTGTGTCAGTTGTCATTGATCGACCAGGCTCTAGCCGATGGTGCCAATGCTATTTCCATCGTTCCCATTAATGATCTCCGTGTAAAGGAACGGCTGAATGAACTGTATGACCAGGGTTTCCCGGTGGTATTCCTGACAAATATTATTGAAAACGCAAAATATCTGAGCTTTGTTGGCTGTGACTACTACCTTGCCGGGAAAATCACTGCAGGGCTTTTGAATCTGCTTCAACCTCAAAGCGGAAAAGTCATGCTGTTTTCACCCAGCTTTCAGATGTTCGGCCACACGCTGCGCTTACGTGGGCTAAGATCTCAGCTTGAAGAAGAATATCCGCACATCCAGCTCACGGAGATTTATGAACTGACCGGCGATGACATACAGGATTATCAGCTTTCCTGTCAGGCACTGGACATGCATCCAGATACCAATCTTTTTGTCTGCCCCGGCGCTTACAGCTATGGCAATCTAAAGGCCATAGCCGACAAGGGCTACCTTAAGCGTGCCGGAATCGTTTGCTATGACTACTCTGAGAAAATCAGCTCTTTGACTCAAAATCGAGACATCCAGGTTGCATTGACCCAATGTCCTCAGGAACAGGGATATCTGGCCATTCGGATATTATTCGACTATTTGTCTGCCAGCAAAAAGCCTGCGTTCCGTGATAATTATGTCCACATGCGGATATTGTTAAAAGAAAACATCTCTGAAATTCAGCAGCTTCGCAAAGAATATCATCAGATATAGTAAGATTCGAGACGCTTCTGTTAACAAAATCCCTGCCATTGCGTGCCTGCGGAGCAAAGTGGACATAGGAAGAAAGGATATGCGAGGTTCATTCCATGCGATTTGTAAATCTCCTGATTAAGCCGGCATCCAGCCTTTGTAACCTGAGATGCAAATACTGTTTTTATGAGGATGAAGCACGAAACCGCGCCCAGCATAGCATGGGCATCATGCAGGATGCGTTGGCTGAAGTTCTGATTCGTCAGGTTTTTGAAGCCGTGGATCAAAATGGCTCTGTTAGTTTTGCTTTTCAAGGCGGGGAACCCACCATAGCAGGACTTCCGTTTTTCCGTTTCTTTGTTGCCACTGTTTTAAAATACCGTCCTGGCAACGTCCGGGTTAGCTATGCTATCCAGACAAACGGAACGCTGCTTAATGAGCAATGGGCATGTTTTTTAGAAGAAAATCATTTTCTGGTAGGGCTGTCTCTGGATGGCATCCGTCCTGTCCATGAAATGTACCGCATAGACGCCATGGGAGGAGGTACTTGGAAGCAGGTTTTGGCCGCTAGAACCCTGCTGAAGAAACACGGTGTTGCGTATAATGCCCTGTGCGTAGTCACTGGTCTCTGTACCCAACGAGCAGAGGCGGTTTATAAAAGCCTTAAAAACCTTGGCTTCCGTTATATGCAGTTTATTGCTTGCTTGGATCCCATAGGTTGTGTTCGTGGGCAGAAGTCATGGTCCCTGACACCGGAAGCCTACGGTAAATTTCTTTGCAGGATTTTTGATCTGTGGTATCAGGACTGGGAAACGGGCGACTACCACAGTGTTCGTTTGTTTGATGACTATGTTCACATTCTTTTGGGTGATGGTGCCAGCACCTGCGCCACCTGTGGAAAATGCGGCGAATATTTGGTAGTCGAAAGCGACGGTTCCGCCTATCCTTGCGATTTTTATGTTCTCGATAACTGGAGAATTGGCAATTTGGAGAAAATGCCCATTACAGAAATGTTGTCAAGTGAAAAGGCAAATGCGTTCCTAACATGGAACGCTCATAAACCGGCAGAGTGTGCTTACTGCCGCTACGACTTCATTTGCAACGGTGGCTGCAAAAAAGATTGGTTTACAGATGAAACGGGATCTCACAACTATTTCTGCAACGCTTTCAGGTCACTATTGGATCACGCGCTTCCAAGGCTCAAGCGTGTTGCCAGAGCAGAGCGTACAGCAAGGCAATGCCGGTAATATTGCATGAACCGGATGCAATTTACCCAATATCAAATTTTTTTCGCATCCGCAAATGGGATGTAAATGGCGCGCGGTTGGTACCGCTACTTTAGGCTTTTGAAAGCGGGATTCGTTCTGGCAAAAGCAATCACCGAAGTATTCGCCTTACAAATATTACATTTTCGTTGACCTGCCAAGACATCGTGGAGGCTGTGGACACAAAGCTACAAAAACGGTCATTGCCCACTGGTACAAGCATTTATGTCTCTTATGAAGTTTGTTGGATCAACAGATAAAAGCTTCCACAAAGTGAAATCTTCACATGCCAGCTATTTCTGTATCTGTATGCATGTTTACTATCTGCGGTTGATACCTGACATATCCCCATGGCATTAACATGTCACCCGCGCTCTAGATGACACTTCATAACTTCGTCCGTCCTCATAAACAATCCCCCTTACGGAATATTTTACTCTCTTACGCAGCCAGACACTCTGTCTTCCCTATCCCCCCGCAATCGGACAGTTCTTCATCTTCCTCGCCTCCTGCGCCCAACTCGTAGGACAATTGCAATTCCCCGCATAACGTACTCCACGCAGGGAATGGCCACACTGTTGCCCAGGGCTTTGTATCGGGCGGAATCTGATGCCCCTGGGATGTTTGTCCAGCCGTCTGGGAAACCCTGCAAGCGCTCGCACTCAAGGGGCGTCAGGCGGCGGATAAGGAGTCCCACTTTGGCAGTCGGCGGATTAACGATACACTTATTTTGGCTGACGTATTGATTGCCGGCCCCTTTCTCATCTCCCCTGCACAGCGCCCCCACCGTTTCTTGATACAGCTCCGCGATTGCATGATGGTCAGTAGCTGTCAAGGTGTATGCAATGTTCTCCTGACAACCGCAGCCGTTGCCGCCGTTCTGTGGCTGACGGTCAATGGCATTGCCAACGATACAGTAAACGGATGTATCCTGCTCCACAAGAGGAACATTGTTTCCTCCAGTGCCATACCGTGCAGACATGGTAGGTGCCACCCTGTGAGGGCCAGTATAGCGAGCATCAATGCCGTGGTTCTCGTAGACCAGCGGCTGGTGTCCATGCTCCTGAGCACGGAGCGTTCCTGTCACGTCTTGGGAGCACTCCACGACGCTGCCGCCCTGATCGTTTAAGCATAAGACGCTCGGTACCATGTTTGTACCGCTATCGGATGCCTTCAAGGTTGGGGAGCATTCCTCCTGATAGCCAACGCCCCCGGCTTTGCTCCCCTGCCCCGCGGAGAAGCCAGCCGCAATAAATGTCTGCTGCTTCATACCCGGCTGCGCACCCAGCGCACCGGCAACATCGTGCAGATCCCGGACTTCATCCCTCTGGTTCGCTGCGAACGCAATGGGCTGAATTGCCCCGTCGCAGCCTTCATTCTCCTCCCCATCCGGCTGTGTGACAAAGGTCTGCATCTGCATATTGCTGGTCGCCATCAACGCTCCGGATACGCCGTGAAGGTCGATCCCCTCGTCCCTCTGGTTGATATGGTAGGCTTCCAGTTTCGTGGGCCTGCCATCCGGCAGAACGAGACCTGCTTGAATCTCCAGTACCCACTTTAACCTCTCAGGAAGTTCCTTCCCCCGTTCAGTGGCTCTACGCAGGATACCCAAGCAGGCTTTCCTGGTCAAATAATATCTTTTCGGCGGATCGTCCTGCAAAATCCGCGACAAGGAAGATCCGTTTTCTTCTCTGGGGGACACCCCAGTATTGAGCGTCGAGGCATCTCCACGCCAGGGAGAAA
>OHJK01001158.1_pt1 | contig 13808 bp, 10 predicted proteins | sample 1568541 | NCBI WGS metagenome assembly OHJK01 (sample SAMEA3879535, study PRJEB24766) | human gut metagenome | biome: human-associated habitat; feature: feces | place: USA | collected 1985/1987
CCGAACTTCTTGCCGTTGATCTCCTCCATCTTCTTAACGCCATCCATAGCCTGAGCCATGATCTCGTCATTGATCTTACGGCCATCCTCATAGTACTGAGTACAAGCCTCTGTTGTAATTGTGAAACCCTGTGGAACTGGAAGACCAATTGCTGTCATCTCTGCAAGGTTTGCACCCTTACCACCGAGAAGATTACGCATGGTCATGTCGCCTTCGCTAAACATATAAACCCACTTGTTTGCCATTTGTTTGTTACCTCCTACGTAAACTTTATATTTCATGGTGTGAAGTCCCCGTGAAGTCTCCACACGCGCTAGACTGATTATAACATATATGTCAACATTAGCAAACTCTTTTTTCTATATTTTGTGTATAAACCAGTCCATTTTTACATATAGTTGAATTATATGTATATTCCATTATATTACGCTTAATTACAGCAACATTTGTGTGCCGACCTGAAACAGACCGGCAACTGATCTTCGCTGACCAGTATTCAAAAATTTCCAAATTGGCAAACTGCCCGCACAGCCCTATTCATCCCACCAAAAACATAGGCTGCGGAAAACTCCGCAGCCTATGTTTAACTTTATATCATGTCGCCTATCGGCTTCATGTGGATATTCGCATTATATCAGTCTTGCGCAATTACAACTGTCACAATGCTCATTAAATTACAAATTACTCACCATCAATAGCTGCCTTGAGAATATCAAGACCTGCAATAAGATCCTCATCTGAGATGATAAGTGGTGGCATGATCTTGATGACCGCGTTGTCACGGCCAGCTCTCTCTATTACAAGACCCTTCTTGAAAGCTCTTGCTGTGATGGCACCTGCTGTTGCATCGTCCTTAACCTCTACGCCCCAGAGGAGTCCGATACCACGTGTTGCAATTACATTTGGATCGCCGTCTATATTCTTCTCAAGATACTCTCTAACTATCTCGCCCTTACGTCTTGTCTCTGCCTCGATGTTGTTGTCAAGCATGAACTCAAGTCCTGCCTTTGCAGCTACCATTGAGAGCTGGATTCCACGGAATGTACCTGAATGCTCACCCGGCTTCCAGAGATCATACTCAGGCTTGAACATTGCAAGTCCCATAGGGAATGGGTATCCGCCGATTGACTTTGAAAGTGAGAACATATCAGGCTTGATTCCTGCTCTCTCAAATGAGAAGAATGTACCTGTTCTTGCACAGCCTACCTGTACGTCATCAACAACCATAAGGATATCGTTCTTATCACAGAACTCACGGAGTGCCTTGAGGTACTCTACTGAGAATACATTTACACCACCATCTGCCTGTACTGTCTCGATAAAGATTGCTGCAGGCTTCTCAACACCTGAATGATCGTCATCAAGAAGTGTCTGCATGAACTTGATCGTATCAAGCTCTGGGAACATGTAAGGAGCTGGAATGTGGTATACGTTGTCAAGTCCAACGCCTGCTCCTGCACGGCTTGCAGCATCACTTGTAAGTGATATTGAGCCAAGTGTCATACCATGGAAACAACCCATATATGCCCAGATCATCTCTCTCTTCTTGACCTTACGTGCAAGCTTTAAGAGTGACTCAACTGCATTTGTTCCTGTAGGACCTGCGAACATGATCTTGTAATCAAGTCCTCTAGGCTCAAGGACCTTTTTCTCAAAAAACTCGATGAATTCAGCCTTTGGTGCTGTCATCATGTCAAGAGAATGCATGATTCCATCGCTCTGGATGTAATCGATAACCTTCTCCTTTATATAATCATTGTTATGACCATAGTTCAGCGCGCCTGCTCCTGCGAAGAAGTCTATATACTCCTTACCATTCTCGTCATACATCTTGGCTCCCTTGGCCTTTGTAAATATCTCTGGGAAACTTCTGCTGTACGATCTTACATTTGCCTCGTATTCTGAAAATAACTCTTTACTATGCATCTTAATGCCTCCTGTAATTCAGTGTCCCGTATTATCTCCGGTCACACCATCAATTAATATTCAAATTTCTTCTCAAAGTAAGCCTTCAGATCTTCAATCTTGACTCTCTCCTGCTCCATGGTATCTCTGTCACGAACTGTGACTGCTCCATCCTCAACAGAATCGAAATCATATGTTACACAGAACGGTGTTCCTATCTCATCCTGTCTTCTATATCTCTTACCTATGTTGCCTCTGTCATCGAACTCACAGTTGTAGTACTTTGAAAGCTCTGCATAAATCTTCTCTGCACCCTCGTTGAGCTTCTTGGAAAGTGGAAGCACACCGATCTTAACCGGTGCAAGCTGTGGGTGGAAATGAAGGACTGTACGGATGTCTGGCTTCTCCTCTGTTCCGATGTTCTCCTCGTCATATGCAGCACACAGGAATGCCAGTGTAACACGGTCAGCACCAAGTGATGGCTCGATTACATATGGAATGTACTTCTCCTTTGTCTCGTCATCGAAGTACTCCATGGACTCTCCTGATGTATTCTGGTGCTGTGTCAGATCGTAATCTGTTCTGTCAGCGATTCCCCAGAGCTCACCCCATCCAAATGGGAATAAATACTCGATATCTGTTGTTCCCTTGGAGTAGAAACAAAGCTCCTCAGGTGAATGGTCACGGGCTCTCATCTCATCATCCTTGATTCCGAGATCCTTGAGCCAGTTGATACAGAAGCTTCTCCAGTACTCAAACCACTCCATATCTGTACCCGGCTTGCAGAAGAACTCAAGCTCCATCTGCTCGAACTCTCTTGTTCTGAATGTGAAGTTACCAGGTGTTATCTCATTTCTGAATGACTTTCCTATCTGGCCAATTCCAAATGGAACCTTCTTTCTTGAAGTTCTCTGTACATTCTTGAAGTTGACAAATATACCCTGTGCAGTCTCCGGTCTCAGGTATACAGTGTTCTTGGCATCCTCAGTTACACCCTGGAATGTCTTGAACATAAGGTTGAACTGTCTGATGCCTGTGAAGTTGTGCTTACCACATGTTGGACAGCAGATATTGTTCTTCTCAACGTACTCTTCCATCTGCTCGTTGCTCCATCCGTCTACTGCGCCCTCTGGAACAACTCCGTTTTCAGCCATAAAGTCCTCTATAAGTTTATCTGCACGGAATCTCTCATGACACTCTTTGCAATCCATAAGAGGATCAGCAAATCCTCCAAGGTGGCCTGAAGCAACCCATGTCTGTGGGTTCATAAGGATAGCACAGTCAACTCCTACATTGTAAGGGTTCTCCTGGATGAATTTCTTCCACCATGCTCTCTTAACATTGTTCTTGAGTTCAACTCCGAGATTACCATAGTCCCATGTATTTGCGAGACCACCGTAAATCTCTGAACCTGGATAAACAAATCCTCTGCTCTTTGCCAATGCAACGATCTTGTCTAATGTCTTTTCCATTGTAATCCTCCAAATCATATTCGAATTTGCATTTTTTCACTCTATCCGCCTTATTTTATACTCATTCAAATATTTTTGCAAGGTTCACGGCATATTTTGTAATATTATTTATACAAAGCTACTATAATTTGTGCCGTCAGACATCACCTTATGACTTCTTCTTATTGCTTACTCGCTATGACTCTTGTATAATAGCACCAGATTGGTTCTTTCTAAAGTTCCAATTTCAAGTATTTTTATAGTTCCAATTTGCAGTATTGGAATATGAACAAATCAAGTAATACGCAAATATCCAATGATACAAGGTATTTTTAACGCTTATAATATGCAGGAAAGGAACACGGAAATGATATCAATAGACAAGGCCTCCGATAAGTCTCTATACGAACAATTATATGAACAAATGAAATCCGAGATACTTAATGAGCACTATGCTGCAGGTGAAAAGCTCCCTGCAACAAGGCAGCTAGCCGCCGAACATAAACTGAGCCGCAACACAGTAGTATCTGCTTACAACCAGCTTGAACTTGAAGGATATATACGCTCCGTGACAGGCTCAGGCTACTATGTTGAGAACATCTCTGCATTTTCTCCGGACAAAAAGCCAAGACAAAGCCACAATATACAGCATTCTTCCAGACAATCAGGAAAGACATTTGACTACACGTTCAGCTACGGCAATCTGGACTACAACTGCTATCACTCCAGGGCATGGCGCAAATGCCTTATGAACGCCTGGGACATGATATCCATGGCCGATACCGCCTCCTACCAGATGTCACAGGGAAGTTACACCCTCCGCAGTCTTATCACCGAATATCTGTACATGTCCAGAGGTGTAAACTGCACACCGGAGCAGATCATTCTCACGAGCGGCCACCAGAGATCAATAGATATAATCACGCATATATTCAGTCCGTCAGACTATTCATTTGCCATAGAGGACCCTGGCTACAACGGAACATGGGAGATCGTCAGCCAGAGTCCGTTCAGGATCATCCCCATACCTCTTGAGAATGACGGTGTATCAATAGACCATATACAGAGGCTCAGAGACACGCTGTTATATGTGACCCCATCCCACCAATTCCCTATGGGAAGCATATTGCCTATCAGCAAGAGGCTAGAGCTCATAGAGTGGGCGGCTCAATCGGGAAGTTATATCATCGAGGATGATTACGACAGCGAGCTCAGATACCAAAGCAGACCAATTCCATCCCTGCAATCCATCGATAACAGCGACCACACTATATATCTCGGGACATTTTCCAAATCCATGTCACCGGATCTTCGAATATCATATATGGTGCTTCCAGCAGATCTGATGAAGGCATATGAATCCAGATATTCACACACCAACTGCACAGTTCCAACGGTTCTGCAGCTTGCACTTATTGAATTTATACAGAGTGGTAATTATCAGCGCCACATAGGCGCCATGAAGAATCACTATAAAAAGAAGCATGATTATATATTGAATTATGTGAAACAGAATCTTGAAGATGATGTGATCATGTATGGTGCCGGAGCCGGTCTCCACTTTGTGGCAGAGGTTAAGAACTCAAAGCTTACCCAGACAGAGCTCATATCAGCTTTTGAGCAGAAAGGCATACGAATCTTCTCCACAGAACCATTCTGGATAAGAAAGAATCTCTGTCCTGAGAACCAGCTTCTGTTTGGTTTCAGCGCCATACCATATGAAAAACTTCCCGGCGCGATGGAGGCGTTCTCTAAAATAATACACTCTCTGTGATTTGTATTTTAGACAGGTAATATACAAAAAGAAGAGAATCTCACGTCATGTAGGATTCTCTTCTTTTTTTCACGGCAGCGAGTCTATGATCTCCACCGATTTGAACTTCCTGTCCACATACATATCCATGAACTGCTTCGACACTAGCTGTATCTCCGCCAGTACAGGATCTGACACATTGAAGTTGTACATCTTGCCAAGCGGTGCACCATTTATGTATTGTATCGTGTATACTGCGTCATCCGATAGATGAAGCGGATGTTTTGCCCGGCCTTTGCATCCATCGCAGAGCAGTCCACCCGATGCTGCATCGAATACATTTGACACCTCAGCCTTGCCACATACCGGACAGTGGAAGCTCTGTATTCCCTGTCCGAACACATCCATAAGCTTTATCTCGTACACGCACCTGATGAGCTTTGCTGGCATCTGCCCCTTCTCCAGAGCCTTAAGACTCACATACAGAAGATTGAGGTAATCTGCTGCCCTGTCTCCCTCATGGGTCATGAAGCCCATGACCTCGCAGAAATACGATGCATAACAGTATGCATCTATGTCCATGGTGAGCTGATGGAAATATTCATCCACATCTATATTCACAAGCCTGTATGAATCCCGCGCCGGGATCAATGTAAAACTTCCCATGACAAACATCTGTGTCTTGGACTGGAGCGGATTCGTTCCTCTCCTCACACCTGTTGCAAATACTGTGATCCTGCCCCGTTCTTTGGTGAGGACCACCATTCTCCTGTCATATTCGCTCTGGAGGCTGCTGGACAGTACAATTCCATGCAATGTTACTTCTTCTCTCAATTGTATATCCACCTCCATAACAAATTTAACATGACAAGATCGGCAAACTATGCACTGCCCGCAGCAACTGCACATTTACCGATCCTGTTTGCACACACTACTCGTCTCTAAACCCAAAGTTCCTTAGCAATGTATCTGTATCTCTCCAGTCCTTCTTGACCTTTACCCAAAGCTTCAGATTGACCTTGGTGTCAAGAAGTCTCTCTATTCCATATCTCGCATGAGTACCGATCTTCTTCAGCATGACGCCCTGCTTTCCTATGATGATTCCCTTGTGGGAGTCCCTCTCACATATGATTGTCGCATCGATATCAATCAGGCCGCCATCCGGTCTCTCTTTCATGGAATCAATCACAACTGCAATACCATGGGGAACCTCTTTATCAAGCTGACGGAGCGCCTGCTCCCTGATGAGTTCGGCAACTATCTGTCTCTCCGGCTGGTCAGTGATCGTGTCCTCATCATAATACTGTGGTCCATACGGAAGATACTTCATAATGGTATCTATGAGCTCATCTGTGTTCTTGCCCTTTAATGCCGACACAGGAACTATTTCCGCAAAGTCACAGGCATCTTTATAGGTATTTATCGCCTCAAATACCTTGCTCTCCTCCACGTTGTCTATCTTGTTCACAACCACAATTATAGGTGTCTTTACATGCTGGAGCTGTTCTATGATATACCGCTCTCCTGCACCGATAAATGTTGTGGCCTCAACTATCCAGAGAACCACATCGACCTCATCCAGCGTACTCTCAGCAACCTTGAGCATGTACTCTCCAAGCTTGTTCTTCGCCCTGTTTATTCCCGGTGTGTCCAGGAAGATAATCTGTCCCTTATCGCTGGTATACACGGTCTGTATCCTGTTTCTCGTGGTCTGCGCCTTGTTGCTTGTTATCGCTATCTTCTGTCCTATCAGTCTGTTCATAAGTGTCGACTTTCCAACGTTTGGTCTGCCTATGATGGACACGAAGCCTGATTTGTATTCTTTATTCATATATCTCCTTCATCCTGCATGCGCAGGCTAACCTACGCATACGCATCTAGCTTTACTATGTCATGACCCTAATTCGCCGCTCGCAAGTCATGCAAGCACGCCCACTCACTTGCGCTCATTATATCGACTGTCGGCTATACCTAGAAAATCGCAAGTACATCCTTGAAGTTGTCCTTATTCTCCTCTATCTTGCTCTCTCCGCCGATGGCGCAGATGATTCCTGAATCCGTAACAGCCTTCACAAGTGGTGCAAGGGCTCTGATGGCATCTCTGTCGGTGGAGAGGATCTTATCACGCTCTCTCTGGATCTGTTCATCTGTAACTCCCATAAAGTATCTCGCCATATGGCTTATACCCTCCGCAACAGGAGTCGTCGGTGCATCTATCTGAGCCATGGTTCCAATGATATACTTGGTCATATCTCTGTCTGAGCACTCAAAGTTCTCCACGAACTTATATGCATTCTTGAATATGTCATATGTCTCCATGAGGTTTGGATCTCTGTATGAGCTCATATAGCAGGTTCCATTCCTGAGGAATGAGCACATGGCACCATATGCGCCGCCCTTCACACGGACATTTTCCCACAGATAACCATATGAGAATATGATTTTGAGAACGCTCAGTGAGCTGTCGTACTTGTATCCCGCATCCTCAAAATTACCCGCTATGGCAACATACTGAACCTGGCTGGCTGTCTTGAAGCCCTCATTCTTGAGATCCTTCTCAAAAGGCTTCACATCCTTATGTGCAGGTCTTGTAGAGAGTGCCATGCCAAAGTCCGCAAATGATTCCTCAAGCAGATCTGTCACGTCCTCATTTCCTGTATATGAAACCGTAAGTGCCCCCTTTCTGAGTACCTCTGCAAGGGCATACTGAAGCTTCTCAATGAAGTCATCGTACTTCTCATCGAAGTGATCCACTATGTCACACAGGAATTCATAATAAGCGATTCCACAGGTCTCATCCGTGAATCTTGCTCCCTCATCTATATAGGACATGGCTCTGGTGTATGCGGTCACATGTCCCGATGCAGCCATGCCATTCTTCATGCTGGACTTCTCCTCCGTCAGGAGCTCCTTCAGTCTCTTCCTGTCATCGATCTTAGATGAGAACATAATCTCCTTCATCAGTTCAACGGCATATGGAAGCTTCTCATAGAGTGCCTTCATTGACACGTAAAAGAACTTCTTAATATCCGTGTCACTGGCATATCCAACCATATCAAATTCTATTCCACCTATATTACTGTCTATCTCATTTGAAAGCTGTCCATAGGTATGCTTCTCTGTGTCAATATATTTAAACAGGCATGACAGCACAGCAAGATATGGCACAAGGTCATTATCTATATCATTTATATTGAAATAGAACCTCAGATATCCTATACCGTTTGTAAATATATCGTGGCTTACAACCGGAAGTCCGCCGATCTCAGACTCAACATTCTTGAGCTTCTCAGCCTCTTTGTCAATGTCATCTATCGCCAGAAGCGGAACCTTGGCAAGATCCTCTGCGGATGAAGGAGTCGCCTGATACTCCTTGAGCGCCTTTGTATCCTCCACGATCTTCTCAAGCTCCTCACGGCTGAGCGTAGCCTTGTATGCCGCAAGCTCATCAGCGATCTTCTTCTCATTCTCCTGGTCAAGACCCTTCTTAGGGTTCATGGTGAGATACAGGCCAAATGTATTGTCAATGAAACATTCCTTTATAAGCTGCTCAAAGTATCCATTCTGAAGATCCTCTCTCAGCTCCTTATACACATCATTCATCTCAAAAAACATGAGTGCCTTGGTATCGTCATACAGCCAGCTGTTAAATGCATCCAGTCCGTACATAAGTCCCTTAGGAAACCTTCCAAAATTGGCCTCCTTGTGCTTGAACTCAAACTTGTTGATTGCAGCCTCAACCGCATCCTTATCTATACCATGGCTGAGTTCTTCAAATGTATCATCTATTATCTTTATGAATCTGTCCTTATCGTTCTTATCCGCGCCTCTTGCTATGATAGAGAATGTGGTCTGCTGACAGCCATTGTCAAATGAGCTGTAGACCTCCTCGCCTATACCCGCATCAGTCAGAGCTTTCTTCAGGACAGCTCCCGGCGCATCCATGAGCACGTACTCAAGTATTTCAAGGGCTGTAACCTTCTTCTTTTCGGTGCTGAGCCCTGTTATCTTGCTGTATGTGAGTATGGAATTGTTCTCCTCTGGATCAGTATCAGCTATGGAGTACTCCTTAGTGATATCCTTCATCTCGTCAAATGGCTTCTGAAGAGGGATCGCTGAATCTATCTCCTTGTAATCGTAATGTGACAGATACTCCTCATCTATAAATTCCAGCTCCTTCGCCATATCACAGTCACCATACAGATAAATATAACTGTTCGATGGATGATAATATGTCCTGTGGAAATCTCTGAATCTCTCAAGGGTGAGTGTAGGTATGGATACCGGATCACCGCCTGAATCATTGCCATATGGAGTGTCCGGCATGAGTGATGACTCTATCTCTCTGTACATAATCGACTCAGGACTTGAGTACACGCCCTTCATCTCATTATACACAACTCCGTTGTACTTCAGGTCTCCGTCCATAGAGTCAAGCTCGTAGTGCCAGCCCTCCTGCTTCATGATCTCATCATGTATATAGATATCCGGATAGAACACTGCATCCAGATACACACTCATGATGTTCTCAAAGTCCTTCTGATTGAAGCTCGCTATAGGATATACCGTCTTGTCTGAATAAGTCATGGCGTTTAGGAAGGTGTTCAGAGAACCTTTTGCCAGCTCAACAAATGGATCCTTTACCGGATATTTCTTTGAACCACAAAGCACTGAGTGCTCAATTATATGAGGTATTCCTGAATCATCATATGGAGGTGTCCTGAAGCCTATATTGAATACCTTATTCACATCGTCATTCTCAATGATGAGGACCCTTGCCTTTGTCTTTATATGCTCCAGCACATATCCCTTGCCATGTACCTCCGGTAGATCCTTCTCCTCAACTATTCTGTAAGCCTTTAAATCTTTGATATTTCCCAATTCATATTCTCCTTCTATATAAATTTTCAACGCTCACTATTCCATCTGTCCGGCACCAAACGAAGCCGGAAGAAACTCTGACAATCTTCTCATGTCGTAATCATCCTCTGAATGTGCTGCGATAACATACATATCCGCAGAAAATTCCGAGAGCACCTGTCTGCATATCCCACATGGATATGTTATTCCATTTATCCCTGTACTATTCAGGCCACCGACAATAGCAATCGCTTTGAAATCTTTATAGCCACTACTCACTGCATTACACACCGCTGCACGTTCTGCGCATATAGTTGCACCATACGAGGAATTTTCTATATTACAGCCCGTGAACACTCTGTATTCATTCGCATTTCTATCGCGGCTGTCTGTCTCTCTGCCAACGACTTCATCTGCATATGAAGAATTCTCCCGGCCAGCCAGGAGTGCTGCCCCAACCTTAAACTGTGAGTACCTGGCATATGCCATTTCTCTCGCCTCTACCGCTTTCACAATAAGACGCCTGATGTCTGTATCTTCAATAATATAATCACTCTCCATAATACAGGACCTCCTTTCTGATACCTTCTACGCACTTCCATAATAATAACACTAATCCACCTTTAGATTCAATCACCCACACAGTATTAAACGTTCAAATATTATCAGCTTGGTGCACATAACAAGAGGCCGCCCGAAATCCGGCGGCCTCTCGATCACTTCTCTTTATTCAATTTATTACATTTTTAATAGCTTCCTGACTGTATCTGTCTGAGTATTTCGTCCACCATATCCTGATATGTGTCCGATGTAAGAACCAGGATAATACAGAACACCAGGAACACAAGTGCTATTGCGCTCATTATAATACCTGCGATAGCCATTCCCTTGCCAGGCTTCTTATCCTTAAGACTTATGATACCTGTTATCAGTCCCGCAATGGCTGTGGCAATTCCCACATATGTGATACAACATCCAAATGTAAGAGAAAAGATACCAAGCACCATAGATGCTATGGATACGCCTTTGCTCTCCTGTGGCTGCATATTATTCTGTGGATATGCCGGACCTCCGCCCATATTCATGTCCTGGTTAGCATAATTCTGTCCGTATGGATCTCCCGGCTGTCCGTAGCCCTGACCATACTGACCATATCCCTGTCCGTACTGGCCACCTGGCTGGCCATAATTCTGTCCATACTGGCCGCATGGCTGACCATAATTCTGATCATACTGTCCACCTGGCTGACCATAATTCTGTCCATACTGGCCGTCTGACTGACTATAGTTCTGGTCGTTCTGTCCATACTGAGGCGCACCGGCATATGGATTCTGCTGTCCCGCCTGTCTGTTGTCTTCTGTTGGCTGATAGCCGCCAAAGCTGTTGTTATCTTCTCCCATCTCTTCCTGCCTTTCATTTATAACTTTTTTGTAACCCATACTTTCCCTTAGTCGAAAAATATCTGTTCTGATTATCTCACACATGTCGGTTAGTGTCAATTAACCTACATAAAAAAAGAAACACATCACCCGATTACGAATGATGTGATCCTTTTTTATCTTAGTCTTTGTATTTTACTGCGAAATCGTGTCTGACTCTATTCCTTAGAAGCCCATTCCGCCGCCCATTCCTGCTCCGCCTGCTGGCATTGCTGGAGCGTCTTCCTTGATATCAGCTACAACTGACTCTGTTGTGAGCATTGTTGAAGCAACTGATGTAGCGTTCTGAAGTGCACTTCTTGTAACCTTAACAGGATCAATGATTCCTGCCTCGATCATGTTGACATATGTCTCATTGTATGCATCAAAGCCCACACCAACCTCAGACTCTTTGATCTTGTTGATGATGACTGATCCCTCAAGTCCTGCATTGGCTGCGATGTGGAACAGTGGAGCCTCCATAGCCTTGAGAACTACCTTAGCGCCTGTCTTCTCATCGCCCTCAAGATCCTTTACAAACTCTGCAACCTTCTTTGCAGCGTGGATGTATGCTGAACCACCACCTGAGATGATTCCCTCTTCAACTGCAGCTCTTGTGGCATTAAGGGCATCCTCCATACGGAGCTTAGCTTCCTTCATCTCTGTCTCTGTAGCTGCGCCGACTCTGATAACTGCAACTCCACCGGCAAGCTTTGCGAGTCTCTCCTGAAGCTTCTCTTTATCAAACTCTGATGTTGTCTCCTCAAGCTGAGCCTTGATGACATTTACACGACCTGCGATGTCTTCCTTAGCGCCCATACCATCAACGATAACTGTGTTCTCCTTTGTGATCTTAGCACTCTTTGCACGTCCAAGGTCATCAAGAGTAGCATCCTTGAGCTCATATCCAAGCTCCTCTGAGATTACCTTACCGCCTGTAAGAATAGCGATATCCTGAAGCATCTCTTTTCTTCTGTCGCCATAACCAGGAGCCTTTACAGCTACTACCTGGAATGTACCACGCAGCTTGTTGACGATAAGTGTTGTGAGAGCCTCACCCTCGATATCCTCAGCGATGATCAGTAGCTTTGATCCGCTCTGAACGATCTGCTCAAGAAGTGGAAGGATCTCCTGGATATTTGAGATCTTCTTATCTGTAATAAGTATATATGGGTTATCAAGCTCTGCAACCATCTTCTCCATATCTGTTGCCATGTAAGCTGAAATATAACCTCTGTCGAACTGCATACCTTCTACAAGGTCGAGCTCTGTCTTCATTGACTTTGACTCTTCGATTGTGATGACTCCATCCTTTGACACTTTCTCCATAGCGTCGGCAACCATCTGTCCAACCTCATCGTCACCAGCTGAGATAGATGCAACTCTTGCGATCTGATCCTTTCCGCTGATAGTCTCACTCATATCAAGAATAGCCTCAACTGCCTTGTCGCAAGCCTTCTTCATTCCCTTTCTGAGAACGATAGGATTAGCACCTGCTGCCAGATTCTTCATTCCTTCATTGATCATAGCCTGTGCAAGAACTGTAGCTGTTGTAGTACCATCACCTGCAACATCGTTTGTCTTTGTTGCAACTTCCTTGACGATCTGAGCACCCATGTTCTCAAATGCATCCTCAAGCTCGATGTCCTTTGCTATTGTAACACCATCATTTGTGATGAGTGGTGAACCGTATGACTTTGCAAGTACAACGTTTCTTCCTTTAGGTCCAAGTGTAACTCTTACTGTATCTGCTAACTGATTAACTCCTGCCTCAAGTGCCTTTCTAGCCTCAGCACCGTACTTAATTTCCTTTGCCATTTCTATCTACCTCCATGTTATATTACATATATATCATCCGCATATGTCTCCCACAGCTCACGCTGTCTGGATATATGCTTTTACTTCTCAACGATTGCAAGGATGCTGTCCTGCTTGATAACTATGTACTCTTCGTCGTCAAGCTTAACCTCTGAACCAGCGAACTTCTGATATATAACTGTATCTCCAACCTTAACGTCCATAGGAACCAGCTTGCCATCAACAACTGCTCCAGGGCCAACCTCTATAACCTCTGCATACTGTGGCTTCTCCTTTGCCTGGCCTGGTAATACGATTCCTGACTTTGTTGTCTCCTCTGCTACTGACTGCTTTAATACTACTCTGTCTCCAAGTGGTCTTAACTTCATGATATATACCTCCTGATTTATTTTTTCTTTTATTTTCTCATCTTCGTTCTTAGCACTCAATTTATGTGAGTGCTAACACTGTTTTATATTCTATCCATTTCTATAAAAAAATCAACCCTTATTTTCTAAAAAATATATAAAAATATGTCTGTCATCTACAGTAATACATATCACTTAAAAAGAGTCGTTCTTGCATAGTCAAACAGATACTGCTGCGCATATCCCCCGAGATTTC
>OHJK01001161.1_pt1 | contig 13791 bp, 10 predicted proteins | sample 1568541 | NCBI WGS metagenome assembly OHJK01 (sample SAMEA3879535, study PRJEB24766) | human gut metagenome | biome: human-associated habitat; feature: feces | place: USA | collected 1985/1987
GTTTGGGACTACAATATGCCTAACACCTTCCGCAAGGGTATCAACGATATTGAGCGCATCACTATCATCCCTGCCGACAACCAGAAGACCGCTTCTTCTGAGGCTAACGACCCGTTCGGAACAAAAGATAACTATCGTCAGCTTACCAACGCATCACAACCTGCAGACGTAGCAAACACAGAGAATGCTTCTGGTTCGAAGGTTATGAATATCTCGCTCACTAAGATGAACGTAACAGGCGGATTGGCATCATTCACCTTTACCAACCATAATCTCGGTACAGGCGAAGTTGATGGCTACGTGCTGCACGAGACATTCGATCAGTCGCTTGGTACGGGTGGCAACGACAACAAGTTCAAGCCGAGCAGCAAGTTGGATGCAAACTTTGCAACTGGCACTTTGACAACAGACGTACCAGGATGGTCTGGCGAGTATCTGCGTGGTGGCAGTCAGTGTCTGCGTGTCGGAAAGAAAGGTGGCAGCGACTCAAAGGTTACAACTCCTGAGTTTACACTCAACGGCGAGTCGAAACTCACCTTCCGTGCTGCTGCATGGAACGACGGTAGTGGCACAACACTCAAAGTGTCTGCAAGCAACGGCTCGCTCGCTAATAGCGAGTTTACTATGCCTGCAGGTGCATGGGGCGACTTCTCTACCACTATCAAGGGTAACGGCAAGGTGAAGCTCACCTTCCAGGGCGAGTTGCGCTACTTCCTCGACGAAGTGTTCGTAACCGATCCAGGTACTACTGGTATAGAGAACGTCGAAATGAACACCACACCTGCTGTATGCGGTGTCTACTCGCTCGACGGACGTTACCTTGGCAACGATGTGTCGAAGCTCGGTAAGGGACTCTACATCGTTAACGGCAAGAAGGTTGTGAAGTAAACGGTTTAGTTCACATTATATATAAAGCAAATGCTTAACCGGCAAAACGCTGGTTAAGCATTTGCTTTTTTGTTAATCAGTCTTGTTGCTTGCTCGTTCTTCTATTCTTCCACTACATTCTTCTGTATTTCCATATTGTTAAGTCTCCTTTTGAAAAAATATATTATCGTTTTTTTTGTTCTTTCCTATTTTTAGCGTATTTTTGCATAATCATATAGGCTGCACGCAGCAGTCTTGCTAAATACAATGCTTATGCAAACAAGATGTCACCTTTCGGTAATCGCCCACAAGTTGGCGGAAAAATACGGCGAACGTCCCGCGTTCACCTATAAAAGCTTTGGCTCTTCTGTTTGGAAGAAGGCCAGTTACAACCGCTTCTCACAGTTGGTAAAGCAAGCGAGCAACGCTCTGCTCAACCTTGGTGCGAAGCCGCATGACAAGATTGCTGTGTTCTCACAGAACTGTCTGCAGTACCTCATTACCGACTTCGGTGCCTATGGCGTGAAGCTTGTATCTATCCCGTTCTATGCCACAGCCTCTGAGCAGCAGATACAATATATGATTAACGATGCGCAGGTGCGCTTCATCTTTGTCGGCGAGCAGGAGCAGTACGACAAGGCACACCGCATATTCGCACTCTGTCATACGCTGGAGCGCATCATCATCTTCGACCGCTCTGTGCGCATCTCTACACACGACCCCGCTGCACTCTACTTCGACGACTTCCTGAAGCACGGCGAAGGCTTGCCGCGCCAGTCGGAAGTGGAGCAGTTGTATAACGAGGCATCGATGGACGACCTCTGCAACATCCTCTACACATCTGGTACAACCGGCGACTCAAAGGGTGTTATGCTCACATACGGTCAGTACGATGCAGCACTCACAGCTAATGCCGCTGTGGTAGACATCAGCGATAAAGACCGCACAATGCAGTTTCTGCCAGTCACGCACATCTTCGAGCGTGGCTTCACATACCTCAGCTTATCGGTCGGAGCACACATTATTATTAATACCGACCCACACGAGGTACAGCAGTCGATGCGCGAGACACATCCGACGTGTATGTCGGCAGTGCCGCGCTTCTGGGAGAAGGTGTATCAGGCAGTGCTGGAGAAGATAGAAAGTGCAGGTTCGCTGCAGCAGAAACTCTTCCGTCATGCGCTTGAGGTGGGACGTCGCTACAACGTCGACTGCAAGAGCCGTCGCAAGTGTCCGTCGCCGTTGCTCGCTATGGAGTACAAACTCGTTGATAAGACAATTCTGCGACTCGTTCGCAAGCAGCTCGGCTTGGAGAACGGTAATATATTCCCAACAGCAGGTGCACGTGTGGCACCGGAAGTAGAACGCTTCGTTCACTCCGTAGGCATCAACATGGTTGTGGGCTACGGCCTCACAGAGAGTCTTGCCACCGTATCATGCGACCGCAGCGACAAACCATACACAATCGGTGGCGTAGGCTATCCGATTCCGGGCATCGACGTGAAGATTGGCGACAATGATGAGATACTCCTAAAGGGTCCGACCATCACTAAGGGTTACTATCACCGCGACGCAGCAAATAAGGAGGCATTCACCGAAGATGGTTACTTCCGCACAGGCGACGCAGGATACATAAAGAACGGCGAGCTCTTCCTCACCGACCGCATCAAGGACCTCTTTAAGACATCCAACGGCAAGTATGTGGCACCACAGCTCGTGGAGTCGCTCATCCTCGTAGACAAGTATATCGACCAGGTGGCAGTGGTTGCCAACGAGCGCAAGTTCGTATCGGCACTCATCGTGCCCGAGTTCCGACTCGTAGAGGAGTGGGCAAAGGAGCGCGGTATCGAGTTTAGCTCACGCGAAGACCTCTGTGCCAACGAGCGTGTCAACAAGATGATACTCGCACGCATACAGACCTTGCAGCAGCAGCTCGCACACTACGAGCAGGTGAAGCGCATCACACTCATCCCGCACCACTTCTCGTTGGAGTCGGGCGAGCTCACCAATACGCTAAAGATACGCCGCCCTGTGGTGTACAAGAACTACAAGCAGGAAATAGAAAAAATGTACGAAGAATAATGATCACTTCCGACCAACTGAAAGATGTGCTTGAGCGCACCGATGCCCTCAATCACTATCTTAATATAGACCAGAAGAAAGTAGAATACGAAGAAGAACAGCTCCGCACGCAGGCTCCCGACTTTTGGGAAGACCCGAAGCGTGCTGAGGAACAGATGAAGAAGGTGAAGACGCTGGAGCGTTGGATAAAAGGCTATGCTCACGTGCGTCAGCTTGCCGACGAGCTGCAGCTCGCCTTCGACTTCCATAAAGACGAACTCGTAACAGAAGAGGAGGTAGACGACGACTACTCGAAGGCAATCACCGCCATCGAAGACCTCGAACTGATGAACATGCTGCGCCAGAAGGAAGACCCTATGGACTGCGTGATGAAGATTAACTCAGGCGCAGGTGGCACGGAAAGTCAGGATTGGGCGCAGATGCTCATGCGTATGTATATGCGCTGGGCTGAGGCTCACGGACATAAGGTGACAATCAGCAACCTTCAAGAGGGCGATGAGGCAGGCATCAAGAGCGTTACGATGGAGATAGAAGGCGGCGAGTATGCCTACGGTTTCCTCAAGAGCGAGAACGGAGTGCACCGCCTCGTGCGTGTGTCGCCGTTCAACGCGCAGGGCAAGCGCATGACATCGTTCGCTTCGGTGTTCGTGTCACCACTTGTCGACGACACTATAGAAGTATATGTCGATCCGTCGAAGGTTAGTTGGGACCTCTTCCGCTCAGGCGGTGCAGGCGGTCAGAACGTGAACAAGGTAGAGACGGGTGTACGCCTGCGCTACCAGTACACCGACCCCGATACCGGTGAGGAAGAAGAAATCCTTATCGAGAACACCGAAAGCCGCAAACAGCTCGAGAACCGCAACAACGCTATGCGCCTCCTCAAGTCGCAGCTCTACGACCGCGCCATGAAGAAACGTCTTGAGGCGCAAGCTAAGATAGAGGCAGGCAAGAAGAAGATAGAGTGGGGTAGTCAGATACGCAGCTACGTCTTCGACGACCGCCGCGTGAAGGACCACCGCACCAACTTCCAAACCACTGATGTTGATGGTGTGATGGATGGCAAGATAGACGGCTTCATCAAGGCGTATCTCATGGAGTTCCCCGTGAGCGAGGAGGAATAAGAGATGATGCTATAGAGATCCTGTAGGTTCTATATGTCCTAAAAGCTATAGAAACTCTAGATTTTCTAGATCTTCTAGAAATTCTAGAAGATAAAAGACAAAACAATCAATTAAAAATCAAAATAACTATGAGCCAGAAAAGTAATATTCGTCGCGCAAAGTATGCGGCAGAGCAAGAGAAGAAAGCAAAGAAGGTTATCAAGGGTATCATTTGGACGCTTGTTGTGCTTACCGCAGCGTTCATCGTTTGGTCGTTAACCCAGGTATAATAGAACACAAAATATGAGTGGATTAGAAATTGAACGTAAGTTCCTCATACGTAAAGGCAGCGACTTCAAGTCGGCTGCCTTTTCTCATAGCCATATCAAGCAGGGATATATGCCCTGCCAGACGGCTACTGTGCGCGTTCGCACCCGCGACGACCGCTCGTGGCTGACGATAAAAAGCCATAGCGACAGGGCTGGGCTCTCGCGCTACGAGTTTGAGAAGGAGATAACGAACGATGAGGCGGAGCATCTCTTCGAGCTTTGTCGCGGCGGAGTGATAGACAAGTGTCGCTGGCTCGTGAAGTCGCCCGATGCACGCCACACGTTCGAGGTAGACGAGTTCTTTGGCGACAACGCCGGACTTGTGGTTGCAGAGGTGGAACTCGCCTCGGAGGATGAACCCTTTGCAAAGCCCAGCTTCATCGGCGAGGAAGTGACGGGCGACCGCCGCTATTACAACTCACAACTGCTCGTACACCCGTATAAAGAGTGGTAGTATATGTGGCTGCGTGGGTATGGCAGGGATGCCATACCCTCCTAAGTTGGCTTAGAAGTTCTTTTCAAGAAACTTTACCAGTCCCCAACGCACGGAGCGCAGTCCAAACTGCTCGGTGTGAATGTCCTCCGGCTTAATCCACATACACTCTGCAGCATCATCGTTGGCGGCGAGCACCGTTTCGTCCTCGATGTCGCACTCGTAGAACATGTCGAGCGTAGGCAGTTCGATGCCACTATAACGATAGACGTTGGGCAGCGAGAAGAGGTAGTGCACGGCAGTGACATTTAGTCCGGTCTCCTCCATCACCTCACGCTTCACGCCCTCCTCCGATGTCTCACCAATTTCGGTAAATCCGCCAGGGAGATCGAGTGTACCCTTTGCAGGCTCCTGCTTGCGCAGAGTGACGAGTATTTCGCCCTCGCTGTTCTTGATGATTGCTACGTTGGCTGCACTGGGATTCATAAAATACTCGAATCCGCAATTCTCACATTTCTTACTTCTCACACCATTCTCTACAAAATGATGGCTGCCACAACGTGGACAGTACTCGAACTTCTCTAATGGATGCATTTCTGTTACTATTAATTAATGATTACAAAAGCACTTTTATCTACTGCAATATTACAAAAAAAGTGCTACCTTTGCAAATAAATATTCTAAAAACCAACTTTTGTAACAGAAATGAAATACTTCGCATACCCGATGCGCGGTTCTATGCTTGCGCTCAAGACCATACTTCTCTCAGTGTTTTGCCTTATTCTCGCTGCGCCTGCTCTCGCACAGCGCGCGTTCGACGTGCAACTTTGGCAGAAGAAAGCCCCAAACAGTAACGCCTTGGGCGATACCGCATACGTGAAGGTGTTCCTTCCGGAGGAGAAACGTGCCACGGGGCGCGCTGTTGTCATCTGCCCTGGTGGAGGCTACGAGAGTCTGTCGATGGAGCACGAAGGCACCGACTGGGCTCCGTTCTTCAACGACCAAGGCATAGCAGCCATCGTGCTTCACTATCGTATGCCTGCAGGCAATCCGAAGGTGCCCGTTAGTGATGCTGAGGAGGCACTGCGCTTGGTGCGTGCCAATGCCGAGGTATGGCATATTGATAAGGACAACGTGGGCGTGATGGGATTTTCGGCAGGCGGACACCTCGCCTCTACGGTAGCCACACTCTCTAAGGACGAGGCTAAGCCCAACTTCCAGATACTCTTCTATCCGGTGATTACGATGCTCGATGGCTATTGTCATCAAGGCTCGCGTAAGAACCTGCTCGGCGAGCGTCCACGCAAGAAGGATGAACAGAAATACTGCACCGACCTTCAGGTGACACGCCTTACACCGCGCGCTTTCATCGCCCTCTCCGACGATGATCATGTGGTGCAACCGATGAATGGCGTCAACTACTACGCTGAGCTTTATCGTCACGACGTTCCGGCGTCGCTACATGTGTATCCTGGTGGCGGACATGGCTACGGCTTGCGCACCAGTTTCCGCTATCACATCGAGATGCTGCTCGATCTGAAAGCGTGGTTACAAAGTTTCTAAATATTGTCAATAAACGAAGTCATTCTGCTTGTTTTCCGAAAATAATGCGTAAGTTTGCATATTAAACCAAGCAAACAAGCAATACAACGATGAATATTATGACAAAAAAGGTTGCTGCATTTGCTTTTGCAGCACTTACTGCGCTCGGCTTCACATCATGCAACGAGCGCAAATTCCACGTGGAAGGCAACATCGAGAATGCTGCCGACTCCGTTCTCTACTTCGAGAATATGGGTCTGAACGGTGTGCAGACCGTCGATTCGGTGAAACTCTCTGCCGACGGCGCGTTCTCGTTCGATGGCAAGGCTGCCACAGCCCCCGAGTTCTACCGCCTGCGTATCGCCGGACAAATCATAAACGTGTCGATCGATTCTACCGAGACCATCACCGTAAAGGCGAAGTATCCCGCAATGGCTTCCGACTATGAGGTGAGCGGATCGGACGACTGCTCGCGCATCAAGGAACTCGCGCTCATGCAGATGCAGCTTCAGCAGCGCATCAATAACATCGCTCGCAACCCACAACTCGGTGTTGATGCCGTTGCGGATAGTGTACAAAAGGTGCTGGAGGCATACAAGACCGACGTGAAGACACGCTATATCTTCAAGCAGCCGATGAAGGCATCTTCCTACTTTGCCCTCTTTCAGACGCTATATGCAGGCGGTCAGCCCGTGCTCATCTTCAACCCGCGCACCTCGGAGCAGGATGTGCGTGTGTTCGCTGCTGTGGCTACCAGCTGGGATGCGTTCTACCCCAACGCTGAGCGTGGTAAGAACCTCCACAATATAGCTATCGAGGGTATGAAAGAGGTGCGTATGTTGCGCAGCAAGGCTGAGGCATCTATCGACTGTCTTCTGCAAGCCGGCGAAGGTGAACACTTCTGGTATGCTCGACTTCACGCTCACCGACAATCGTGGTGCACAGCGCAGTCTCTCCTCGCTCAAAGGTAAGGTAGTGATGCTCGACTTCCATGTCTTTGCTACTGGCGAGTCGATGAAGCGCATCATGATGTTGCGCGAACTGTATAACAAGTATCATGCTCAGGGATTTGAAATCTATCAGGTGAGCCTCGACGAAGACGAGCACTTCTGGAAGACACAGACCTCCGCACTGCCATGGGTGAGCACACGTATGGACGACGATTCGCAACAAGTACTCCGCCTCTACAACGTGCAGCAGGTGCCTACGTTCTTCCTGCTCGACCGCAACTGCAACGTCGTGAAGCGCGATGCGCAGATAAAGGATATAGAGGCAGAAATCAAAGCACTGTTGTAATAGATTGTAAGTGGAAAAGCCCGTACGGTGCTTTTTTCTCTCAAATTGAAAGCATTTTTGACAGAAGTGCTTTCAATTTGAAACTTTGTGCTAATTATTACGAAAATGCCTTGCTAATTTATTCGTATTTGCGTAAATAGTTGTAATTTTGCAGACGTAATAATCATGGGGCTATCAAGGCTCCGCTTTAAGGTAAAAGGATAAGCAAAATGACAAAGTCGGTAAGATTTACAAAGATGCATGGAGCAGGCAACGACTACATCTACGTTGACACGCAGAAGTACGACGTGCCCGACCCGTCTGCGGCTGCCATCGCATGGAGCAACCGCCACACAGGCATCGGTAGCGACGGACTTGTGCTTATCGGCAAACCTTATGGTGGTGTTGATGCCGACTTCTCCATGCGCATCTTTAACGCTGATGGTTCGGAAGCGAAGATGTGCGGCAATGCTTCGCGTTGCATCGGAAAGTATCTCTACGAGCGCCGGCTCACCGACAAGACAACGATACGTCTGCAGACACTCTCGGGCGTGAAGCTTCTGAAGCTGCATCTTGTTGGCAACGAAACCCCAGAAACCAAGGTGGAGAGCGTAACGGTGGATATGCTTGCACCTTCGTTTCGCGTGCCCGAGCAGTATGACGAGACGGTTGGCGGAGTGCTCACCGTCGGTTCGCGCACGTTCCACGGCACGTTCGTGTCGATGGGCAACCCTCATTTTGTATGCTTTGTTGACGATATCGATACACTCGATGTGGCTCGCTACGGCTCTGCCATGGAGTATGCTACGGCGTTCCCAGAGCGTTGCAACATTGAGTTTGCAGAACTGAAGTCAGATGGCACCATCCGCACACGAGTGTGGGAGCGTGGCAGTGGTATCACCATGGCGTGCGGCACAGGTGCTTGTGCTACAGCTGTGGCAGCGGCGGTTACGGGCAGAGCCTTGCGTCGTAGCATCATCGCCATGGATGGTGGTACCTTACATATCGAATGGAATGAAGCCGACGGACATGTCTATATGACAGGACCGGCGGCTTTCGTTTTTGATGGAGAAATAGAGATTTAAATCATAATTCAGGATTGCATGGTTCTGTGTTCAGCGTACAATGTTCTGCATTCAGCAATCATGATATAAAAACTTAGAGAGTATGGCTTTGGTTAACGAACATTTCTTGAAACTCTCGGACAGCTATCTGTTCGCAGACATAGCTCGGAAGGTGAATGCCTTCAAAGTGTCGCATCCGCAGATGCGTGTCATCAGTCTGGGCATCGGCGACGTAACGCAGCCGTTGTGCCCCGCCGTAGTGGATGCGATGCATAAGGCAGTAGACGAGATGGCATCAGCTGACACGTTCCACGGCTACGGGCCAGAGCATGGTTATGACTTCCTGCGCGAGGCGATAATCAAGAACGACTTCGCACCGCGTGGCATACATCTCGACCCGAGCGAAGTGTTCGTCAACGACGGAGCAAAGAGCGACACGGGCAACATCGGCGAGATTGTGCGCTGGGACAACTCCATCGGTGTCACCGACCCGATATATCCAGTGTATATCGACTCGAACGTGATGTGCGGACGCGCCGGAGTGCTTGAAAACGGTCGTTGGAGCAATGTCAACTACCTGCCATGCACGGCTGAGAATGGCTTCGTGCCGCAGATACCCGACCATCGTGTTGATATGATTTACCTCTGCTATCCGAATAACCCCACGGGAACGGTGCTCTCGAAAGCCGAACTGAAGAAATGGGTGAAGTATGCGCTGGCTAACGATACGCTCATTCTCTACGATGCAGCCTACGAGGCATACATCCAAGATGCCGACATACCGCACTCCATATACGAGATACGCGGCGCAAAGCAATGCGCCATTGAGTTTCGCAGCTATTCGAAGACAGCCGGCTTCACCGGTGTGCGCTGCGGTTATACCGTCATACCGAAGGAACTCACCGCCGTCACGCTCGATGGCAAGCAGCGCGTGCCGCTCAACCATCTGTGGGAGCGTCGCCAGTCGACCAAGTTTAACGGCACAAGCTACATATCGCAACGCGCCGCTGCCGCAATATATACGCCCGAGGGCAAGCGTCAGGTGCGTGACACGATAGCCTATTATATGCAAAACGCCGAGCTGCTGCGCGAGTCGCTCGCGCAGATGGGTTTCGAAGTGTTCGGCGGAAGAAACGCTCCATATCTATGGGTGAAGACACCGCACAGCATCGACTCGTGGCGTTTCTTCGAGCAGATGCTCTATGCTGTGGGTGTAGTCTGCACGCCAGGCGTGGGCTTCGGACCAAGTGGTGAGGGCTATGTGCGTCTTACAGCCTTCGGAAAGCGTGAAGATTGTGAGGAGGCGATGCGCAGGATAGGGGAGTGGATACGTTCCACTCACTAAATTTATATAACAAGATAAGAATAAAAACAATATAACGACTAAATACCCAACAGACAATGGCAAATTTACGATTTGAGGTTGTAGCCGATGCTTTCAATAAGAAAGCAGTTGAAGTGATCACACCCGTAGAACGTCCGTCGGAGTTCTTCGGCAAGAACGTGTTCAACCGTGCGAAGATGTACAAGTATCTGCCACGCGAAGTGTACGAAAAACTCATCGACGTTATCGACAACGGAGCACGTCTCGACCGTTCCATGGCTGATGCCGTGGCTAAAGGCATGAAACAATGGGCTGACGAGAATGGCGTCACACACTACACACACTGGTTTCAGCCGCTCACCGAGGGCACAGCCGAGAAGCACGATGCCTTCATCGAGCACGACGGCAAGGGCGGAATGATCGAGGAGTTCTCGGGCAAACTGCTCGTGCAGCAAGAGCCTGATGCCAGCTCGTTCCCTAACGGAGGCATCCGCAACACCTTCGAGGCACGCGGCTACTCGGCTTGGGACCCAACATCGCCGGTGTTCATCATCGACGACACGCTCTGTATTCCTACCATCTTCATCTCATACACGGGCGAAGCACTCGACTATAAAGCACCGCTCCTGCGCTCGCTTCACGCTGTGAACGAGGCGGCAACGGCTGTCTGTCACTACTTCTATCCGGAGGTTAAGAAGGTCATCTCCAACCTCGGTTGGGAGCAGGAGTACTTCCTCGTCGACGAGGGACTCTACTCGGCACGTCCCGACCTTATGCTCACCGGCCGCACACTCATGGGCCACGACTCTGCAAAGAACCAGCAGATGGACGACCACTACTTCGGTGCTATCCCCGAGCGCGTGCAGGCGTTCATGAAGGATCTTGAGATTCAGGCGCTGGAGCTTGGCATCCCTTGCAAGACCCGTCACAACGAGGTGGCACCCAACCAGTTCGAGTTGGCGCCAATCTTTGAGGAGACCAATATCGCCATCGACCATAACATGCTCCTCATGTCGCTCATGAAGAAGGTGGCACGCCGTCATGGCTTCCGCGTGTTGCTCCACGAGAAACCGTTCGCAGGCATCAACGGTTCGGGCAAGCACGAGAACTGGAGTCTTGCTACCGACACCGGCGTGCTGCTCCACGGACCAGGCAAGACACCGGAGGATAACCTCCGCTTCATCGTCTTCATCGTAGAGACACTCATGGCTGTATATAAGCACAACGGACTGCTCAAGGCTTCCATCATGAGTGCCACGAACGCCCACCGACTCGGTGGAAACGAGGCTCCTCCTGCTATCGTGTCATCGTTCCTCGGACGCCAGCTTACAGAAATTCTCGACCATATAGCAACTTCCGATAAGGACGAACTCTTCGACGTTGCAGGCAAGTTGGGCTTGAAACTCGACATCCCAGAGATTCCAGAACTGCTCATCGATAACACCGACCGCAACCGCACATCACCATTCGCCTTCACCGGAAACCGCTTCGAGTTCCGCGCCGTGGGCTCAGAGGCAAACTGCGCTTCGGCAATGATTGTGCTCAATACCGCCGTGGCTGAGGCTCTCCATTCGTTTAAGCAGCGTGTTGACGCGCTTATTGAGAAGGGCGAAGATAAGATAAGTGCTATTCTTGAAGTGGTTCGCGAGGACGTAAAGACCTGCGCACCAATCCATTTTGAAGGCAATGGCTACTCTGAGGAGTGGGTAGAGGAGGCTAAGCGCCGCGGCTTGGACTGTGAGACATCATGTCCGAAGGTCTTCGAACGCTATCTCGACGAGTCGGCAATACGCATGTTCGAGAGTCAGAACGTAATGACACGCAAAGAACTCGAGGCACGCAACGAGGTGAAATGGGAGACCTACACCAAGAAGATACAGATTGAGGCACGCGTCTTCGGCGATCTTTCTATGAACCATATAATCCCCGTCTGCACCCACTATCAGAGCCGTCTGGCTAAGAACGTGCAGAGCATGTTCGACATCTTCCCACACGAGAAAGCCGAGAAACTCACCTCGCGCAACAAGAAAATCATCGAGGAGATAGCCGAGCGCACACAAATTATTGAGAACGGAGTAGAAGAGCTCGTTGAGGCTCGCCGCGTTGCCAACCGCATTGAAGACGAGCATCTTAAGGCAATCGCCTACCACGACACCGTAGCTCCGAAGATGGAGGAGATACGCTATCACATCGATAAGCTCGAACTCATCGTTGCCGATGAACTTTGGACACTCCCGAAATATCGCGAGCTCCTCTTCGTTCGCTAACCGTTTTAAAGAATGGAACACTTTTTTGAACAAGAATATTGTTTCAAATAGCCTTTGCGCTTCTTCATAAAATAAAAATCCTGATTTCGTTTGGAAATCAGGATTTTTTTATTGCTGTCCAGTAACACTAATTGTTGTCAAAGGTAGGCCTAAAGTCATCGTTCGCGTACGCCGCCCAATCAGATTGCGTACGCAGTCGGTGTGGGTGGCGAACGCAATCTGATCGGGTGGCGAACGCAATCTAATCGGGTGGCGTACGCAATCTAATCGGGTGGCGTACGCGAACGATGCATTACTTTTATTATTAGACAATGTCAGTCCTTTGCTCTACCACCTGAGCTATGGCTCATCCGATAAATCAGAGGGAGCCCTTAGGACGCCAGTTTGAGTTTGAAACTCGAAGAGGAAATTTAAAATTAAACACACAATTTCATCAGACAGTATTTATATTGTCTGGTGAAACGTTTGCCTATTTTTTTTATATCAAGCAGACATTGGCTTTCTATAGTATGTTATATTGCTTGGGCTACTTTTATAGAGGAAAGTTGGTCATAATTGTTTAGATTTAATTGGTATTTTAATTGAAATCACCTTCTAAGAAAATTTGGCACTTTTTAACGAGCTTTTCATCCATACATTTAGGACAGAACGAGGAATGGTTCATTCTATATGTGGAATCTGTATAGGCTCGATTTTCTGTTATTCCATTCTTTATGGCTTCACAGTTTGGGGTGGAGTGATAAATAATCTTGTCACCCATAGTTTGTAAGGCATTGATTCTTTTTCCTTCTATTTCTTCGGAATAGAAATTATTACCATCACCTTTTTTGCTTTCATATTCATCAATGGTGTTGCTTCTTCCATTATGATAACCTAAGAAATATCCACTAAAGAAAGTAATCAATACTATTACAACAGTACTGGCTACAATGATTATTTGTTTCTTTGTTATTTCAATAGTCATAATCAAATTTTTAAATCAAACAAACTTATATAAAAAAGCGAATTATACGCAAGTTTTATAAAAAACGTTGAGACCACAACCATGCATAGCCTTCAGACTATTCATGCTCTACGCATTTTTCGGTAACTTTATAGCGGAGTTTCCTCTAATGAGTTAATAAATGGGCTTTTAATCCCAATGTTTTACCTAAATTCCAAGTCTATGAGAAATGTCTGTGGTCTTGATGTTCACAAAGATAATGTATTTGTGTGTATTGACAAAGAAAATGGTGAGAAAATCCAATTCAAGGCAGGTGTTTTGACCAAAGAGCTGGATGCTTTGTGTGAAACTCTTGTTGCAAATGATGTTACAGAGATAGCGATGGAGAGCACTAGCGTCTATAGGATGCCTATTTGGCGTGTTTTGGAAAACGACTACAAAATGCTCTACCAACTGAGCTATGGCACGTATATATACAAAAAAGAGTCACTCAGAAGAATGACTCTTTTCAAGTGGTGCCACCAGGAATCGAACCGGGGACACAAGGATTTTCAGTCCTTTGCTC
>OHJK01001164.1_pt1 | contig 13767 bp, 17 predicted proteins | sample 1568541 | NCBI WGS metagenome assembly OHJK01 (sample SAMEA3879535, study PRJEB24766) | human gut metagenome | biome: human-associated habitat; feature: feces | place: USA | collected 1985/1987
ACTAATTTATACTATAAAGATAAGTAACATTATTAAACTTTTACACCTTCAAGAAGCTGAAAAATCTTTGAAGAATCATATTCTAACGTAAAGGCACCAGTCTCCACATCATAATCTTTAACATAAGCCACTTCCTTGATAGTGCGTCCACGGACCATTTTGCCATCAATTAACTTGGAACTGCGAGATATAAAGACAACAAGATTTACAGTAGAACCGATAAGACTATTGACAACACTAAGCGGCGGGGCAGAAGAACCATTACCACCACTCTCTAAAGAAAGGGCTGCAATACGCTTTAAGCATTCGAGCGCATCATTAGCATGAACAGTAGAGATGCCACCTGGATGGCCGGTATTCCATGCTTTGAGTAAATCATAGGCAGCTCCATCACGGACTTCACCAACAATAATCCTATCTGGCCTGCGACGCATTGTTGTACGTAAAAGCATATTCATATTGACAGTATCACTTGTACGAAAAGATTCATAATCTTCGGCAGTACAATTAAGCTCACGGGTATCTTCAAGGATAACAAGTCTGTCACGAGTTTTGCTAATCTCATCCAAAATAGCGTTACATAAAGTTGTCTTACCACTGCCTGTACCGCCACCTATCAAAATGTTAAGTTTACGATGAACGGCAGAACAAATAATATTTTTCTGCTGTTCAGTCATAACTCCTTGCGAAACGTAATCATCAAGAGTAAAAACAACATCTGCAGGTTTACGAATATTAAAAGAAGGTAAAATAGATATATCTGGCAGGCTGCCTTCAAAACGATAACCATATTTAGGCAGTTCCGCACTTATTAAGGGCTGGTTCTTAGTAGCAATCGTTTTACTGAATGAAGCAACGGTTTCAATAATCTTACGTCTGTCTTCTGCTTTAAGCACAATATCAGTCTTTACGCGACCAACACCGACATATTCAATCCATACGTGTAAATCGTTGCTATTACAGTATACCTCGATAACATCATCACGAAGCAAAGACAATGCCAATGGCCCTAAAGCATTATCAAGCAATATATGAGCACGGTTCTTACCGGAACTTTGTTCCACATTAATCTCTCCAATCAAAGGTTAATTTTTTCGTCAAGTAAATCAGAGATAAATCTACCATCAACTAATAAAACTCCACGACGCCATCTTACAGGAACAAGCAGCTTCATCATCTGCATTACAATATAATTTCTGGAATAATAATCACGCATAATAAAAACAAATTCATCAAAAGGGTAATCCTTATGAATATCTACTGAAATATTAATATTACTCGACATCATTCTCCTCATTATTATCATTCAAATCATCAACAGATGCCGTATTAGCATACAGATCTTTACGATACTTATCTACAAAATCAATGATCTCACCTTGAACGTCAGGCCTGTTCCGAATAAAATCGGCAATAGCAAGAAGAATTTTTTTATCATCATCAAAAAGAACGTCAAACGAACCTGAATTATTAAGCCTTCTAATATTAGCAGGATTCTTACAAGCAGATTGCAAAGACGTATACATTTCTACGCCAAGAGCAGAAAAAACTGTAGATGCTACGCTCATAGTAGCAGATACACGAGATGTATTAAACTTCTCCTTAACGCTACGGCTTTTTCTTTTCAGAGCTTCTTCTTTAAGTCTCAGCTCATTTCTTAATTTTTCCTTTTCTTCGTTTACGGATAAAGCAGATAATGCTGCATCACCAAAAGAGCTAGGTTTTCTAGGCATAATATTCCTCCTTAACATAACGCATATAATAAAAATAACTTTAGTTATGAACATAATATCCATAACACTGTATAAGACAGTAACATTACACATGAAAATTAGGTTCATAACTAAAATAATCTTAATAACAAAGGTAATCAAAGTTAGTAAAGTTATCTTAATAATGGAAATAACCGTAGTAACATTCATAACTTTAGTTATTTCCATTATCTTGATAACTTTATTTTTTATTTTCTTCGGCTGCTTTTTTGGCATCCATAAGGGAATGATAATCGCTAATATTCCAACAACGATCGCTAGGAGCAACTATATCACTAAAGACCGGTGGTTTAATTTTAGTACGAGGCAAGAAAACAGGATCTTCAAAATACCTGATTTTATTACAATAAATTGGGGCAAGGCCTTTGCAGAAAACCAAAAGTTTTGACGGATCCATAGTAGAAACCTCATTAGGATACATCAAAGGCCTCGACATAAGGCTATCATTATAACTGGTAGGCATAGGCAAGATATTACTATTTCTTGAACTAGATGTACTTTCAATAGTCTGATTACCAAGCTTATCAGATAAATACTTGGCACTATTATTATCACTAGGCGTATGATAAACCTGAACCTGGCAGTTAGATACTACATAGTTATCTTTACCATAGATGTTATTAATCTGGTTCAGATCCTGAGTAATAATACACGCCTTCATGCCATAGCCGGCAATAAAGCCTTCAGATATAGCAAAACCATCCATCTTGCCAAGGGCAGGGAACTCATCTAAAAGCAGCAGCAATCGATGCTGATGTTCTTCAGCCTTGCCATCAGAAAACTTCATTTCCTCAACGTTAAGACGCCATAACATATCGACGACAACGCGAAGAAGAGGACGAACAACATCCATTTCGCCAGGACCAAAGACAAGATAAAGACTAATAGGCTTCTTACAGTCCATCAAATCTTTCATAACAAAATCACTGTCCCTGATATTATCAACAATGATAGGATTACGATAAAGAATAAGAGCAGTATTCAACGTCGAAAGAATTGAACCAAACTCTTTATCAGGTTTATCTACCATAGACTGAAAAAGCTGACGGACATGCGGATGCAAACCATCACGATTAACCTTATCGGGATAAAGCTTTACAAAGAAATCATCATTTTCCTTACCGTCAGGTGCATGACGATAACCATGGTTATTACCATCAAAATTAGTAATATAAGTCTGAAATTTTTTCTGCAAGCCACTTAATGTCTCAGATTCTTCGCTTAATGCTTTTTTATACTCTTCTTCATCAAGTTCAGTAACATTGTCAGGATCAACATTCGCCATTAACAGGACCTTGTTGACATCAACTTTAATTTCAGGCATTTCTTCAGCTAATGCCTTACGTTTTTCCTCATCTGCAGCAATTTGCTTCATCAAAGAGCCAGGCTGAATATTATCAGACGGAGATACAAATTCGTCTTCACCATCATCAAAATCAAAAAATTCATCATCATTACAGAAAGAATTCAAAGAACCGGAATACTGCTTTAATGGACTGAACAACTTATAGACCTTAGCATTGTCAGCAGAATCAGAAGCAGAATCAGAAGAATCACTATTACTGCTATTATCGTCATTTTTAAGGTTATCAGCAACAGCCAAAGCCTGGTCTACAGAAGTAATACGACATTCTGTAGTTTTTTCATAATCCTCCATAAGCCTGGCATCTTCTTCAAACTTTTTCTTGATAGCTTTCGCTTTTTCGGCAGATTCCTTACCTTCGCTGCCTTGACCATCATAAAGAAAGTCAAGAACATCAGATAGATTTGCAGTACGGGGAGGTTCACTGCCATTATGGAAGCGTTTTGCATAGAGCAGATGAAGAACAACACCTTGCAGGAGATCCCAAGCATTATTTACCCAATGCGCATTGTTTCCGTCACCACCTTTACCGGTTGGATCAACAAGAATTTTAGTAATAAGTTGCAAATCATTCATCTCATATGGAGTACCGATGCGAATCTCATCAAGCGGATTATAATGGCAGCTCTCACGGCTAGTCGGCTTAAACATGAAAACATCATTACCAAGCTTATGTTTTCTAAAACCTGCAGTAAGCTCCCAGTTTTCTCCCTTAATGTCAGTAACAATGGTAGAGCCTTCCCAGGCAAGCAGAGTAGGGACAATATGACCTACACCTTTACCAGAACGTGTAGGAGCACAGATAAGAATATGCGTTTTTGAATTATCGCGTATATATTTACCATTATCAAGACGACCTAAGAAAACACCTTTGCCACAGAACAAATCATTATCATTCCTATGACGATTATCAGCAAAAGCCTGAGAAAAATTTCCTTGTTTTAGGAATTTAAGAACAGTCAGAAGCTTTTCCCAGCCTGTTCTTCCATCCGGATCATAGCTATATTCAACAATCTCTTCTTCTGTAGCAAAATGAGCACTGCCATGAGAAACGGATTCAATTTTGCTATTACGGGCTATAATCAGACATCCCAAAAGCATAGCTCCACCTAATGCATACATTGCAGGATTAAAAGCATAAGTATCAAAAATCCATGCAGCTTCTTTTCCATAAGAAAAGTACCAGCTTATCCATATAAAAGGAAAATAGAGATGAGGAAACCCAAACCAGGATAAACTCCCATAAAGAGCCGGCTGATAATCTAAAATATCAGCTATCTTTTGACTAGCATATATACCAGCTAATAACTGAGCTAGAAAGTTTAAACCTAATAAAAGTAATACTCTTTGCTTTTTATTCATGATTTATACGGTTCCAAGACAACATCCTGATCAAAAATTATATTAAACTTATAACCAGGACGGATAATTACGGTGGGAGCTATATTCAAGTTCTTATTGACTATACTTGACGTAGCAGAAGAAATATTGTTGGCAGCTTCAGAACCTGCCTCAGATTTAAACGTAGTATTGTTATCATTAGAATCCGTTGCAGCAGCTACACCACCTGTAATAGCACCACCTATAAGCGCGGTCCAAATTACTCGTGCATAATGGCTTCTAACTTTATCTTTAAAACCAACATAACCTTCGTTGTCGCTACCATTAAAATTAGGTAATACCATGCTTTTTCCGTTCGGAAGTATTATACGCTGCCAAATTACGGCTCCACGAGTCTGAGCAAAAGCAGTATTACTATCATAGATACCAATAAGCTTAGTACCTTGCGGAATAAGCAGATATTTACCTTCAACAGTATCGTAAACATTCTGAGATACCTGTCCAATAACAGTACCAGGCAAATCACTGTTTAGACCAGTAACAAGAACTCCAGGAACAACAGTTCCGGCCATAACCTGATAAGGCGAAACACTGTCCAAAAGAACACCAGGAGACATAGTATTAAGATTAAGAGGCTGTTTAGAAAAAGCGAGATGCGCAGCCTTTAGATTTTGATCATTTTGCTGCTGAACGCCGGAAGCAGAAGATGAACCTTGCTCATCAGCAAAACAAACACTACTCAAAAGACACGCTGCTAGAGTAAAATGTAATAACTTCAAAATCAAAACCTCCTTTAATTATCTTTGTTAAGCTCAAACCGAATAGGACTTTCATTAGCCTTTGCTTTGAGTTCAAGCTGTTTTTCCAGAGCCTTAGCATAAGCTTCTTCGGCTGGATCAACCTTACGCTCAATAGCTGCACCAGAAGGACGGGGAGGAACATAAGGAGCAGGAGGGGCAGACCTTGTGACAGGCTCAGAATAAACTGCTCTATTCTGAGTTCCTGCAGAAGAATTCTGATTACGCTTAGCAGCATAAGAATCATTAGAATACGATTCGGAATTGCCAGACTGACTCTTATATAACTTTTCTTTTTCAGCCAAAGTCTTATAATCTTTAGGAACATTTTGAAGATGATTACCTGTCACGGCAGTATCATTAGCGGATTCTTTAGTCAGTTCTGCTTTACTGGCCTTAACATTACTTTCATACTTCGATGTAGTAAACCAGGAATTAATTGAAAAGAAACTAATCAAAATAACTGCAAAAATACCGATACCAATATAAGTTTTTCTTTTATCGATACCAACAAAAAACTTCTCCTGACCAGATTTTCCGACAAGTTTAAATGACTGCTTATCTTCAACCGTATCAGTTTTCTTCTTTGGCCACAAATTTCTCCAAAATATCTTCAGAGCATTGGAGAAATTATTTTTTTTCTGTTCTGTCATATCAATAAAGCTATCACCACCTGTTTTAGCATCATATGCTTCAACAGATTGTCTTTGAGCAGCTTCATTTTTTTCAATATCGTCGCGTTCTTTGGGAGAAGCCTTTTCAAGCTTCTCTCTACGTCTTGCTTCATTTTCCATAATAACTAATCCTCATAACGATATTTTACTTTGACTTTTTTCCCGCCTAGAACAAAAACAGCCTGATCGACAACTCGGTCAACAATGAAATATCCATCAATAAAACGATAAGATACCAGAAGGAGTTTGTTATCATCATCAACAACAAATACGGCCGGCAGCTCAGTATCCTTAATATCCGATTTCATCTTAAAATACGTCTTATATTCACTACGAAAAACATTTACTGGAGACCATTTATAATGAGTATCAGATATCTTATAACCAAATTTAATCTGTGACGGATCAATAGAACTATAAGATTTAGTCTGCTGCTCATCATAAATCTGGGTATCACTCTTTGGATATATCCAGCTGACCATAGGGTTATAAGCAGAACCTGCTTCAACAATAAGCTGATAAGAACGTTTATCAGTATTAATAACAATATTAGTGCTGATACCATTCTGGAGAGGCTTTAAAAAGATATGCTCTACGGCATTACCAAAACTGCCAGTCTTGGCATTATCAATACGCCAACGGGCAGTATCGCCACCACCAACATACTTTAAGGTTTCACCAGGCTCTAAACGGATATCCGTAATAAAACCAAGTTGAGTATAAATTTTAAAAACCTGCTGCGGAAAATAGGGGAATGTAACTTCTACACCTTTGCTTGCAGCATCATAAGCATCCTGTACAAATCCTTCAGAACCGTAAGAATCTGAAACGATTGGATTAGCAGGACTTTCGGCAGCAAATCCACAAACGGGTATACAACCAGCAATCAATGCTGCCAAAATTAAAGATTTCATATACATTACTATGCCTCCTTGCTTACTTCTGTCCCTGGCTAATAGTAAAGTCTTTAACTTTCACACCCAAAGGATTAGAATAAACAGTTTTTTCATCTAAAGCCGTCTGCTCAACACTGAAAAATGCTTCTAATTCATATTCACCAATGACTTTGCCGGAATTATCGTAAGAAACTTCATTCCAACGCACATTAAAAGTATTTTCCTGTCCTGCAAGTGGTGTAATGCTCTTTAACTTAAGCATAGTAGTAATACCATCTTTCAGCTTCTGCTGATGATTTTCGCGCATCGCCATATCGTTCATCTTCTGAGATGTTTCACTTGTTAAAAATGTATACGCTTCATTCCAATTAGATTCATAAAGTACCATATCTTTAGGTAAAGTACGGGTTTTACGGATAAGCTGCCAGATAAAATACTCATATTGTTTATTATCAGCCACAGATTTAGCAAGAACTTTGCTTGATGAGATAACTGCACCTGTAGAATTATCTACTTCTACAATATAAGGAACAATGGCACTGCGAACACCAAGATAGCTTACCATGCCAACCGCAAAAACGTTAACACATAACATACTAATGGCAAAAAAACGCCAATTAGCTGCACTATGCAAAGATAAGCCCATCTGACTTAAAAATCCATTGACACCTTTTTGATAGTAACTGTCTGGCATAGAATCATCAGGAACCCTACTTTGAAATTTTGATTCAAAAGCCATAATATATCTCCTAGTATAATTATTTACCAAACATTGCCGTAATAAACTGATTACCTAAAATAGCTAAAGACAAACCCATAACCAGCTTGATAGCTGTACGGCCGAACTGACCACCTTCACCCATAGCCATCATGACACCACAAACTACAACAGTAATACTTGCTGCCAATCTGGCAATAGGACCAGTTAAAGACTCCTGCAGCATAGTAAGGGGTGTTTCCCAAGGCAGTGCTGCAAAACAGTTCTGGGGTACAATAACGTACAATGCAAGCAAAGCAAACGCATAAAACATAGTAACAGGATCAGTAAAAGGTTTTACCATTAATTTAATCAATTCTTTTTTTTCCATCTTTATCACTCCTTATTAAAAATTATGCGTCAAAGGTGAAGCTGGAAAATAAAAAAACCTCTGCACGCAGGACATTTAATAACGGAGGACTTAAGTTTCCGTTCCCTCGTGCCAGAGGTTAAAAAATTTGCGAATCAAACCGAAAAAAGAAAAAGACATCCAATCGAACGTAAAATTGTTCGACTAAATGCCTCTGGAAACCCAGGTATTCTAATTTTCTAATGCTACTATATACCACAGACAAAAATATGTCAATAGAATGAAAAAATATAGTTAAAAAAATGATTGATTATAGCATATAGGGCAGTGGCAAAGTAAAGGGGAAAGCGGCCAACCCCACCTAACCCCGCTTTCCTTATCCTTGACTTTGCCGCCCTATATGCTATATCAAGAGTATAAATCGAATAATATATAAAGGAGAATGATGAAAATGATTATTAGTATTACAGGACACAGACCGAATGGGTTACCCAAAGAATACGGCTATAACCTGAATAACGAAGCCTGGACTAAATTAAAAGAATATATTGAGGTTACTATTGAAGAATGTTACAAATACGCTACCCCAAATGAAAAATTAACATTAGTAACCGGCATGGCACTAGGTGTCGATACAGTATTCTGGGAAGTAGCAGCTAAATTACGTAAAAGTAATAAAAACATCAAAATTGAAGCAGCCGTACCATTTGTAGGACAGGAGAAGAAATGGACACACGAATCACAAAAACAATACAAGCAAATGTTATCTGAAAGTGACAAAGTAACGACCGTATCCGAAGGAGGATTTGCGACTTATAAAATGATGGCACGAAACAGATACATGGTAAATAAAAGTGATATTATTATTGCAGTAATTTGCAAAGAAACAGGAGGAACAGCGCAATGTGTAAAATACGCGAAAGAACATAACAAAGTAGTTATTGAGATAAATCCTAAAAATATCCTTTAATCATTGATAATCTGCTAATGGTAGAAAATAAAACTGTTAGCAGATTACTCCAATTTTTCATTACTAAAATAACAAAAATAATCAATGTAACAATCATAACTTTAGTTAGGAAAATTATCAAAGTTATTAACATAATAATTATTAGAAACATAACTAAAGTAAGAAAAATAACTTTTGTTATGACTATTATTATGATATAATATTACTAAGGAGGAAGTAATCATGCAAACAATCTCTGTAATTAACACAAAAGGCGGCACTGGAAAAAGTACAATAGCAACTAACCTTGCCACAGCACTGGCGCAAGAAGGAAAGAAAGTAATGCTCATTGACACCGACGGAAGACAGCAATCGGCAATGAGCTTTGCGCAAATCAGAGCAGATGCAAATGAATTAGCAAGTATAAGTGCTGTAAGTTTACCTTACAAAACGCTGTTCAAAGATATTCAAAGCTATAATAATTTCGATTACATCGTTATTGACGCTGGTGCAGGAGACGGTGAAGTAGTTCGTAGCGCAATCTTTTGCGGAACATATGGAATGGTACTGATTCCGGTCCAGCCTTCAGGATATGACCTGTGGGCAACGCAAGATACGTTAGAACTGATTGAAGCATGTAGACAAATTGTTGATATCGATAAAGCATATATTATGCTGAATCGTATGCCATCAAACAAACAAGTAAAGATGGTATCAGACGTAAGAGAGTCAGTCAATGAATTAGCAGAACAATATAATATAAAGATACTGTCAACTGAATTTGTCGACAGAGTAGCTTTTAAAGAAGCTATCTGTATTGGAAGAAACGTCAATGAGTACAAAGAAGTTGAAAAAGATAAATCAATTAAAGCATCATTAGAATTATCTGATCTCGTAAAAGAAATCAAGAACATATTACAAAAACAGGAGGAATAATAATGGCACTACCCAAAAAACCAATAACTGCTGCTCAAATGGCAGCAGCAGAAGAATTTATATCAGGCAAAACTCAGGAACCTAGCATAACGCAACCACATACAACCTTACCAAACCCCAAAAACAATGAAAACGGTAAATTTGTAACTTATAACGCCACAATGCCATTCGATGTCCATGCAAAAGCAAAAATTCAAGCAATAAAGAAAGGTATCAGCTTGAAAAAATATATAATCGAAGCAATAGAAGAAAAAAATATTAGAGAAAAATAAATACTTACATATTTTCATATCGGAGGTGAAAATAATGAAAAATATTAATTCTATTATCACCAGATTAATACCTACTTTGAATAATATATTCAATACAAATGGAAAAAATGTAGAAGCAATAATTTTATACGGTTCTGAAGCTCGAGGAACTGCAACAGAAGAATCTGATATAGATATTGCAGTAATCATAGAACACTACACTGAAGAAATGCATCAACAAATGATAGATGCAGTAGTTGACTTAGAATTAGAATACAATAAAGTTATATCAGTACTTCTAATAAACAATACACAATTCAATGTATGGAAAAATGTCTCTCCCTTTTATAAAAATATAAAAAAGGATGGTATTGAACTATGGAAAGCAGCTTAATAGCTTTAGCAAAATACAGATTAGAATGTTGTCAGGATGCTATTGAAGATGCAAAAATAATGTATGAACATGGACGATTTAAAAATACTCTTAATAGAGCGTATTACGCAATCTTCTATGCAATCAGAGCCGTCAATGCTACACAGTCATTTGATAGTAGCAAGCACAGCGGAGTAATAGCATTCTTCAATCAACATTACGTTAAAACAGGCATATTCCCTAAAGAGGCCTCCAAAATAATAAAAGAAGCTTCCGAAAACAGAGAACGAGCAGATTATCTAGATTTCTTTATTGCCTCCAAAAAAGATGCAGAAATTCAATTAGCAAAAGCTGAACGTTTTCAAGCTTTAGTAACAGAATACTTTAAAAATAAGGGGATTTACTAAGTTAAATAAAAAATAGCATATCCAAAAAATACCAAGAAATAACTTAAAGGTGAGCAAAATAATGCTCGCCTTTTTCTTTTTATGAAAGGAGAAGAAAATGGATTTACAAATTAGAGAAGCAGTAGAAATCTACGGATCAACAAAATATATATCTACAGAAAATCTACTATCTGCAGTATTAGATAGTAAAAAAATAGGAAAAATACTAGGCAAATACGAGGATATCGGAAAAATAATCAATAGAAGCAAAGAAGAACTAAAATTATTGAAATTAACTAATGATGAAATAACAAAAATTAAACTTCTATCTGAAATCATCAATAGAATAACAACACCAAAAGAACCATACTTTAAAAATCCAGAAAATATAGCAGAATACCTAATGCCAAAATTAAGATACTTGGAAAAAGAGGAATTTATAGTTTGTTCATTAAATTCACAAAATAAAATGACACACTACGAAGTATTGTTTACAGGAACACTTACAAACACAATAGTACATCCACGCGAAGTATATTATGAAGCAATAAAAAATAAAGCAGCATCAATTGTAGTAGTTCACAATCATCCTTCTGGAGATCCATCACCTAGCATGGATGACAATAAACTTACAAAAGTATTAAAAGAAACAGGAAAAATAATGGGAATCCCGTTGTTAGATCACCTAATTATAGGAAATGGAGCTTATTATTCTTATGCAGAGGCCGATATTGACAATTGGTAGAAATCAATATAGAATAAACAAAGAAACGCATTTATAAAACTTCAAGAAAAGAAAATAAGAAAACTGAACCTAATAAAATTTAATTCTTGTGGATAACTCGAATGTGTCCAACAACTGTATTCTATGAATAGACACACAACTAAACACAACATAAGTTAACCATTCTGACAATATGGGTTAACTTAAAAACCGAAGAAAATCAAAAAAACCGAAATAATGCCGTTGAATATCTCAAAATCAAGCGGGTTCACGCTCGTGCCGGTTCGAGTCCGGCCTTCGGCACCAGTAAATTTAGCGGTTTATCGAAAGATAGACCGCTTTTTTGTATTTCAGAAAATGCAGCTGCAATAGCTGCGCAACAAACATGATTTTTATCCAAAATCAGCTTTTGACAAGAAAACGTGATACAAAAAGAAATAAACATACCTCTGAGAACGCTATATTTCGCTTCTAAGGGCATGAAACTATGATTTAGGTATTCCTGTATGCGTAGGCAATAAAAAATGCAATACAGGGCATTTTAGAGCAAAATTAGCTGTATTGCATAACAGACAATTTAAAATTTTAATCACACAACGGCTTTGTAAGACCAGAAAAACTGGCTTTACAAAGCTTTTTTGCGTTACTGAAGACTAAAACAGGGCTGAGTATCCTGATCTCTCGATGCAAGTAAATGCGAGAGATTGGAAAGCTGCTCCTGATTACTTGCAAAATTAGCAGAGAAATTACCCAAGAGAATTTTATCAAACTCCAAAAAATCATCATCCTTTATAATCTTTAAAACATCATCTTGTAATAATCCTAAATTATTTAAACTTCCAAGATAAGAAATGAGAAAGCTATAAAGCAAAAAAACAATATTCGCTCTAACAGATAAAGAGAAATGCTTTTTTCGCAATGTAATATTCCAATATTCGTTAGGTATTTCGTTTAAAACTTTACAAGAAAGAGAATTAAGAGAAAGAGTTTTAATTATAAATAATAAATCCCTCTCATTCTTTTCAATATAAGAATCAATATATGGATTTTGTGAAACACCAAACAACCAATCAAATGAAACTGAAAAAACTCTTGAAAATTTATTAAGAAGTTCAACTGAAAGAGAGTTTCTATTTTCTTCAATACGAAAAATAGTAGCTTTGCTTTTTATATTTAATAAATCAGCAACGTCACTTAAAGTTAGACCGTATGCTGCACGAATAAGTTTCCAATGTCGACCAATTTCACATAAATCAGACAATACAGACACCTCCGAAAAATTGACATAAACCAAAAAAAATGCGATATAATTAAATTACAGGTGTTTCACACTATGAAACCTGCACTACGAAACGTTTGAAGCCCAAATTGCTCTAATAGTATTTTACCAAAAAAGCATTAGAGCATCAAGAAGTACGATTGCTATAAAGGCGTTAATTTAGCTCGAAATACGATGATTTTAAATTACTACAAATCGTCACTGACAAATAAGGTGCTATATACTTATAAACTTTAGAGTAAGTAAGGTAGTAGTATATATATTAATACTACTACTAGGGAGCGATTTTGAAAAGCTGTGGATAACTTAGAAGTTAATATAAAACGACATAATTATAATCATAAAATGATTTATAGTAACAAAAAGTTACTAACAACAGGGCAGAAAGTCACTGATAACAGGGCAGAAAGTCACTGATAACAGGGCAGAAAGTCACTGACAACAAATAACATCATAAAATATATTCATGGAAGTGAAAACAAAATGAAAAACTATATGCCTTTAATTGCTACTCAAATTCTAAATATAGAATTATATACTTTATTCAGAGTAAAAGGTAAAGATATCAATAACCATGGCAATCAAACATATTATCTTGGTTATGATGGGTTGCATAGTACAAAAGATGAGGTAAATACCGATCCAGAGTTACTGAACAAAATTCTAACAGGAAAAGCAGAAATTATATATCTTAAAGATAAGAATAAACTTCCCGATAATCCTAAAATCTGTGATATCGAAATAGATGCTATTGCAGATAGATTTAAGATAGGAGACTTAAATCTCATGGAATGGAAATTTATATATTATCTAATTGCAAAAAATAATGATAAAAAAGAAAAACTGATAATTGATTTTAAGGAATTTGAATTTATCTATCATTATTCTTGTAACACATTAACTAATGAAAAAATAATGCTAGAGTCATTATTAAGTAAAAAATTGATTACTTATAAAAA
>OHJK01001165.1_pt1 | contig 13753 bp, 9 predicted proteins | sample 1568541 | NCBI WGS metagenome assembly OHJK01 (sample SAMEA3879535, study PRJEB24766) | human gut metagenome | biome: human-associated habitat; feature: feces | place: USA | collected 1985/1987
CCACCTTGACGTTGGGGCAGGAGATGTTCAGCTCCACGATGTCCACTGCGCTCTCGCTCAGCATCGCAGCGCCTTCCACATACTCTTCCTCGCTGTGGCCGCCAAGGTTTGCAATGGCCACCGTGCCGTACTTCTGCTTCAGTTCCAGCATCTCGGGCAGCTCCACGTCAATAAAGTGCTGCACGCCGGGGTTCTGCAGGCCGATGCTGTTGATGAGGCCCGAGGGGGTCTCCCAGAGCCGCTCGCCCTTGTTGCCGTACTGGCCGTAGAGGGTCAGGCCCTTGCCCGAGATGCCGCCGATCTTCGAGAAATCGGCCAGCTCTTCGTATTCCACGCCGTAGCCCACCGTGCCCGAGGCCCCGATGATGGGGCTGTTCATAGTGAAACCCAGCAGGTTCGTTTTCAGATCTGCCATCAGAACACCTCCGCTGCATCAAACACAGGGCCATTCTTGCATACGCTCTTGCCCTCGCCGCTTCTGGTCTCGCAGGTGCAGCCGAGGCAGGCACCGATGCCGCAGGCCATCTTCTTTTCCAGACTGACGAAGCAGGGGGTGCCCTTCTCCGCGCAGAGGCGGGCGGCGTTCCGCATCATGACCGTGGGGCCGCAGACCAGCACCACGTCATAATCTGCCGGGTCGTACAGCTGGGTGACAAAGCCGTGGAAGCCCACCGCACCGGTGTCGGTGGACACCTTGACGAGGTTTGCGATCTCGCGGTACTCCTCCATGCAGTAGGGGGTGTCGCGGAAACCGAAAAACACATCCGGCTTTACTCCGGCAGCGGCCAGCTCGCGGGTGAGCTGGAACATGGGCGCAGTGCCGATGCCGCCGCCCACCACGGCGATCTTTTTATACTTGCTCAGGATGTCCGGCACATCAAAGCCGTTGCCCATGGGGCCGGTAAGCTGGAAGGTATCCTGCTGCTTGAGCTGTGCCAGCTTTTCGGTGCCCTCGCCCACCACCTGATACAAAAACTCGATGGTGCTGCTGTCCGGGTTCCAGCGGTGCACGCTGATGGGACGGGACAGGAAGGGGGCTTCGTCTGCGCCCCAGGAGCGCAGGGTGAAGAACTGGCCTGCGTGGGGGGCGTGGTCGCGGTCCGGCCACACCACGGTCAGCAGGCGGATGTCCGGGGCAATGACCTCATTGCGCAGGACGGTGGCTTCACAGCAGGCTGCACGCATGAGCAATGGCCTCCTTCATGTTCACACACTCGTTGTAAGCGGCCTCATCAAAGGCCACGCCGGGCTGCTTCTTGTAGGCCAGCAGGATGCCGCGGCTGGAGTTGACCACGCCGCCGTTGCCCTTGGTCAGGTACTGGGCAATATCCTCCGCCTTGCCGCCCTGTGCGCCGTAGCCGGGGATGAGGAAGAAGCTGTCCTGATACTTGGCGCGGATCTCGGTGGCCTCCTCGATGTGGGTGCCGCCGATGACCAGACCGATGGAGGAGTAGCCGTGCTCGCCCATGTAGTCCTTGCCCAGCGCATTCAGCTTGTCGCCCACCAGATCGTAGACGTGGCGGCCGTCTGCCAGCTTCTCATACTCAAAGTCCTTGGCACCGCCGTTGGAGGTGCGGCAGAGGACGAACATACCCTTGCCCTGCTTTTCGGCATAGGGCAGGTAGGGGCTGATGGAGTCCAGACCCATGTAGGGTGCCAGCGTGACGAAATCGCTCTCAAAATCGCCGGTGAAGTGACCCATGGCGTACATCTCGGCGGTCTTGGCGATATCGCCGCGCTTGATATCGGCGATGACAGGGATACCGGCCTCGCGGACAGCGGCCAGGGTCTCGGCGTAGGCCTTCATGCCCTCCAGACCCAGGGACTCGTAGTATGCGATCTGCACCTTGTAGCAGCCAGCCACAGCCTTGGTGGCATCGATGAGCTTCTTGTTGAAGCGGACGATGTTCTCCCCCTTGGTCAGGGTGGTGTCCACAAAGTCAGCGGGCAGGTAGCTGAAATCAGTGTCCAGACCCACACATACCGGGCCGCGGGCTGCAACTGCTTCGTAAAGCTTGTCCATGTTTGTCATTGTCGGGTTCCTCCATACTCTCTTATTACGAATTAAACCTCTCAGTCAGCGCTGACGCGCTGCCAGCTCCCCTAGTAGGGGAGCCCTTGGCAAAGAGGTGAAGTGATACGTTCTGACTTTTATTCCTCCGCCTGATAGGTCAGCTTGCCGCCCTTGATGGTAGCATAGACCCTGCCGTAGAGCTGTGCACCATCAAAGGGGCAGTTATGGCTCTTGGAGTGCAGCTTTTCTTTGTCCACAGTGTAGGGGGTGTCGAGATCCACCAGCACGAAGTCTGCATCGTAGCCGGGCTCCAGCTGGCCCTTGGCAAGGCCCAGGATCTCTGCCGGGCGGGTGCTCATCAGGTGCACCAGCAGTTCCAGCGGCAGGCCCTCTTCCCTGCAGAGCTTGGTGTAGCAGACCCCAAAGGCGGTCTCGCTGCCCACCATACCGGCCATGCCCTTCAGCTTGTCCTCCTCGGAGTGGGGAGCGTGGTCGGTGGCAATGGCATCCACCACACCGGAACGGATACCATCGATGAGCGCCTGCACATCATCCGCAGTGCGGATGGGCGGGTTGACCCGGTAATCGCAGGTCTCATTGTTGAACCACAGGTGATGCGGGGTCACCTCGCAGGTCACAGGTGCGCCGCGCAGCTTTGCCATCTGGATGGCCTCCAGCGCGCCCCGGGTGGAAACGTGGCACATGTGCAGCCTGGTCTGGTAGTACTCGCTCAGCCAGCAGTTGCGCACGGTCTCCAGGTCTTCAGCCAGCCGGTAATCCCAGGGGCTGATCTCCATATCCTCGGCGTGGCTCATCACAGTGATATCCCGCTGGGTGCAGATGGCAAAGGCCCGGGCCATGGTGGCGTTGTCCTGCACACCGTGGCCATCCTCGGTGATGAACTTCACGCTGGCGGGCAGGGTCTTGAGGTGGTCGATGCTCACACCGTCAAAGTTCTCGGTGATGGAAACGGTCTGGTTCACATCGCACAGGCCCACCTCGGCGGCCTTCTGCTCCACCATGGCTGCCTGTGCGGCAGAGGAGCAGACGGGCTTTGTGTTGGGCATCAGGTTGACAAAGGTGTAGCCGCCTGCGGCCGCAGCCATGCTTCCGGTGGCGATGTCCTCCTTATATTCAAAGCCCGGGGTGCGCCAGTGGCAGTGCAGGTCCACAAATGCGGGCAGCACAGTCAGCCCACCGGCATCCACCACCGTCTCGTTCTCGGCGGCAAGGGCGGAAAGATCCTGCCCTACGGCAGCGATTTTGCCATCCTTTACATAGATCTCGAGCGGCCGTCCCTCGGTGTTCACAGCGTTTGTCAGCAGCATCGCGGTTCCCTCCTGTAATGATATTTTTGTGTGTCAGGCGCCCGAAAACGGGCAAAAAAAAACTTTTCCCCGCAAAGGGAAAAGCTCATTGCGCAAAAAAAGGAAACAACGAAGCCACGGCAAAACCGGACGCGAACTGCTTGTTCAGTTTCGGGTTCTGGGCGCTGCACAGCATGGTGTTTCTCCTTTTCTTGATGGTTGCGTTTTCATTCGTATTATTTTATCATAGAACCGCAAAATGTGTCAATGGCTGTGCGCAAAATCAGGTGCTAAAAGGTTTCTGGCATCTCTCGCCGAATTTTGGACACTCTACCCAAAACCCGGGTCACACGGCAAAATAAATGCCATTTTGTTCCACAATCCCTAGTACAGCACTGTACTTTCGTCTCCTGCTGTGCTATTATAATACGGTAAAGGGAGAGCCCCGCCGCGTGGGCGGGTGTTTATGGGAAAGAGAGGTTTTCCGCATGGGTTTACTTGAGGACGCGCGGAACATCCAGCGCAAGGACCCCGCCGCACGCAGCGTGCTGGAGGTAATGCTGCTGTACCCGGGATTCCACATTCTGGTGTATCACCGTATCGCGCACTGGCTGTACGAGCACAAGCACTTTTTTCTGGCACGGTGGGTCAGCCAGCATGGCCGCCACCGCACCGGCATTGAGATCCACCCGGGTGCCACCATCGGCAAGTGTCTGTTTATCGACCACGGCATGGGCATCGTGTTCGGTGAGACCTGCGAGATTGGGGATAACTGCACCATCTACCACGGAGTAACGCTGGGCGGTACCGGCAAGGATACCGGCAAACGCCACCCCACCTTGGGCAACAACGTGCTTATCGGCGCAGGCACCAAGGTGCTGGGCCCGGTGTTCATCGGGGATAACGCCCGCATCGGTGCGGGCAGCGTGGTGCTGCGCAACCTGCCCGCTAACTGCACCGCCGTGGGCGTACCCGCCGAGGTAGTGCGTATCAACAACAAGGCGGTGAACCCCGCCGACGATCTGGACCAGCAGGATCTGCCGGACATCGTCTCGCAGCGGCTCACCGATCTGGATCGCCGCCTGAGCCAGCTGGAAAAAGCGGCGCAGGGCGATATCCCACCCACTGCCGCGCAGATCGCCGCCCGGCAGCGGAAATAAAAGATTTCTTTGAAAAAAGAGGAGATAGGCTTCCCGGAAAGGTCGCCTGTCTCTTTTTTTGTTGTCAGCTGCGGTTATAACACCTGCTCACTGTTTTCTTTATTGCAGTACATCCGGGCATCAGCCTGCCGGATGGCCTCGGTCAAGGGCTGCACATTGCACACGCCGCCAATGCTTACCGAAAGCCGGAGCTCCGGGTGGCTGGGCACCCGCGCTGCCTGCACAGCGTTCTGCACTCGTCGGATGACGCTTTCTACGCCGTCAGGGCAGTTCTGGGGCATCAGCAGCAAAAACTCATCGCCGCCATAGCGGATCAGGATATCAGTCTGACGCAGGCAGCTCTGCATGGCTGCGGCCACGGTCTGCAATGCTTCATCTCCCACCAGATGTCCAAAGCTGTCGTTGACCGACTTGAACTGGTTCACATCGATCATCGCCACACCGCCGTGCATCTCACCCCCGGCAAGGAACTTATCAAAATAGCGGCGGGTGTAGGCTCCGGTCAGGGGGTCTACGAAGGCGCTGCGCTCCATGCCGTTGCAGCGGTCCAGCAGCAGCCGGTGGCCGCCCATATCCAGCCAGCGGCCATCCGTCAGCCGGGTGACCAGTTCCAGCATACAGCCCCTGCCGCCTACCTCGATATACTTGGAAATGACAAAATAGGCTTCCTCGTCCTTGAACTCGATCTTATTCAGGATGGTCTTGCGGGCGTAGGCTTTGGCGGAGATGCAGTTTTCGCACCGGGTATCCTTGTTCCATACCATGTGGCAATTGCCGGGCTTTTCGGTCAGGATGCCGTCACTGTCCAGCGCAAGCACCTTGCGGTGCTCCGGGTCTACCAGACGCACCACATCAAAGATGCCCTGCAGCCGCCGTAGGAACCGGGCGGGATCTTCCTCCGGGTCGATGGCGGTCAGCAGCTCTGCCTGATGCTCCACGCGGTGCTGTTCATCGGTGAGGTGCCCCAGCACGTTCACGCAGCGGCGCACCCCGGCACCGCTCCAGATGGTATGCAGCGCCATCCGGTGCAGGTGCGGCTTCCCATCTCGCTGCACCATGACCGGCAGCACCACGTCCGGCGCTTCCGGCGTGGCGCGGCTGATGGCCTTGGAAAGCTTGCGCCGATCCTGCTCGTTCAAAAAGCCAAGTCCCTTGCCCTGCGCAAAATCGGTCACCGTTTTTTGCTGCAAGGGCTCGGCATGGTAGTCATACACGGTCACGCTGCCTGCCAGCAGGTCGTAGTCGAACCGGATGCCGCCGCACTGGGCGGCGTAGAAATCCGTGCGCTCCTTTTCCTGCTCCAGCAGCAGCTGGGAGCGGTTCTCCCGGGGCAGCGCCTCCCGGTGCAAAATCTCCTCGGAAAGGCGGTGGGTCTCCTGCCGGAAGCCCCTGTCCCACTCCGAGCGGGTCAGCTCGGTGCGCAGCTGCTCCGAGGACTCTCGCAGGCAGTCCAGCAGCAGCGGGTTGAACGCGCCGCACTCGCCGTTCAGGATCATGCGCAGCGCGGTGTCGTGGTCGTAGGCGTGCTTATAGCAGCGCTCGCTGGTCAGCGCGTCGTACACGTCGGCCAGCGCGACCAGCTGTGCGCTGATGGGGATGTCGTCGCCCTTCAGCCCATCCGGGTAGCCCCGGCCATCCCAGCGCTCGTGGTGCCAGCGGGCGATCTCGTAGGCGGTCTGCAGCAGCGGCTGGTCTGCAAAGCTTTCAGTCTTTTGCAGCATCTCTGCGCCCAGCATACTGTGGGTCTTGATCACCGCAAATTCCTCTGCGGTCAGCTTGCCGGGCTTGTTCAGGATAGCTTCGTCAATGCCGATCTTGCCGATATCGTGCAGCGCCGACGCCAGCGGGATGTTATCCTGCTGCTCGGGAGTCAGGTCGTAGCGGCTGGTCAGCTCTATCAGCCGGTGCAGCAGCGTCTCGGTGATGATGCGGATGTGCCGCACATGAGAGCCGGACTCGCCGTTGCGGAACTCCACGATCTGGCTCAGCACACCCACCAGCACATCGGTGTTCTTTTCCCGCGCGCGGATCTGGTCAGACACCATCTGCACCAGCCGCCGCTGCTTGGCGTACAGCTTGATGGTGTTGGACACCCGGCGGTAGACGATCTTGGCGTCAAAGGGGCGGCTGACGTAATCGCTTGCGCCCAGCTCATACGCCTTGCGGATGGCTTCTTCCGAGTCGTCGCTGGAGATCATGATCACCGGCACATCCTCGATGGTGTGGTTGGTGTTCATGGTGCGCAGCACCTCAAAGCCGTCCATGACCGGCATATTGATATCCAGCAGCACCAGCGAGGTCTGCCCGGCGTTTGCCCGCAGCAGCTCCAGACACTGTTTGCCGTTCCCGGCTTCCAGAATACGGTAGTCCTCGCCCAGAATGCCGGTAAGCATCATGCGGTTCATCATGGCATCGTCCACCAGCAGGATGACGGGCTTTTCCTCCAAGACTTGCTCCTGAGCCGCCAACCGGCTGTCCTGTGTGTCCACCGCTACCGCGTCCTTGTGGTTCTTGGCCTGATACATCAAAAGGTCTGCCCGGCGCACCACATTCTCCATGGGGTCGGCAAGGGTCTGCATCGCGCCGCCGATGCTCAGCGACAGCCGGAAGTGGGGGTAGCCCGGCACCACCGTTTGCTGCACGGCGGTGCGGATCTGCTCCAGCTTTACCTTGAAATAATCCGCCGGGATGCCGGGCAGCACCAGCAAGAACTCGTCGCCGCCGTAGCGGATCAGCAGATCTGTTTCCCGGATGCAGCTGCGGATGGCCTTTGCAACGGTTTCCAGCGCCAGATCTCCGGCGTGGTGGCCGTAGGTATCGTTGCAGATCTTGAAATCGTCGATATCCATCAGGGCGATGCCTGCCGGGCCGAGGTTATTGCGCACCACTTCCTCGTAAAAGCGGCGGTTGTAGGTGCCGGTCAGGGCGTCGTGGTTCAGCCGCTGCCGGTAGCGCTTTTCTTTTTCCATGCTCCGGGCAGTAGTCTGGGCAAACTGCGCCTTCTGCTCCTCCATCTGCTGCATCATCCGCAGCAGATTATGGTTGGCGGTTTCCAGCGCCTCCCGCTGGGTACGGTTCTGCTGTTCCAGCTTTTCCCGCAGTTCCATATAGGGGGTGATATCCGTGATAGTGCCCACGATATAGCCTTTGCCGTACCATTCCACCTGATTGGCAGCGTTGGTGACCCAGCGGTAGCCGTTTTTGCCCAGAATCCGGAAGATGCTGTCACCATTCTTGGCGTAAGTCGCGCTGTTTTCCGCATTCCGGTAGCGCAGCCCGGCCGCCAGATCATCCGGGTGCACCAGCGCGGTGTAGCGGTTATCGAACCTTGCCGCAAACTCTGCCCGCCCCCAGCCCAGTATCTCCAGAAAGCGGTCGCTGATATAAATAAAGGGATAGCCTTTTTCCGGGTCATCCGCACAACAGTGGAAGCCGCCCGGTATATTCTGTGCATAGCGTTCCAGCCGCAGAAATCCTTTTTTTATTGTCTCGTCTGTTTCCATTTTACCTTTCCTGCCTTTTTCTCCGCGCATTGCAGCACGCAGTACCCCCTGTTACCGCAATTTCAAACTTTACCTTCCTGTACGCCCCGCTTTTGGGCACACTATAACATTTTGATTTTATCATCAAAACCGCCTAGATGCAAGCATTTTTTGCCAGTTTTGCCAATGGAAAGGCAGGTAAGGCAACGCAAAAAAGCCGCCGCACAAAAAGTGCAGCGGCTTTGCGGGGCGTCACCTCACAGCCAGCGCTCAGAGATGATCCACCACATACCGGGCAGGTTGATCCGACCCAGCAGATGCTCCAATACGATCAGCATGGTATTCTCCTTTCAGACCGTCCGTTTCAGCCGAACAGCCCCTTCAGTAAAAACAGAAGCAGCTTAGTCAAGCTGCCGCCGCCCAAAAGGCCGAGCAGCGGCCCAAGGCCTTGAAACATGGAAGGGTTGCTCCTTTCGTTTCATTCCGTCCCGACTGCTGCCGGGTGCCGGTCTGCCTTATATACGAACCAGCCCGCCGCAGGATTGCAAATGCCGTGGTGGTAAATATTGGGAGTATTGCAGTTGCCGTCTGCCTTTACGACCCCTTCCCGTGAAAAAGTTGCTCAGAAACGCCCGCAGGCGTTTCTGAGCAACAAATCAAAAATACTATTTCCGCTGAAAATGCCCATAGCAGCGCGGAGGGCATTCCAAATCGTCTTACTTAAAACGCTTCCATGCCGGGGTAGACGGCGCTTTCGCCCAGCTGCTCCTCAATGCGCAGCAGCTGGTTGTACTTTGCCACACGCTCGGTGCGGCTGGGCGCGCCGGTCTTGATCTGGCAGGTGTTCAGGGCAACGGCCAGATCAGCAATGGTGGTGTCCTCGGTCTCGCCGGAGCGGTGAGAGCTGATGGCGGTGTAGCCGGCCTTGTGGGCCATTTTGATGGCCTCCAGCGTCTCGGAAACAGAACCAATCTGGTTCAGCTTGATCAGGATGGCGTTGCCTGCACCCAGCTGGATGCCCTTGGCCAGACGCTCGGTGTTGGTAACGAACAGGTCGTCGCCCACCAGCTGGACCTTGCCGCCCAGTTCCCGGGTCATCTCCTGCCAGCCTTCCCAGTCCTCTTCATCCAAGCCATCTTCAATGGAGATGATGGGGTACTTCTCCACCAGGCTCTTCCAGTGTGCGATCAGCTCGCTGGAAGTGTACTCGGTGCCGGCTTTGGGCAGCTTGTAAAAGCCCTTGCCCTTGGGGCTCTTCCACTCGGAGGAAGCGGCATCCATGGCCAGCATGAAGTCCCTGCCGGGCTGATAACCGGCCTTCTCGATGGCGGCCAGAATGGTCTCGATGGTCTCCTCATCGCTGGACAGGTTGGGGGCAAAGCCGCCCTCATCGCCCACGGAGGTGGCCAGGCCCCTGGCCTTCAGGATGGAGGACAGAGCGTGGAACACCTCGGCGCACCAGCGCAGGGCCTCTTTGAAGCTGGGCGCGCCCACAGGCATGATCATAAACTCCTGCGTGTCCACGGTGTTGGTAGCGTGTGCGCCGCCGTTCAGGATGTTCATCATGGGCACAGGCAGGCGATTGCCATTCACACCGCCCAGAAAGCGGTACAGAGGCATCTCCAGAGAAGCGGCGGCAGCGCGGCAGGCGGCAATGGAGACCGCCAGAATGGCGTTTGCGCCCAGATTGGATTTGTCCTTGGTGCCGTCGGCCCGGAGCATGGCGGCATCAATGGCATAGATGTCGGAGGCATCCATGCCCACCACCGCGTCAGCGATGACGGTGTTGATGTTCTCCACAGCCTTGGTCACGCCCTTGCCCAGATAGCGGCCCTTGTCGCCGTCGCGCAGCTCCAGAGCCTCGAACTCGCCGGTGGAAGCGCCGGAGGGGGCACAGCCGCGGGCAACCGTGCCGTCGGCCAGAGTGATCTCGGCCTCAACGGTGGGATTTCCGCGGGAGTCCAGGATCTCGCGGCCGATCACAGATTCAATTTCCAGATAGTTCATCACAGTAACCTCCCGATTTTCGATGAGATATTATATAGATAGTCAAAACTAACTAACTGCCTTTATCCTACCACGTCCCGCACCCTTGCGCAAGAGGGTCTGCGGATGTTTGCTGCTGTAAACATTGATAGGATGCCCGCCGGGGCGGGTGCGTATCCGGCAGAACGCGGGAAAAGGATGGGGGAGTGTGTGGATTTGTGGGTTTACATTCCGAAGAGGGGACGGTAAAATGATAGATGGACAAGAGAGAACCAAAGATCGAGGAGGATTTTTTTACATGAACAAAGACCTGACCGTGGGCTCCCCGTCCAAGGTGCTGTGGCAGTTCTGCCTGCCCATGTTCGGCAGCATCCTGTTCCAGCAGCTTTACAACATTGCCGACAGTCTTGTGGCGGGCAAGCTGATCGGTGAAAACGCCCTGGCCGCTGTGGGCAACAGCTACGAGATCACCCTGATCTTTCTGGCGTTCTCATTCGGCTGCAACATCGGCGGCTCTGTCATCGTTTCCCGGTACTTTGGCGCAAAGGACTACAACACCATGAAAACCGCTGTCACCACGGCGCTCATCGGCACGGTGGTGCTCTGCGGTGCCCTGATGGCGGTGGGCCTGCTGGGCTGCCGGAGCCTGCTGGTGCTCATCCGCACCCCGGCGGAGCTGATGGCCGACTCGGCAGAGTATCTGGATATCTACACCCTGGGCCTGCCCTTCCTGTTCCTTTACAATGTGGCAACGGGCATTTTTACGGCGCTGGGCGACAGCCGCACCCCGTTCCTGTTTCTGGCGGGTTCCTCTACCGCAAACATCGCGGTGGATGTGCTGTTCGTGGCTGCCTTTGATATGGGGGTTGCCGGTGTGGCCTGGGCGACCTTTTTGTGCCAGGGGGTGAGCTGTGTGCTCTCCCTGTGGGTGGTGGCCCGGCGGGTGCGTGCTGTCCCGAGTGAGGGGGAGCGGGTCTGGTTCTCCTGGAAGATGCTGGGCCAGATCGCAGTGGTGGCCATCCCCAGCATTTTGCAGCAGAGCTTTGTCTCAGTGGGCAATATCATCATCCAGAGCGTTGTCAACTCCTTCGGTGCCAGCGTGATCGCGGGCTTTGCCGCGGCCACCAAGCTGAACAATGTGCTCATTTCCTCCCTGACCACACTGGGCAGCGGCATTTCCAACTACGCCTCCCAGAATCTGGGTGCCGGGAAGAACGAGCGTGTCAAGGCGGGTTTTGGGGCCGGTGTCAGACTGCTGGGCAGCATCTGCCTCTGCTTCACGGCCCTGTACCTGCTGGCAGGCCGCCAGCTGCTCATGCTCTTTATGAACAGCCCCACGGGTGAGGCCATCAACACCGGCCTGACCTTCCTGCAGACGATCGCTCCCTTCTACCTGCTGCTGGCCTTCAAGCTGACCTCAGACGGCCTGATGCGCGGCTGCGGCATGATGGGCCGCTTTATGGCGACCACCCTTTCCGACCTGTTCTTGCGCGTGGTGCTGGCTATACTGTTTTCTCGCTGGCTGGGCGTGAACGGCATCTGGCTGTCCTGGCCTGTGGGCTGGTTTGTGGGCACCGTGCTCTCCGTGGTGTTTTATCGTACCTCTATTTACCGGCAGGCAGAAGAAAAAACGACGCTGTAACTTTTTTGACATGGGTGAAAGCTCTTCATGTCACGATGAAACAAAGTGAACAAAATGAAAAAATAACCAAAAATGACACGGTTTTTTTGGCGGCTTTCACATAAAATGCCGGAAAATGCCCGGAAAAGTATGGACGGTTTGTGAATTGCACAACCCGCCCGGCGAGACTATAATGAATACACGCACAAAGCAGGGCCGCTTTGAAGGAAGCGCCCTGCTTTGTGCATCTATCACACGAAAAACTTCCAACAGGAGGATATTGTATTATGAAAAAGATGATCTCTCGCCGCAACTTTCTGACCGCTGCCGGTGTCGTGGCTGCTGCCGGTGTCCTGACCGCCTGCGGCGGTTCTTCCTCTGGCACTGCTTCCTCTGCTGCCGCTTCCAGTACGGCTGCCTCTGCTGCGGAGAGCTGGGGTGATGTGAAGCTGACCATGTGGGGCGCAGAAGAGGATCAGACCATGCTGCGCGAGATGGCAGATGCTTTCATCGAGCAGAATGCAGATAAGGGCAACGTGACCATCGAAATCGGCGTGCAGTCCGAGTCCAGCGCAAAGGACACTGTTCTGGCCGACCCGGAGTCTGCCGCAGACGTTTTCGCCTTTGCCGATGACCAGCTGAACGAGCTGGTGAACGCCGGTGCGCTGCAGGAGGTTCTGCTGAACCCGGACGACGTGAAGAGCCGCAACCTGCCTGGCTCTGTGAGTGCTGCCACCATGAACGACAAGCTTTACGCCTACCCCATGACCGCCGACAACGGCTACTTCCTGTACTATGATGCAAGCGTTCTGAGCGCCGAGGACGTGCAGAGCATGGACACCATGCTGGAAAAGGCTGCAGCTGCCGGCAAAAAGTTCATGATGAGCGTGAACGACGCATGGTACATTTACAGCTTCTACGCCGGTGCCGGCCTGAAGGCTACCCTCGCCGATGACGGCGTCAACACCGTCTGCAACTGGAACGAGGCTCCCGGCGCAGACGTAACGCAGGCCATTCTGGATATCGCCGTAAACCCCGGCTTCAAGTCCGGTGCGGATGCCGACATTGTTTCCGCCATCAAGGACGGCAGCTGCTGCGCCGCCATCTCCGGCACATGGAACGCCAATACTGCGCAGAATACTTGGGGCGAGGGCTACGCCGCCACCAAGCTGCCAACCTACACCCTGAACGGCGAGCAGGTCCAGATGGGCTCCTTCTCCGGCTACAAGCTGGTGGGCGTCAACCCCCACAGCGCCAACGTGGGCGTTGCCATGATGCTGGCCGACTTCATCACCAACGAGGACAACCAGATCAAGCGCTTCAACGACCGCAAGCTGGGCCCCTCTAACATCAACGCAAACTCCACCGAGGCTGTGCAGTCCGCACCCGCCATTGCCGCACTGGCTGAGCAGAGCTCCTACGCTACCCTGCAGCGGGTAGGCGCAAACTACTGGAGCTCCGCCGCAAGTCTGGGCGAGATCCTCGCCTCCGGCGACACGCAGGGCAAGACCACGCAGCAGCTGATGGATGACGCTGTGGCCGGCATCACCGCACCTGTGGCACAGTAAGTTCCGGTTTTTCCCGGCGGGCACGCAGCAGAATGCGGTGTGCCCGCTTTTTATCGCAATACAAGAAATCGGCGTCAACCTAACATCCTGTTTGCTATAACCCCCTCTGTATACCAAGAAAGGAGTTGACTTCTGTGGCAGAAATGGTCCTTACACCACCCTTGCGGGCAGATGGCCGGGAGCCGAATTTCCTTCAGAAGTTCGGTCACGCATTTGTTCACGGAGATATTTTTACAAAGCTGTCCCTCTTTGTCTGGGGTCTGGGCTACATTGGCCACGGCCAGCTTATCAAGGCACTGCTGGTAACGCTGGTGCAGGGGCTGGGACTGTATTTTCTGGGTACTTCCGGCATTCCTGCGCTGAAAAAGTTCGGCACGTTGGGCACGGTGCAGATGGAGATGCAGTTCAACCCCCTTACCTTAAAGAACGAGGTCAACAACTACGACAACTCGTTTGCCATCCTGCTGCTCAGCGTGATCGCACTGGTGGTCATTGTAACGCTGATCGCTGCTGCCATGCTGGTGGTGCAGAGCAATTACGCGTTACAGGCGCAGAAGGCCGCTGGCAAAAAGCCCAACAATTTCCGGCAGGATATCACCTTGTACCTGAACGAAA
>OHJK01001175.1_pt1 | contig 13658 bp, 6 predicted proteins | sample 1568541 | NCBI WGS metagenome assembly OHJK01 (sample SAMEA3879535, study PRJEB24766) | human gut metagenome | biome: human-associated habitat; feature: feces | place: USA | collected 1985/1987
GTTATGCTTTTGATACTGAAGCCCTATTGATATCAGGAAATGGTGCCAACTTGGGATATATAAATTACTATAAGGGCAAGTTTAATGCCTATCAAAGAACTTATGTTTTAGATCATTTTTCTGTGAATATCCAATATGTAAAATGGGCATTAAAAGTCTTGCTTCCCCAAAGAATTGCAATAGAAAAAAGTTCAAGTAATACCCCATATATTGTATTGTCTACTCTTGCAGATTTGAAAATACCAATACCCAATAATAGCAAACAAAATCATATAGCGAACTTAATGATGTCATTTGAAAGGAAACTATCGACCCAACTTGCATTGAGTGACCTTTACAATAAACAGAAGCAATATATGCTCCGTCAGATGTTTATATGAACATCTGGCGAAGTAAATATTGTTTCTGTTCCTGATATAGGCTTAATACACGATTACTAATTTCAATTTTAGCTTGAATTCTATCAAGTAGCATTGCTTTCTGTTCTTGTTCAAAAATGGAAGGCAATGTTATTTCTAACTTCTCTAATGGAGTGCGTACAATTTGTGGTTGTCCTGACCCTGAAATTATACTATTGAAGTTATATGCAGAGAGATAATGATATAAATATTTCTTGTACACCTTATCTTGATACTTATCTGTATTTATCACCATTGCATTTCCAGTTATCCAAGACATTGGCTTGGTATAATTCACCATGCCACAAGTATTTCCACGACAAGTTATACAGATTTGTTCTGTTTTATGGTTGTAATCCTTATATTTACCAATAATACCATTTGCCCCATATACAAGAAAACCATCTTCTGTTAATTCTGCTGAAGATATTGTTTGTGGCTGATATATTTGTGCAATTTCACTTAAATATACATTATTGCTACCATTTCTTTGCATACAACAAACTCTTAGTCCCTTGATTAAGGATTGATTGTTTTGTAGGTCTGCGATTTCAGAAAAACTTTTCAAAGCTGTAAAAGGTGATGTCATAATGCTGTCTGAGATATGCGAAATCTCCAAAGGCAAGCAAATCAATGGTGAATTTCTCTCAGAGAAAGGAAAGTATTATGTGATGAATGGAGGAACAGAACCTTCTGGTTATTATAGTCATTACAATGTAGAAGCAAACACCATTTCTATCAGCGAAGGAGGCAACTCTTGTGGATATGTACAATTCAACGCATCTCCCTTTTGGAGTGGTGGTCATTGCTATACAATCCAGAAAATAGCAGACAATGTGGATAATCTGTACTTGTACCATTATCTTAAATCAAAAGAAGATGCTATAATGAAACTACGCATCGGTTCCGGTTTACCCAATATCCAGAAGAAAGACTTGGCTATGTTCAAGATAAAAATACCAACAGTTGAACAACAAAAAGTAATCTCAACTTTTCTGTCATCACTTGAAAGAAAAGTTGAGATTGAAGAAAGAACACAGAGTGCCATGCAGAAAGAGAAGCAATACCTATTGCACCAAATGTTTATGTGAACATCTGATGAAGTAAATATTGTTTTTCACTCAGATACATTGTACAAGTTCGCTGATGTGCCAATAGACAACTATCCAATGCTTGGAATACCTTGGATAGTTGTTTTTGCATTTCTATATTTGGCATACTTATTTTAATCGAAGCCATTGTGTTATTCATCAATTTAGGGTTCGCTAAATTTGAAGAAACATATTTTTGAGTAGCTTGCTGAAGAACAAGCGAGACAAAATAACAATCAAATTTAGGCTGTATCTTTAATGTACCACAGACATTAGTACAATTGAACTTTCCTTTTCTATAAAAGACTGTTCCTGCATTTGCACCATCAGTAGTCCAAGTAATGTACTCGCCATTAAACATATAGTTATCCAAATAGCCCATTATTCCATCATTGGAAGTTTGAGAAGAATAAACAGGATAAAGAGAATGCCTTTGTCTATCAATTTCTACAGAACTGATGACACGCCCTCTTCCTATTTCGGCTATGTCTTGAATTTTATAAGTAGTCCACTTGTCGTTGTATAATAGCTTCTTGCTAATCGCAGACTTTAGCTTTTTCAAATCCTCAATGATTTTGTTTTGGGTAGCAATACGCTCGTCAAGAAGTGAGAGAAGTCTTGCAATTTTATGTTGTTCTTGAAGCTGTGGTAAGGACAAAGAATATGTCTTCATCTGACTCTTATCTCCACGAGGCATCTTTACACCTTTAGCTCCACTCATGACAAAATTTATAAATTTGTCATTGGCTACAACATAATGCAAGTAATCAGATTCAATATTGTCATTTGCTTGCAGAACAAACACGTCAGAGGAGCAACCACCATTAAAAGTTGCTCTCCAAACCTTTTTGAGGTAAGGACGAATGTTGGAAATAAGAATGTCACCGCAAGAGAAAGAAATAACATTCACTTCTTCTGGAACAGATTTAGCTTCCACTATTCCTTGAAAATCCTGTAACATATTCTCTGTTGAGACATAGCTATCCTCATTCAATTCCGAAGAACTTACACGAGTCGTTGAAAAATTCATAACATCCTCCAACGTACACTTCTCCCATTCCCCCTCAAACTCAGGAAATCTGAGATTTGGGACATAAGAGGTCGATTTTCTCTAATTATATGTACACCTTCAAAATTAAGGATTACAATGACAACAAAAACAATTAGAGAAATTGCGTTGGCTTGGAAAAGTGACAAGCAACGCTATGTTAAGCAGTCCACATACGCTGCTTATGTGTTAATTCTGGAGAATCACATTCTGCCATCGTTTGGCGATTGTGAGGCTCTGAGTGAGAAACTTGTGCAGGAGTTCGTTTTGCAGAAACTCAATGGCGGTCTCAGCATTAAGACGGTGAAGGATATCCTTATTGTCTTGAAAATGGTGATGAAGTTCGGAGTAAAGAACGAATGGACGAACTATTGCGAGTGGGACATCAAGTACCCCACGACAGAGACCAACAAGGATATTGAGGTGCTGACGGTGGCACACCATAAAAAGATCCTCGATTTCATCAAACAGCACTTCACATTCCGCAACCTTGGTATCTATATCAGTCTGACCACAGGCTTGCGTATCGGAGAGATTTGTGGTTTGAAATGGTCGGACATCAATACCGATAATGGTACTATCACCGTGAACCGCACCATTGAACGCATCTACATTGTGGAGGGCGAACGCAAGTACACAGAGTTGGTCATCAACACACCCAAGACCAAGAACTCATGCCGTGAGATACCGATGAACAAGGAACTGCTGGCGATGGTGAAACCACTGAAAAAGGTGGTAAACACAGACTTCTATGTGCTGACCAATGAAGAAAAGCCTACAGAGCCACGTACCTATCGCAACTATTATCATCGGTTGATGGCGCGTCTTGACGTTCCCCGACTAAAGTATCACGGACTGCGCCATAGCTTTGCCACACGCTGCATTGAAAGCAACTGCGACTACAAGACAGTAAGCGTACTACTCGGTCATGCCAACATCACAACAACCCTTAATCTCTATGTTCACCCAAACATGGAGCAGAAGAAAAAGTGCATCACCAAGATGTTCAAGTCTTTGGGAAAATAAGACATTATACCTATATGAGCAAGAGAGTATGTAATAAACACACACTCTCTTGCATTATTATCTACTACGGAATTTTCTTTTTACAAGACACACATCACTCGGGCAGTGCCGTAACAATCACCACACGATTATGCTCGTTCTTCTCATACGGCTGCGCATTGCAGCCGATACCTTGGGCATCGATGCGTGAGGGAGCGATGCCGTAACGCTCTATGAGGATATTACGCACGCTGTCGGTGCGGCGAATAGATAGCATCAGATTTGTTCGTGCCTTGCCTGTGGCTTTGTCAGCATAACCGTCCAAACGGATGCGGGCAGAAGGGTGCTGCTTGAGGTATTCGACGATGTTCTCAAACACTATGTCCTGCTTCTTCGCCGGCTTGGCAGAAGCGTAAGCAAAGCTAATAGAGGCAAGACGGAATGGTTCCTGCTTCTTCACCACCGGTTTCTCCACGATGCGGTCCTTAAAGACGGGGCGCTCCACTACCCTCTCCACCATATACACCGTGTCGACCACAGCTTCACGACGATGCTTCTTACTGCGCTCCTTCCTGACGTATGGCTTTGAGGCGTTGAAGCGATATGTCAGTCCGAGCGTTGCACCGAGCGTTGGCTCGTACTTTCTGCCTGTGATGCGACCGTCGAGATGATCGGGCATGAGAGCCGAAGCAATCTCAAGGTTAACATCCATACACTTCAGCACGCTGTACTTGGCAGCGACAGAGAAGTTAGCTGTGAGCGAGTTGGTGTTCGCCGTGCCGCGATAGGCGAAGGCGTGAGCGTAGCCAAATCCTACAGCAGGAAGCACGTCAAACTTGCCCTGACTGCGGAAGAGCAGACGCGAGAGGCTCACCATGAAGTCGACATGAGCGTTGACGTAACGCAGATAATGACGATAGGTGCCGTCAGGGCGGACCGTCACATTATCTATTACAGGGTCGTGAGGACCATATACGGAACCGTCGGTCTGAGGGTCACGCAGATAGAGTCCTTCCGATGTGGACATACCATTGAGCGAATATCCGCCAATCTGCAGACGTAGGGCGTAAGCCGGAGTAATCCACTTGCCCACGCCAATAGTGTATGACGGAGTGAGGCGCTTACCGAAATCCAACTTGCTGGCATCGCTCGAGAAGATAGTCTGCACACCTCCGCCTGCCTCAACAAACCATCCGTTCTGTGCTGATGCCGGGAGCACAGATATGCACCCCAGCACCAAGCTTATTATAGTTTTCTTATTCATATATACAGACAGTTTTTAGCTTATTCGACAATGAGAAAAGTAGGTCTGCCGGGCTCGCTGACTGTGCCATAGCTTGCGCCACTGGCAAAGGTGAACACCGAGGAAGCCAGATAGAGATACTTGTTGCGTGTTGAGTAATACTTCAGTGTCACAGGTTCCTCCGCTCCCATGCTGCCGTTTATCTCCATGCGGAAGACATACTCGCCGTTCTCTGCCTGCTCCGCCTTTGCCATACCGCGACACTCAGTGCCCACGAAAGCAGCCATCACGTCATCCGCCGTTGCCTGACGGACGATGTTCTGAGGCAATGCCACGCAAGCCGTCATCTTGAGAGGATGCTTGCCTTCGACAACGAGAGGTACGGTGAGCGGCTGCTCTGGCGAAGCCTCCACCTTGCCGTCGGCAAACATGAGGCATGCAGGTGCCGTGAACACGTAGTTGTTGCGATGGCTGTAATAGCGTATGTCCACAGCCGCTGACTGTGAGCTGACACCATTCACCACCATCTTATATACGGGTCTGCCGTCCTGCTCGCCCACTACTTCGCCCATGCCGGCGCAGACATTGCCTATGAACGCCGCCAGCTTGTCGCCGCTCTTGTCGGCATAGCTGCCTGTAACGGCGTCAAGGGTGAGGTAAGCGGTCATGCTGCCTTGTGGCACGAAGGTGAGATTCTGCGGCTGGTCCTCAGAACCAACCACCGAACCGCGCTTGCCGATGACGAAAGACTGCTCGGAAACGAACACCAGCTTCTTCTCCGCGCTGTAATAGCGATACGTCACCTGCTCGCCCTCTGCACGACCGAGGACGTCATAGCAGTAGAGCATATCCGCCTCGCTCTCTACGTGCTTTATGCCGCGGCACTCGCCGCCGACGAAAGCCTGAAGCTCATCGCCAGCGGCTACTGTGAACGGCAGCTGTTCCTTGTCCACCTTCACCCATGCCTTGGTAGGTACGGGGAAGGGACCTGACTGCTCGAAGTCTGGGAAAGCAGGATTCTCGGCTGTGCCGTAAATCTTATCCACCTCATACTTTACGTCTGATGCCACGGAAACGTAGACGCGCTTCGCAGCTGCACTGTAATAGCGGAACTCCACATCGCCGCTCTCACTGGACGGTGCCTTCACGTGGATGAAGAAGAGGCGCACGCCGTCGTTCATCACCTTCTTAGCCACACCGCGACACTCGCCGCCAATGAAGGCTGCCATCATGTCGCCGTCGGCGGCAAGGGTTTCGAGGACAGGGCTGAGACGCACCACGGCGGTCATGCTCATAGGATAGACGCTCTTGTCAGGATCGGTCCACGACGGCACCGAGGCATTGCCAGTGAAGTCGGCTCTCCACCCTGGGGCGGAAGCCGGGGCGATCGCTGCCACTTGCCACGCCGGAGCCTCGCTTACGAAGTCCTCCTCAACCACGCTCCACTGGGGAGCGGGTTGTTGCGGATAGGTCTTGTCGCTTTCCTCGGTGCATTGCACGAAGAGGAAGCCCAATGCGGCAATCAATGAATACTTTATATACTTCATATAGATTTTCTGTTAATATTATTTCTTGATAGCTTTCATCGAGTAAACGTTGCCGTCTACAGAGATGCTAACGATATAAACTCCCGAAGGAACCGTGTTGCCAGCGTTCCATGTGATGTCCACATTGCCGCCAGCGTTGCAGTCGTTCCATGCTACGACTCGCTTACCGCTCATATCTGTCACGTAGACATCGGCGTAGGCATCGCGGTCTACCATGGCGCGTATCTTCAGCTGCGAGTAGAACGGCGACGGATATACATATAGTCCGCCTTCTGTGCCGAGGAAGCTGATGTGCATCGGCTCGTTGATGGTGCCGACATTGCTGTTGGCAGCATAGCTGATGACGCTCGGTGCCTTGGCGATGATGTTGCCGCCGCGCTCTATCGTCACGTCCACAGCCTCTGGCTTGTCGCCACCCACGGCGAGCATGAAGATGGTTCTGCCGTCGGGCAACTCTATAGCCTCAGCATAACCGCGCGGCTCGCCCCCTACGTAGCTTACGAGGCGGTCGCCCTGCTGCAGACTTACGCCTTCCACCTCCACTACAGCCGTCATATTGGCTGAATACGGGAAGTAAGCGTTTGTGCCGTCAGCGTTCTTGGCAGCTGCCATCGCAGCCTTAGCCTTGCGTCCTACGGAAGTCTTCGACGGATACTGCAGCTGAGCGTCGTCCTGCGACTGGCGCTGGAGCATATAGCCCTTGCCGTTCTCCATGTATGTAAGACTACCGATCCATCCCAGATTGCCGCTGTACATCGCCATCTGTGTCTGCGACTTCACGATGTCGCCCTCCTTGGCGTCGTAGCCGGCGAGAGCCTCCTTCAGCGTGAAGTTGTCCGAAGGCAGATACGAGATGTAGTTCCAGCGCGGTGTGCCGTCCTCCTTGGCTCCACGGATAGTGAGCTTGTGCGATGTCGGGTCAACCGCCGGTCCTGAGATATGCAAGTTCTGAGGTGCCGAACTGTGTACGAGATACATCTGGGCATTGTCAATTTCGGTGAGCTGTCCCACCCATCCATTGCGCTTTGTCCATGATGCGAAGCCGTACTGCTCGCTCTTCACCTGGTCGTCTGATGTCCACTTGCCGTCGGCAAGCAGCTTGTTGAGGTCAGAGAGCTTGTCAGAAGCGATGTTCGTCGATATCCACGTCCATCCCTCGTTCAGCGTGATGTTCTGCACACGATAGTCCTTAGCGGTGAACAGCACTGGCTGTGACGGGCTGCCCACTACGGCGTTGTTCTCGAAGCTTATAGGCTTCTCGCTCTGTGCGATGTAAGTCTGTCCTGTGCTTGCGTCCCAGATGCGGAACTCAAGGTCGGAGCCATTGACATCGTTAGAGTATACCGTGAGCATGGCGTAATACATATCGTTCTGCTTGTAGTAGCGGTTATTGCAAACGCCTACGCACTTTCCGCCGCTGAACGCAGCGAGCATATCCTCGTCGTCGGAAGAGTATACCTTATTTATATACAGCTTGCCGAAGACAGACATATTATACTTGAAATCAGCCGGATTGACCGTCCATTCTGGTTTCTCGCCTTCCACCTTAACGGTGAGCTGCAGAGCCTCCACCACGTTGTTGTCGCCACGCAGATAAAGAGTCTCGTCGTACGTACCGATGTTCAGACTCGGGTCGATGGTCAGAAGGATGTCGGCAGACGAAGTCGGGTCGATAGTGCCGCTTGCGGGTTCTGCCTCCAGCCATGAAGGAAGGTTCTCGATGGTGAAGTGCTCTATCAAGCCGCCCTTGTTGAGTGCCTTCACCTTGATCGTCTTCTCCTCGTTGAGCTTCTTCACTACGGTGAGAGCGTTGTCGCTCCACTTCAACTGGTTGCGGTCGATGTATGCGCTCCACGTTATCGGCGAGAGAATCTCGTTGCCGTTCTTGTCGCGCACGCCGTCCACCGTGAACTTCACGATAGTCTTCTCTATACGCTCGTAAGGCTCCTTCAGGTTGATGATGAGAGCGTCGTTGTTCACCACGAAGTCGTAGAGCAGCTTGCTCTCAGGTCCCTTTGCCTTGACCGGAGCAGAAGCCTTGGTCTCTACGTCGCCTCCTACAGCCACAGCGTCAGGCACCTTCTGTGTCGGGTCAGCCTGCTGCTTCTGGTCCATAAGAGAGAACTGGAGTTCCTTCACACCCTGCCACTCGATGTATGTCTCGAACGGATAGTAAGCCAAGAGTCCCTTCTCAGTGCCGTCGAGTCGGTTGCTGTTGCCGTTCTCCACGAGCGCCTCGCTCTTATAGAGATTCCATACACGCACCTCGTCAATCTCACCCTTGAAGAAGTTGTCGGCAGTCTCCTGCTGTAGGTTGTCCGCCGGTGTCCATACACGTGCGCCGAGATGGATGTAAGCCGCTGCTATGCCACCGAGGTCAGCTGCCTCGAAGTAAGTGTTCAGCTTGCCGTCCACATAGATCTGACCGCGTCCGCTCGTGCGGTTTACAGCCACTGCCACGTGGTGCCAGTCGTTGTCTGCGAAGCTGCCGTCACATGCCACACGCACTCCATTGTTATGGAATACCAGTCTGCCCTCCTCCAGATTGAGAGCGAAGAGATTGAGCGAACCGCCCATTTCCTCACCGTCGCCACGTCCGTTGGAGATGATGGTAGCCGTCTGCTGAGCCTCGTCAGCCTTAAACCAAGTCTCGATGGTGTAGTCCATGCTGTTGTCTACGACACACGAACTGCCCGAAGAGAGCTTCAGATACTGGTCCTTACCGTTGAACGCTGCTGCGCGTCCTTCTGGATTAGCCCATTCGCCGCCTCGCATCTCAAGGTTAGCGCCGTGTGCCTTGTCGGCAAGAACACTGCCCTTAGCCTCCGACATCGGATAGTAAGCGATGAGATTGCTTTCGGCTCCGGAGAGCATAGTCAGCGAGTTGGTCTGCAGACGTGCCGGTGTCATCACCTTGTCCCAGATACGTGCGCCGTGCATCTTGCCTGCGAAGTGTCCGCTTCCGTCCACGCTGGCTCCGAACACATAAGCACCCTCGCCATTATACTCGCCCACCTCAGCTGCGCTGATAAGCTGCTCGTAGTTATAGTAAGCCGACACGTTACCCTCATTGTTATATACGAGAGCCACGTGTGCCCATGTGCCCTGCTCATAGTCGAACGCCTTGTCGCTGACGATGGTCTTGTCAGCCACCTTCACCTTCAAGCGGTTGTCGCTCGTCGTTGCAAGTTCTATTGAGCTGTTGGCGTTGCCCTGACTGAAGAGCACAGCGTCCTGAGGCTTGTCTGCAAGTGTCCACATCTCTATGGTGAGGTTCTTGCCGCTCCAGTTGCGCTGGAATTCAGACACGAGTTCGTCGTTCTTTCCGTCCAGACGCACGCTCACGCTATGGTCGGTCTGTGCACCGTTACGGATGCCCGTTACCGAGAAGTTGTTGTCAGTCAGCAGTCCGTCGGCTATCGGCTCGTTGAACGTCAGCATCACCTCGTCGTTCACGGTGAGCACGCCGTTCGCCGGCTGTGCGCTACCGAAGAGACGCGGGTTATACATATCCTTGATGCCGCTGTGTACGGCAGAATAGTTATACACCTCCTCATTGTTGATCATGCTCGTACCCACCGTGCGCAGGTCGTAACGCTGATCCTGCTGGTCGTCCATGAACCAGCGATACTTGATGCAGCCGGCATCTGCCGCCTTTATCATCTCCGCGTTCATGCCGTTCTTCACCGCCTGGTCATAGAGCATCTGGTCGTTATAGTAGCTCATGAGCGTCGTCCAGTCGTTGTCGCTGCCCGACGACGGCTTATACTGAAGCATGATGCGATGGAAGTTGTCGTAGTTCACGTCGAAGCCGTCAATCACCACGTCCATGTAATGCTTCTGCACGCCGTTCACCTCCGTCGTAGGCAACTTCGTGTTGTACGTCCAGTTGTCCGTCGGCTTCTTCAGGCTCACGTCCGTAGCCGAGGGCGTGAAGTGTACGCTGAACGTCACGTCGTCATAGATGTCGCCCTGGAAGTCGGTCGGGTCACACTGACACTGCGACTGCAACATCAGTCTGAGGTTGTCATAGTTCATCACCGAACCCTTGCGCACCTCTAACGTCTTCGTGAGCGTTCCGCCTGCCGGCACGAGCAATGCTCTGCCGTTGCCGATCGGTGCACCATCGATGAGCAGCTGTGCTCCGTTAGGATTGCTGCTGTCGTCGATTACGAGGTTATACCAGTTGTCGTCCTGCGACTCCGAGTTGTTGCGCAGATACAGCGTGAAGTAAGCCGACTTGCCCGAAGGAACATTCTCGACGAAGTCCTTCTCCACGGTTATCTCCGGCACCTCCATCTGAACAGTAGCCTCATTTATCACGTGCTGTCCCGGCTCGTAATACTTAGTCTTGTATTCGCCCTCGTAAGGACACGACGTAGCACCGCCACGGGTCTTGAAGATGAACGTAGAGAAAGTCTGTTCCTCCTCATTCTTCATATCCTTGTACTTGATGTACTGGTCGCCATCCTTATATCCAGCCTCGCGGCATACGTCTACAGAGAGGTAGTCAGAGCCTTCCTCCGCAAGCACATAACCCTTACAGTGGCGTGCCGTCTCCTCGGTTGAGAACTCGCCGCCGTGTTCGGTGGTAAAGCTCTCGTCTACAGTGAGCACCATACCAGTGCCATTGAGCGTCCATCCGAAGTTGTTGGTGAACTGTGCGCCAATCAAGATAGAGAAGCGTTGAGTCTCCGAACGTCCAACCTCATACTCCTCAGAGTATTCATAAGAAGCACCGCCCTGGAACGAATGGTTCTGCATGAGTTCTGCCTTCACCTTCTGCTCCTCGTTATTGCGAAGCTGCATCTTCCAGTTGTCAATCGACTGATTGAGGAACATGATAGTATCCTCCTTCAACGGCTGTCCTGCAGGAGCGTAAATCTTGTAACTCGGTCCGTCTGTCGGGGTGTTGGCATTGGCACCCTTAAACACCTTGTCGTTGTTGCTCTTGCCGAAGTTAGGATCGTCTACAGCAAGCTTTGAAACGTAAACAGGCTTCTTGGTGTTGTTAGCCATAGCCTGGAAGTCTACACCTTCAGCCTGCTGATGCAGCAACTTGTTGCGTACATCCTCAAGTTTAGGCAGCAGCACCTGCTCTATGTGTACCTGCGGATAGGTGAACATAGTGCCATACTTCTGCGAAAGTCCCAGACCAGTAGTCTTCACAAGCAGATACTCGTTGCTTTCAGGAGTAACACTGCCGAACAGTTCGTATTCTGAAGGATTGGCGAGATACATCTCACGTGTAGTAACGGCGATGTTTTCGGTCTTGCCCACGCCGATATTAGTAGAATAGCCTACGAAGAGGTCGCCGTCGCTTCCCACATACTGCGGGTCGCTACTTGTCTCGAAGCGTGTGGTAGTGGTCATCGTCTTAGTGTCAGAGTCAGTACCACCGATTGTCTCACTGTGAGAAGCGCCGAATGAGAATTCGTTCTTCACATCGTTCTCGTTCACCACTCCGGCACCAAGACCGGTGAAGGTGATGACCTTGGCACCAACCTTTGCCTCGTTGTTCAATACTCCCTCGTTAGTGACATTTCCCTCATACGTACTTGTAGAAGTAACTGTCACGCCCTTCTCAAGATAAGCATACGAGTTGCTTCCCGGCGGGTCGCGCAGCACGAAGAGCACCTTGTCCGGTCCGTTCGTTACGAAGTCCGAACCTAAAGTCTTTGCACCAATTACGATAGCCTTAGTGTTGCCCTTGCCGTCAAAGCCACCCTTCCAGTTAATTGTTGTAGAAGATGTGCTTTCGCTGTTTTCGCTGTAGGTCATATCCATAGCGGCAGAGCGCAGGGCCGAGGTCATTTCCGGATTGTTCACCTGGAATGTCCATTCTGCCTCACCCTTCTCGTCGGTAGTGATATCTTCTTGCGTTCCGTACGCAATGTCGCCTCTACTGAATGACAGCTTAGCCTCAGGCGTTGGCACGATGTCTTCCTTAACGCCATCCTTACGTCTGCCGTCCTTATCCTTATATTCGTACACCTCCGCTGTGGTGATGTGATAAGTGACGTATTGTCCCTGCTCATACACCGGCACGCCGAGTGTGTAAGGCTGTGCAGCATTGTCAGGATCGTAGGTCTTCACCTTTATGGTCTTTGTCTGATCGAGTGTAGAGATGCCGAGTTCTTCCTTTCCGAAGAAGTCCTGAAGCTTACCCTTCACCTTCTCCTTCACGATGATTGACGGAGTATAGCGCTTGATGAACTGCTGCTTCTTGTTGTAATATACGGTGTCGCTGCAATTGACAAACTTGCCCTGCGTAGAGATAGAGTCGACATAAGCATTCACCTCGCTCTGCTTTGCAAACTCGTTGCTCAGGTTGAGGTCTTCGCCACTGCCCGGGATGTTGTCATGGCCGGGCACCACTACATTAATCTTATACTTCTCAGGAATGAGGTCGGCAAAGAACTCACCCGTCTCGGCATTAGGATAAATCGTAATCTTGTTGCCCTCGTACACCACGCGGTTGTCGTACTGCTTCTTGGCATATACACCCTTGAAGTGGTTGAGGGTTTCCTCGTGCTTAGTGGCGGTCATTTGGTAGGCATCGTTCTGATATGTAAGCTCGATGCGTACGTCGTCAGCGAGGTTGTTCTTCGAAAGCGAGTGGCCTACGGGGAATGCCTCCTGCTTGGTGCCGCCGGCAACACGTCCGATGTAACGTACGGTTGTAACGTCAAAGATTTCGAATCCGTTGTCGTCGTCCTGATAGTTGCGGTCGGTGCCGTCGCTGTTGGTCAGCTTGCCACCGTTCTCAAACGTATGGTTGGCGAGCACTGCCTTCACCTCGTGCTGTCCTACGGGCACGCTTATGGTGAACTGTCCGTGAGCATCGGTCTTCACAATGTTGCTCTTGCCGTCCATAACGGTTACGCCGTCAACGGCGAACGACACTCCCTCTACGGGCACGTTGCCACCCTTGTACATCACCTTACCCGAGATTTTGAACGACGACTTGTCCGTGAAGTTCACGGTGTGGCTCTGAGCCTGCGAGTTGATGAGGCGCAGCTCCTTTGCCGATGCAAACTGATGTATGCCGAGTGTCGGCACAATCATATACGTAGTTCCGTTGCCGGTGTAGGGCAGCGAACGAATCTGATAAGAACCGTCTTTAGCTGTGTAGCTGCTGTAGCCGAGTTGTGCGGAAGTAGGAATGTCTTTCGAACTGGTCGTAACATTCGTAGCCACACCATGGTTCATGTTGTACTTGGTGCCCTTGTACGATATGTCGTAGAAGGCGTCGTCAACCGAATAGTCGAAGGTGTAGTAAGCCTGCAGACCGTCCTCATTACCTACGAGGTAGCGGTTGTAGTC
>OHJK01001184.1_pt1 | contig 13622 bp, 14 predicted proteins | sample 1568541 | NCBI WGS metagenome assembly OHJK01 (sample SAMEA3879535, study PRJEB24766) | human gut metagenome | biome: human-associated habitat; feature: feces | place: USA | collected 1985/1987
CATTTGTCGGAGCGGTTTCAAGATATGTGCTGAATATGACTCTCGGATTGCCGTTGACAGTTGCCGCATTGACAGCCACGGCGGTAATGCTTGTAATTGTTCACTTCACAAAAATGTATATTCCGCCTGCCGGAGCATTGACAATTTTGAGTATGATTATTCCGAGTGAAAGCGTACTTTTGTACCCGTTGCAGATACTTGTCGGAACTGCGGTAATAATGCTGATTTCACGGCTTTTGTTTATGAAACGGCAAAATTAAAATAATCTTAATTTAGTTACATTGTTCTATGGAGGAAATTAAATGGATATATTTATTACAATTTTAGTTACATTTTTTGCAGGAATGGGCGCAGGTCTCGGAACAGGTTTTGCAGGAATGAGTGCGGCGGCTGTAATAAGTCCGATGCTCATAACTTTTCTTAATATGGATCCGTATATGGCAGTCGGAATCGCACTTTCGTCCGATGTTTTGGCGAGTGCAGTTTCGGCTTATACATACCATAAAAATAAAAATCTCGATGTCAGAAACGGCTTGATTATGATGGCGAGTGTGCTTGCGTTTACGATTGTCGGCAGTTATGTCGCAAGCATTGTTCCATCAGCTACAATGGGCGGATTTTCCGTGTTTATGACATTTTTGCTCGGCATAAAATTTATCGTCCGTCCCGTTATGACAACTAAAGAAGCTATGCTCGGTGTATCGGCAAAAAAGAGGGCAATCCAGTCTGTAATCTGCGGAATGTTAATCGGCTTTATCTGCGGATTTATAGGTGCGGGCGGAGGAATGATGATGCTTTTGATTTTGACGACCGTACTGAATTATGAATTGAAAACCGCTGTCGGCACAAGCGTATTCATTATGACATTCACCGCCCTGACAGGCGCAGCTTCGCACTTTATGATTGGTGGCACGCCCGATTGGTTTGTGTTCATTCTCTGCATAGCGTTCACCCTTATATGGGCGAGAATTGCCGCCGTCTTTGCAAACAAAGCTAAGCCCAAAACCCTAAACCGTGCCACAGGTATCGTCCTCGTAGTGCTTGGTGTAGTTATTATGGGATTTAAGCTTTTAGCAAAATAAAAATTGACAGTTTAAAATTTAAAATTCAGGTCGGGCAATAGATTTGTAAAATGCAAAATTTTTGTTGCCCGATTTTTCAACGGTTATGTTGGGGCTAATCGAGTAGGGTGAAACAAGTGTTCGCTTTGAACAATATTCAGGGGGGAAGTATGCTTTTTTAACAATTGCATTATTATTTCACAAAAAAACAAAGGAGCTGCGAAGAACGAAGTCTTAAACTTCATTTCTTCACAGCCTCATTTTACGATTTTAAAAGCAATTCAATTTTTAGTTGGCAACCTAATCTTTATAAGATGAGCTGAGCTTAAAACCGCTCGCAGGCTTACCCTTTTTGTCGATAAGGTTCTTACTGTCGCTTGCTCTGCAGGCTACTTCCCAGTGATAACTTGGTGATGTTGAGCCGCCGCCTTTAACTTCATATACTACGGTCATAAACGTACCGCCGTTCGTGTAGTCATAACCGTCACCGATGTTGACGCCGCTTAAAGAAATCTCTCCGGCAATCTTTATGTTGAGCATAGCTCCGTTTTTGGCGGGTTCAGACATTTTTGCACTTTTGCAGGTAAGCTTTGATGAATCATATTTGATCCTTGCTTGATAGTTTTCGAGAACTGCCGGTGTTTTCAATTTGTATGTGCATACAATTGTGTCACCGACATTGAATGTTTTGCCGCCGATTTTAAGTGACTTGCTGTTGCTGTCATCAGATTTTGATGAATCCGACTTTGAAGATGAACTGTTATTATTTTTGTTGCTGTTGTTATTGCTGTTGTTATTATTCTTATTACTGTTGTTATTATTATTCTTGTTGTTATTTGTTTTGCCCGAGTCTGTTTTTGAAGAACTGTTGTTAGTAGTTTTGCTTGTTTCACTCTTTTCAATAACGGAACTCTGTTGACTGTTTGAATTTTTGCCGGAAGAACTGCCGTCTGAGTTATCGGAGTTATTGCCTGAATTGCCTGACTTGCTGTTGCCGCCGGCGTTGTTGTTTACAGGCACAGCTTTTGTTTCTTCAACATATTCAGTGTTGCCCTGAGAGTCTGTTACAACCTCGGTGTATGTTTCAATTTTTGTTTCAATCTGAGTATCTATGCGTGTTTCGTGAACAATCTTTGTTGTTTTCTGTTCATCCGAATTTTCTCCGCAACCACTCATAACGCTTGCAGCCATAGTTGAAAAAGCCACAAGTGATGCAAGTGCCGCAATAAGACAATAGTTTTTCTTTTTGCCGTAATTACGCATTATGCCACTTCCTTAATGTTATTTAAAATTTCGGTAAGTGTTACCGTATCTTTACCATAATATTATATCAAATTAATCAACGAAAATAAAGAAATTTCGCAAAATTGTACCGTTATATATTGAAAAATTACTTGTATTAATTTTATGCAAATGGTACAATAATTTTGACGGATGTGATTAACAAGTGAACTTTTTGTGAATATATCTAAAAGTTCCTTATTGATATGATTTTTTAGGAGTGATTATAGTGAGGACAACAAAAAAAGCGATTTCAATTGTACTTGCTGGTTTGATGACCGTTGGCGGTATGTCGGTATTTTCTGTTTCTGCCGCTCAAACATCAACACCGACTCTTTCATTTAAAACTCAGAATGCACTTTATGCACACGCAGTAAGCGGTTCTGACGATTCTGACGCATGGGTTGCATGGCAATGTAAACACAACGAGGATATGGAGGAATTGAATACTAATCGGAAGTATTTCTTCCTTCCAAGCAGTGTTTCGTCAACAAGCGTTGAGCTTTATAACGCATATTCAAAAAGCGTTACTGTTAATAATGTAACTATACCGTCAGGCGAGTCGAGGGAGGTTTCGTACACAATTGATAAGGCAGGCAATGTTACTGCCGACGGAAAAACCTATTCCCTCACATTCTTAAAGTCCTCTGCCGAGTCTGCAATCTATGTAAACAACAGCAATGCTGACGGCAACGGTAAGGAACTTATCTCTTATCTTAACGAGGATAAGAGCAACTATTCCTCTGCAACAGGCGCTATTGTTGACAGGAACGGCAAGATTGACAATACTTCAATCAAGAAAATCAAGGGCAGAGGCAACTCAACATGGGGCAAGGCTAAGAAGCCTTACAACATCACATATTCCGATAAGGTTTCAATCGGCGGTATGTCAAAGGGCAAAAAGTTCTCTCTTCTTGCAAACTATCAGGATGATTCACTCACAAGAAACCGTTTTCTTTATGACCTTGCAGATGCAGTAGGAACTCCATATGCTTCGGATTCAAGATATGTTGATTTCTACTCAGACGGTTATTACTGGGGTTCATATCAGATGACCGAAAAAATTGAGGTTGGTAAGAGTGCCCTTGTCAACGATATTGACGATACTGCATACCTTGACGCTGACGGCAATGTAAACAAGGATTTCCCATTCCTCTGTGAAGTTGATTCCGGTGCTGTAGACGGTGAAGATTACTATGTAAAATGTGATGACGGTATCAAGGTTACAATTAAAGCTCCTGAGCTTTCGGAAGGCGACAAGGGCTATGATGAGGTTAAGAACTATGTCCGTGAAAAGTACAATGCTTTCCACAATGCCGCAAAAAACACCGCTTCCGACCTTTCACAGTATGCAGATGTTGATTCATGTGCAAAGCTGTGGCTTATAAATGAACTCGGTAAAAACTGGGATTCCGGTGTTTCAAGCGTTTACTTTGTTTATAAGCAGGATTCCGACGGTAACTACAAGTTCTTCGGCTCACCTGTATGGGACTACGATAATGCGCTCGGTAATGCTGCAGGCAGTGCTTGGGATCTTCAGAACTTCGGTGTTAAGGATTACACACAGTATTCAGGCTGGTGGTGCAGATTCAAGGACAGACAGAAACGCTCCCAGAACAGCAGTAATATCATTAACAATATTTCAAGAAACACTCAGGTTAATAAAGCTGCCGTAAATATCTGGTTTGAGCAGTTTGTTCCTGCAATCAACTATTTTGCAGGCAAGACCGCATCTTACAAGGGCTCTGACGAATTCTATACAAAAACACAGTATTTTGACCTTCTCAAGGACAGCGGTGCGATGAATTACAAAAGCGGCTGGCATATAAGAACAAGCAGTTGGATTTGTGACCACACATCAATGAACAAGGCTGACTTTGATATGACAACAGGTACATATACCGTAAGTAACACTAAGACAAGCTATAATCAGGGCAGTTTTACGGATATGTATAACTATGCGGCTGATTGGATGACAAGCCGTGCGGCATGGATCAGCAGTAAGTGGTTTAGCGAGTACACTCCTTCCGCTAAAATCGGTGATGTTGACGGTGACGGCGAAGTTACTGTAATGGACGCAACTCTTGTTCAGAAGTACATTGTAAGTCTTGAAACACTCACAGACAGTCAGCTCAATGTTGCCGATGTAAACGGTGACGGTGAAATCAGCGTTATTGACGCAACACAAATTCAGAAGATTGTCGTAAATCTTGTATAATTCAAGCACAGAATCGGGCAGGAAACTGCCCGATTTTTTGTTATTGTTTTGAAAATTTTTGTACAAGCCACAGAATGTAAAATTTTACAAATCAAAGATTGAAATTGTGTTGTGAATAATATATAATGAGTGTAATCAAAATTTTTACACAGATTTATACATATGCACAATAACAGGATATAAGCATTTTAAAAGGACGGAGAAAACATGAGAAAAACTAAGATAGTTTGTACCATCGGGCCTGCCTGCGATTCAAAAGAAATGATGCGTAAAATGATTGACGCAGGTATGAATGTTGCCAGAATCAATATGTCACACGGCGTTTATGACCGACTTGAGGTTACAATCAAAAACCTTAAAGAGGCAATTGCAGAGAGCGGTCAAAATGTTGCAATTCTGCTCGATACAAAGGGTCCTGAGGTCAGAGTCGGCACATTCAAGGACGGTTCTGTTGAACTTGTCGAGGGTGCAGAGTTCAGTCTTTTTAAAAACAAAGAAGAGGGCGACGAAACAGGTGTAAGCCTTTCGTTTCCGAAGCTTGTTGATATTTTTGAATCCGAAGGTCAAAAGGCAATCGGCAGAGAGCTTTTGCTTGATGACGGTATTATCTCGCTTGTCGTTAAGTCGGTAAATCCCGAGTCGATCGTTTGTACCGTAAACAAGGGCGGTGTGCTTAAAAACCGCAAGAGTATCAACATTCCGGGCTACTTTATCAATATGCCGTATGTAAGCGCTCAGGACAGAAAGGACATTGAGTTCGGTCTTAACCACGGTGCAACAGTTGTTGCCGCATCATTTGTCCGCAATCACGATGATGTTAGAACTCTTCGTGACTTTATTGACAGCCTCGGCTATGAGTATGTTGAAATTATCGCAAAGATTGAAAATCAGAGCGGTGTTGACGATATGGACGCAATCATTGATTACGCAGATGGTATTATGGTTGCCCGAGGAGATATGGGTGTTGAAATTCCGTTTATCAAGCTGCCTGAAATTCAGAAAACAATCATAAGAAAGGTTGTTTCAAGAGGTAAGTATGTAATCACTGCAACCCAGATGCTTGAGAGTATGACAACGGCTCCCCGTCCTACAAGAGCCGAAATCAGCGATGTTGCCAATGCAGTTTATGACGGCACAAGCGCAGTAATGCTTTCGGCAGAATCCGCCGCAGGTAAGTACCCGATTGAAAGCGTAAAGGCACTTGACGCAATTTGTTCGGAGGCTGAGGAAAACGGTGAATTTACCGCACTTCATGAGTATGTGGAAGAACACGGAATGAAGGACACTAACCCAATCAGATCAAGTATCTGTAAAGCTGCAAAGAATATTGCGCAGGCAGTAGGCGCAAAGGCTATTATTGTTGAAAGTGCAACAGGTCGAGTTGCAAGAGCGATGGTTCATTACAGACCTGACTGTCCCGTTATTGCAGTTGCAACATCACAGCTTGTATGCAGAAAGCTTTGTCTTAACTGGGGTGTTATGGCTGTCATGGGCGAAGAAAAACGCACATCTGATTCAATCACGAAACAGGCTATGGAAAAGGCACTCAGCACAGGCGTTGTCAAAAAAGGCGACACGGTTGTTGTGCTTTCGTCAAACAAAACCTGCCCGACTTCAAGCACAGATTCACTTAATGTAAGGATTCTTTAATATGAAAAATATAGTTTTAATCGGAATGCCCGGATCGGGCAAAAGCACAGTCGGTGTGTTGCTTGCCAAGGCGCTGGGTTATTCCTTTGTTGATGTAGATTTGATAATCTGCAAAGAGGCAGGAAAGCCGTTGCAGGAGATTCTTGATAATGAAGGTCTTGACTTTTTTCTTCATCTTGAGGGAAGAATCGGTGCAGAGCTTGACTACGACAAGACCGTTATCGCAACAGGCGGTTCAATGGTTCTCAGCGAAAATGCCATGGAAAACCTCAGAAAAAACGGCAAGGTCGTTTTCATTGATGTTGACCTCGATGAAATCAAGCGCAGAGTTACAAATATCAAAACAAGAGGCATTGCATTCGGTAAGGGTGAAACTCTTGATGATGTGTACAGAGTGCGTTATCCGCTCTATAAAAAGTATGCCGATATCACGGTGTCAATGGAGCTGAGCAGTATCGAAACCACGGTCGATGCAATTGTTGAAAAGCTGAAGCTTGAAAAACAGAATTAAAGAAAAAGTAAAAGCGTCCGTTATTCGGGCGCTTTTGTTGTTAAATATGAAATTTTTATGAATATAAATATGCAGGGGATTCATTGAACGCTGTATTCGGAAAATCGTGGTGCTAAACCGACATTTTGTCCCGAATGGCGGTGAGAATTTTCTTTTCCCGCCGACTGATTTGAACCTGTGTCATGGAAAGAATTTTGGCGGTTTGAGTTTGTGTTTTGCTCCGATAGTACCGCAGTTGAATTATTTTTCGGTCGGTTTCGCAGAGGGATTTTACCGCCTGTTCAAGCGACAATCGTTCCGAGATTTCGTCTTGAATATCATCTGTCGGGACATCAAGCTGTGGGTTGCCCTCGCTGTCATATTCGGCAGTCAGGGAGAGAGGAACTCTTGTGCTGTTGAGTGCGTCAATGATTTTTTCCTCGCTTGTATCAAGCCTTTCGGCAAGCTCGCTTACGGTGAATTCTCTGCCGTTTTTCAGCTTGCTTTCATTGTTAAGCCTTGATATTGCAAGTGAAAGCTCCTTTAATGTGCGACTGACCCTGATTGCACCGCCGTCACGGAAAAGTCGCTTAATTTCGCCCATAATTACAGGAAAGGCATAGGTTGAAAACTGCAGGTTACGGCTTTCGTCAAAGTTATTAATCGCCTTTGCGAGTCCGAGACACCCCGATGCAAAAAGTTCTTCGTACTCTATTCCTTTGCCTGAAAATCGTTTGCAACAGGCATGGACAAGTCCCATATTTTTGTCGGCAAGTTTATTTTTATCGGTCATTTTCCGAACCTATAATTTTTTCAAGAGTTACGGTTGTTCCGCTGTCGGGCTTTGAACGGACACGCACCTTGTCGCAAAAGCTCTGCATAACTGCAAAGCCGAGTCCTGCCCTGTCCTCCTCGGGAGCGGTTGTAAACAACGGTTCCATTGCCTTTTTAATATCGGAAATTCCACAGCCTTTGTCACGGATTGTAATTATCACCTTGTTTTCGGAGGTAATTTTTCCGTTTATGTAAATTTTTCCGCTTTGATGGCGGTAGCCGTGAACAATGCAGTTTGTCACAGCCTCGGACACAGCGGTTTTTAGGTCGCTGAGTTCGTTCACGGTAGGATCAAGGCTCATTACAAATGCCGACACAACGCACCGTGCAAAAGCCTCATTACAGCTTTTTGACGGCACGCAAAGTTTCATTTCATTTACTGTTTTCATCTTAACACCCCCAAACTTTCAAGTCCCGACATTGAAAAAAGCCTGTACAATCTGTCGGGAATATTAATCACACGCAATGCTCCGCCGACAAGCTTCATCTGGCGGTATCGCCCCATTACAAGACCTATGCCCGATGAGTCCATAAACGATACTTTTGAAAAATCAAGGCACAAAAGTTTCGGTTTGTTTGTCTGAACGGCGGCGTCAATTTTTGTGCGTATTCCTGCCGCCGAATCGTGGTCAATTTCGCCGTCAATGTATGCCGTGAGAATATTATTTTTAAATTCCGTTTTCAGCAATTTTATCAGTCCTTCTAAAAAATAAAAGCTCCGCACCTGTTATCTTAATGATAATAAGTGCGGAGCAAAAAATTTGTTTTATTCTGTTGTAACGAAAAATTTACTTTTCGGCTGGTTCGTTTTCAGCCTTAATTTTATTGATAATATACGGACGGATTTCGCCTGCAAGGTAGAGCGAACCGCAGATTACAACTGCACAATCGGTCTTTTCAGCCTGTTCAAAAGCCATATCAAATGCGTGTTCGGCACTTTCAAAGGTTACAGTATCATCAACAAATCTTGCATACTGTTGCATAAGCTTTGCAGGGTGCATTGCCCTTGGATTGTGAACGGGAACTGTGTAAACTCTGTCAAAAACTCCGTCAAGCAGTTTTACCGAAGTGCTGACATCCTTGTCGGCAAGCATACCCGTGATTGCAATTATATACTTATTCGGAAGGAATTTTTGGATTGCCGATTTAAGCGCCTCAATTCCGTTAGGATTGTGAGCACCGTCAAGCAGAACAATCGGCTTTTCACTCAACAGCTCAAGTCTTGCAGGGTTGACAGCCTTTGCAAAACCGTTTGCAATCTGCTCATCTGTTATTGAAATCAGAGAATTGCAACGGAGCATATCAAGTGTCGCAAGTGCGGTTTTTGCATTTTCAAGCTGATGATCACCCGAAAGCGGAAGATCAATTTCAACACCGTTAAACATAAAGCGACTGCCCTTTAAGGTGGTTTCGATGACATCAATATTAACGCTCTCGCTCGTTGCAAGCGGAATTTTCTTTTCTCTTGCAGTTGATTCAATAACCTTCATTGCACGGATATCCTGCTTTGAAGTAACCGCCATTGAGTCGGGCTTGAAGATACCGCATTTTTGCTGTGCAATTTTTTCAATTGTATCGCCGAGAATTGTCGTGTGGTCAAGTCCGATTGTGGTGATAACGGCACAAAGCGGTGATTTTATAGTATTGGTGCAGTCGAGCAGACCGCCCATTCCTGTTTCAAGAACAACAATGTCACAATCTGCATTTGCATGTATATAAAATTGAAGAGCGTTGACATACTCAAATTCTGTGATGATTGTGCCCTCTTTACGCAGTTGCTCGATAATAGGGAAAGTTTTTTCAACCGCATCCGTAAGAACGGACTCGCTCACCATACAATTGTTTATTTGTATCCTCTCACGAAAATCCGTGATATACGGTGAAATGAACAAGCCTGTTTTGTAGCCTGCCGCAACAAGTGCGGATGAAAGCATGGCACAAACCGAGCCTTTGCCGTTCGTACCTGCAATGTGTATAAATTTCAGCCTGTCCTGCGGATTTCCGAGCCTGTCAAGCAAAATTCTCATTCGGTCAAGTCCCGGACGAGAACCAAATGTCAAAAGTGAATGAATTTTTTCAACAGCATTTTCGTATGTCATTTACAACAGCTCCCTGTAAATCTCATTTTTCTTAAAGCCTGTTATACTTGCCGCTTCTTTTGCCGCCTCGGTGGGCTTTGCACCGTTTTCAATCAGCTTGCGGGCGGTTTCAACCGCAAATTCAAGGGTGTATTCTTCGGATTTTTCCTCTTGCTTTTTGCCCTCAAGCACAAGCACAAATTCGCCCTTCAGACTGCCGTCTGCATAATTTTCCGCAGCATGTTTTGTTGTGGTGCGGATTACTTCTTCGTGAACTTTGGTGAGTTCACGAACAATCGAAAGCTTTCTGTCACCGAAAAAGCTGTACAAATCTCGGAGAGTTTGCGGAAGCTTGTGTGGTGCTTCGTAGAAAATCATTGTTCTGTGTTCGTTTTTCAGACTGTCAAGATGCTCGTTGCGGCTCTTTTTGTTCACGCTCAAAAAGCCTTCAAATGTGAATCTGCCTGTTTCAAGTCCCGAAACCGCAAGTGCGGAAATCACGGCACTCGGACCGGGAATCACCACGGTTTTTATTCCACGCTCCTCGCAGAGCTTTATCAAATCTTCACCCGGATCGGAAATGCACGGCATTCCGGCGTCCGTTACAATTGCACAATTTTCGCCCTGTTCAATTCTGTTGCAGATGATTTCGCCACGCTCACGCTTGTTGTGTTCAAAATAGCTCACCATAGGCTTTTTTATGCCGAAATGATTCAAGAGCTTAAGCGTTACCCTTGTGTCCTCTGCCGCAATGAAATCAACCGATTCGAGGGTTTCTGCGGCTCTCGGTGAAAAATCTCCGAGGTTGCCGATCGGCGTTCCCGTTACATATAAAATTCCGCTCAATTTATATAGTCCTCCTTGTAACTGCCGTAGATGTTCAGCATTTCTTCGGAAAAGTTTCCACTTTCGTCCTCAATAAACAGGGTTGGCATAACCTCAAGAAATCCCCTTTTGCCGCCCCTTCTGCCTTCAAGCAAAAAAAGCTTAGGGGCTTTTGACTTTCGCTGTTGAACAAGCCTTAATTTTTTCGGCTCAACCGAATATTTACGCATTGCCTCCATTGCATCGGCAAGTCTTTCGGGACGCTGACAAATGCAGAGCCGTCCTCCAAACTGCAAAAGCGACGAACCGCAACGGCACCGAGCGGCAATGCACCGTCAAGCTTGTTTAAGTCCGAGTTTACAATTCTGATTTTGTCATGAAGATTGTTGTATTCAAGACTTTGTGAAAACAGCTTGCAGGCATTCTCCTGTATTTCTACCGCCGTGATATCAAGGCGGTTGTTGTTTTTGTACCACAAAAGCGGAATAGTTCCGCAGCCCGTGCCGAGGTCAACACATTTTTTCGCACCGATTTGCCTTGAAAAATCAGCAAGTAAAATTGTGTCCGTTGAAAAACGGTAGCTGTCTGACACATATATTTTAATACCGCCGCCAAGCGGTTCAAGATGTTTATTGTTCATCGGTATTCCCCTGAAAACAGTAATTAAAAAGCGGCAAGGAAATCCCTGCCGCCTGTCTTTGTGGATTAACCCTTAATCAGCCTTCCTGTGGAGCGCCGACGGGGCAAACTTCAGCACATGAACCGCAATCAACACAAGCGTCTGCATTGATTTCATACTTGCCGTCGCCTTCTGAAATAGCGTCGCAAGGGCAGTTGTCTGCACAAGCACCACACATGATGCAATCGTCACTGATAGTATATGCCATAGGGAAATACCTCCTTCATGAATTTCACCTTTATTGTAACATAAATTTTGAAAAAAGCAACCTTTTGGAAAGAATTTTATATTTTAAACTGAAAACAGTTCTTTTTTACTGCAACTTGACGAACGCTGTACGCATTACAAAAAATTATTCAAGTCCCTTGAATTTTTCCATTTCCTTTTTGTCAAGCTTGATGTAGCCGTCCTTAACAAGCTTGCATTGCTTGACTGTGAATGATTTCGGAGCGGCGTCTTCGGGAGTGTTGTTGAGCTTAACCTTTAAAGTTCCTGCAATCAGGTTGTTTTCAACAACAAGACCTCTGCCTTCGGGAGTATTTACAATTGCTCCTACCTTTGGGGTGTGTTTAAGAAGGTCTGTGTATGCCTCCTGTTCATATTTAAGACAGCACATAAGTCTGCCGCAGGTTCCCGAAATTTTAACGGGAGAGAGTGACAGGCCCTGTTCCTTTGCCATTTTGATTGAAACGGGCTGGAACTCGCCCATAAAGCTTGCACAGCAGAACGGCTTACCGCAGATGCCGAGTCCTCCGAGCATTTTTGCCTCATCACGCACGCCTATCTGGCGAAGTTCAATTCTTGTTCTGAATACACTTGCAAGGTCTTTTACAAGTGCACGGAAGTCAACTCGTCCGTCAGCCGTAAAGTAGAAAAGAATTTTGCTGTTGTCAAATGTGTATTCAACATTTACAAGCTTCATTTCAAGCTTGTGGTTAGCAATTTTCTGTTCACAGATTCTGTATGCTTCCTTTTCTTTGAGTTTGTTTTCCGCAAGGTGATTCAGGTCTTTTTCGGTTGCAATTCTGATTAACGGCTTGAGCGGATGCGAAATCTCCGCATCGTCAACGGTCTTGTTCGGAGTTGCAACCTCTCCGCACTCAAGACCTCTTGCCGTTTCAACAATTACCCTGTCGCCTGTGTTAAGTTTATTGTCAAGCGGATCAAAGTAATACACTTTGCCGACTTCTTTAAATCGTACTCCGATTATCTCTGCCATGAAATCCTCCTGTATTCTCCGCACAGCCAAGTTGTGAGAAGATTTATATTTATGTGTTTCGGTATTTTCAGTTTTGCGTTCTCGGTAAGCTCAATCATAGAAATCAGCTTTGTCCGAGTAAATCGTCTTGCAAGCTCCCCGGCACATTCCTCGTCAAAAACCGCATCCGCTCCGACGCTTTTTGCCATTCCGTCACGCAGAATCAGCTTTACGACAAGCAGAATTTCGTCTGCAAGGTTTTTGTCGCTGAGGGCATAGAGTGCCTGCATAAGGTTGTACTCCCGTGTCGATAAAATTCCTTTTACAATTTTCTTTGCGCCTGCAACTGCATCCTCACTGAAAACATCTTTTGTTTTCAGACGGAATACACTTGAACGGGAGAGAATTGTCGGGAGCAGTTTCTTGGAGTTTTCGCAGAGCATAATGAAATATACATTCTGCGGAGGTTCTTCAAGAAGTTTCAAAAACGAGTTTTGAACAATGTCCGAAAGCCTTGTGTCGGCAAAAGGGAAGATATACACCTTTGCATCTGCCTCATTCGGCTTTATGACAGAGTCACCGATTATCTCTCTCATCTGCTCAATTGAATTTTGTTTTCTGTCATTTGGAAGTTCAACATATTTAATGTCGGCGTGTGCCTTATTCTTTGCCTTGTGACATTGCTCACAATGACCGCAAGGCTTTACGGGTTCGGTACACACCGCATACATTGACAGAAACACGGCAAGGTTCATCGCCTTTTCGCTGTCCCTGCTTTCTATTACAACAGCGTGGGGAACTCTGCCCTGAATATCAAGGGTGTTGAAGGTTTGTTTTATATTGTCGTCAAAATCAAAACCGTCAAAATTCAAAATCCCACCTCCGCTTATTTATCACATTTATTATATCATTTTATTTTTGCAATTTCCACAATTATTTTAAGGCTACGGTATTGGTAACAATTTCGCCCTTGTCGGTGATGTCGATAATGCCGTAGGACGCATAGTATCCGTGGCATGAACCGGGGTTCATAATATACAGACCGTCCTCATAGAGTGTGAGAGGCATATGTGTATGACCAAAGAGGAGAATATCCGCTCCTGCTTCTCTTGCGGCGGAGGTAATGCGGTAAAGTCCCGATTTTGCGTCATAGAGATGTCCGTGTGTTACAAAGATGGTTTTACCGCAGACTTTAAAAATCTCCTTTGACGGAAAAAAGCTGTTCCAATCGCAGTTGCCTCTTACGGCAACAATCATTTTGTCTTTGTAATTATCTTTTAAAAACCGCTGTTGTTCTTCACCGTCACC
>OHJK01001214.1_pt1 | contig 13384 bp, 16 predicted proteins | sample 1568541 | NCBI WGS metagenome assembly OHJK01 (sample SAMEA3879535, study PRJEB24766) | human gut metagenome | biome: human-associated habitat; feature: feces | place: USA | collected 1985/1987
TGGTCATATTCCCGGTTTTCAGATAGACCCTAATATCCAGCCTTCCATAAGCAATCGTTCCCCGAAAAAAGTAAATAACTGCCGCAGAGAATCGGGCATGCACCCGCTCCCCTGCGGCAGTTATTTTATCTTCCATATACCTTAGCGGCACGCGTCCACTTCATCACAGAACCTACGAATTTTTTCCGGATCCCAGTGAAGCCGATCGCCGGGGGCGGTGTGCGCCCGCATCAGCGACGTGCTGACAACAGCACCGTCGGCGAAGGAGAGAATATCCCGGATGTTTTCCGTATTCACACTTCCTCCCACGATCAGAGGTTTCCCAAGCTCCATGGCGTTGACCTTCTCGAAGTACCGCTTCGTCTGGGCGTAGTCTTTCCCTGTCAGGATCAGCCCGTCAGCGCCCATTCTGTCCGCCCATCCGGCAGTGTCCGTAATCGGGACATCGCACACCGGCGTACCCTCCCGGTCGTGAATATCCGCAAGGATCCGAACCTTCGCACCCAGAGCCGTCCGATAGCGAACCATATCCGGCCCCACGCCAGTCCGAAGTCCCTCCGCTTTCAGCATGACTCCCGCGAAGACCTTCTGCCGGACGAATTCCGCGCCGGAGGCATGGGCAATGGCGATGGACGCTTTGGGGTCGTGGGCCTGTACAATAATGCCGATATGCAGCTTCGGCAGTTCCCGCCGTACCAACCTTGAAATCGCCGCCATCACCGCGATGGTCTCCGGTTCTGCCCGCTCCGGAACGATGTTTTCGTCCTGAAGGATCAGTTTATCGATGCCGTTTTCATAGAAAATCGACGCATTTCCCAGCACATAATCCTCCACTTCGGCAAGAGAACGCCCAGGGTCCTGGGTTCCATAGTACGGCAGGTGCAGCGCGCCGATAATCAATGGTGTTTTTACATTTTTCATGATTCCGCCTCCATCTGACTCACAATGATATCTCTGCGCCGCAGAGCTTCCTGCCGGGTCACATTCTTTGACCCCGGCACACCAAAAGCGCTGATAATAAACGATGACGAAACCGCGCCGTAGGCGGCAGCCTGCGCCAGGTCTCCCGTTTCGGTCAGCCCAACCGTCAGGCCGCCGCAAAACGAATCGCCCGCACCGGTCGGATCGACCACCCGGTCCAGCCGGTAAATCGGGACTCTGCGGACCCGTCCCTGGCTGTCGCAGGTAATGCAGCCCTGCCCACCAAGCTTCACCACCGCGTTGGGCGCGCCAAGTTCACGCAAACGCAGAACGGCTTCCTCCGGCGTGCAGCCCTCCGGGTATAACCGCCGGATCTCGTCCCAACTGGGGACAATTACGTCCACCCTTGAAAACAGCGGCGGCAGGAGGTGCTTCTTCTCCGGGCGCATATAGTCAAGGCCCGTGTCCATAACCACGACAGCCTCCGGGCAGCGGCTGCGGACCCAGTCCAGATACTCCATCTGCCGGTCATAGTGCCGTGCCGCAATCATAACTGCTTTTGCACCGGCGTAATCTTCCGGAATGTCTGCGGCGGTGGGTGCAAAGTTTTCGTGAGCCTCGCTTACCTCCTGCGGCGTCATATACGGGAATCCCTCTATCAGTTCCGCACCCTCGGAACCGTTGTCCTCGTCAAAGGACACCTCGGTCCGATCGCCGTTGCTGTCATAGATCATCCCGGAAAACATGCCGTGCCGCTTTGCGACATGCCGCACTCCCGTCGTATCAATACCGATCTCTGTAAGCTCCCGCAGCCATGCCTCGGGGTAATCCGTCCCGGCCCGGGCAACCATGCCGATCTGTCCCGGCTGCCACAGCCGCATCCCCATGGCGCCGTAGGCAGCGTTTCCGCCGAATTGGCGCAGACGTTTTTCCCCGTAGGCATTCAGGATATTGTCAATGGTGATGCAGCCGATCGCTACGTAGTTCATTTTCTTGCCTCCGCTCGCGCAATCCGTTCCCGTTCCTCGGAGAGCCGATACCCAAGCAGCTGGGCGGGAATCGCGCACAGGAAGTTCTGCAGGCATTCCTCCGTCCGCGGCACAGTCACATAGCTGTCCGCTTCCGCAATAAGCGCCTGCTCGTCCGCCGTAGTAATGACATGGACGTAGCCTCCGCAGGATTTACAGGTATATTCCGTCTCCAGTGCCCGGTAGTCCGTCTTACCGGCCGGGGCAATGAGGATCAGGTGATCCCCGGTTTTCTGGGAATTATAATGGTGGTATTCCTCCAGCGGAATCGCAATGGAACGCGCCGGCGTGCATTCCTTCACCTTGGCCGCGCCATATTCCGCGCAGGTGAAGAACGGCCCGCCTCCCGCAAACAAAACCATCTGCTCTGAGGCAAGTATCTTTGCCATTTCCTTTGCCCACGCCTCGCTGCCTACTATAGTCTGCCCGATCAGGTCGGGAATCTGTGCAAACGCGGCAGCCAGAGTCTCACAGCGCGGGGTGTTTTTCCCCGATGCTTCTGCAAGGGCAAATCCCACGGCAATCATCATTGCCATAGCGCATGTGGAGGACTGCGTTGGCCATCCCTTGCGGGAAGCGTGGATCAGCAGGCGCTCGGAGGCGCACTGCATCAGCGTAGAGCCAGGCGTGTTGGAAAGAGCCAATGTCTGGGCACCTCTCTCCCGGGCCGTCATCAGACACTCCACGATCCGAATGGTTTCCCCGCTGGCAGACAGCGCCACTACCAATGTGTGCTCATCCACCGTCCGGCCATAGTAATACGCGAAGTCCAGCGCCTCGCACTCCTCACACGGGAATCCAAGAATTTCCTCCAGCAGGCTGCGGGTACCCCGCAGGGCAGCGATGGAGTCTCCGCAGCCAACCATCACAATTCGCCGGATATCTTTTTTCGCCAGCCGCTCACCAGCCTCCCGGATAGCGTCAGCCTCCAATTCCAGCGTCAGCCGGATCATTTTCGGCTGATCCAGCAGTTCCCCGTAAGTCAGCGCCGATCTTCTCAGCCGTTCAGGATCCAGTTCATCGTCTCCGGCTTTGCGTTCCCACGCATCCGTTCCCTGCTGGATGTACATTTCCTCCAGATTTTTCCGGTCGACCAGATCGCGCAGTGCGCCTTCCGTCCCCTCCCGGAGCAGCGGGGGTAGAATTGGCTGTGTCATGCTTCATTCCTCCTTGTTGATAACCTCGTTTGAGGCACCTCGTTCATAGATCCGACAGAAGGCATCCAAGAACTGTTCATTTGTCAGGATCTCACCGTGCAAATTCAGTCTGCGTGCCAGCCTGCCGGAGCAGGGTCCTTTCAGCATTGCTTCGTTCAGAACCGGTTCGTCGGCAAAGACCTCCTCCGGTGTACCGTCCTTCAGTATCCGCCGGTGCGCCATCACAACGATCCGCTGAAAATTTTCCGCGGCAAATTCAATGTCATGGGTGATCGTAATGACCGTCTTTCCCTGAGCATGCAGCTCCGCGATAATGTTATGCAGAAGTTCGATACCGTAAAGATCCTGTCCCGCCGTAGGCTCGTCCAGAATGACCGCCTCGCAGTCCATGGCCAGTACCGCCGCCACCGTAATGAATTTCCGTATGGAAAGAGGCAAATCAAAGGGATTCTCGTTCCGCATCTTCCACAGTCCCGTTTTTTTCAGAGCCTCTTTCGTGCGGGCCTTTACCTGATCCTCCGGAAGACGCAGGGAAACCTTCGGGCCGTATTCGACCTCAGCGTACACCGTAGCGTGGAAAATCTAGTCATCGGGATTCTGAAACACATAGCCCACCTGACGGGCAATCTGGGCCGTCGTGTAATCCCGGGTGTTTTTGTCGCCTACATAGACATTTCCTTTCGTAGGAACCGTCAGGTTGTTCATCATTTTTACGGTGGTTGTCTTTCCCGCACCGTTCTGCCCCAGAATAGCCAGCGCCTGTCCCTGAGGAATCGTAAGGCTGGCGTCCTCCACAGCTGTATAGCCTCCGGGATACGTAAAGGAAACATGTTCCAGACGAATCTCAGCCATTCCTGTCCCCTCCTTCGAGCGCCTTTTCAAAGACTTCCACTGCCTCACTCTCCGTCACAGGGACGGTGTCCAGTCGGACGCCTCTCGCCATAAGCTCATGGGCGATCTGTGTCACATAGGGGAGCCGCACATGGTGCTTCGGCAGCTCCGGGTCGGAAAACACAGCCTTGGGCGTTCCCTGACAGAGAATCCCTCCCTCCGAGACGACAATGATCTCGTCGGCATACTCCGCCACAAGGTCGATCTTGTGCTCAATCAGAATGATCGTGCTGCCCGACTGCTTCAGCGCGGCAATGATGCGAAATACACTTTCCGTTCCCTCCGGGTCCAACTGGGACGTCGGCTCATCGATCACCATGATCTCCGGCTGAAGAACCAGCAGCGAAGCCAATGCCACCCGCTGCTGCTGGCCGCCGGAAAGCTCGTAAGGGCTTTTCTCCAACAGCTCCGTAATGCCCGTCTGTTCCGCGATGCTCAGGATCCGTTCTTCCATTTCCGCCGGGTCCGCGCCAAAATTCTCCAACGCAAAGCCGATCTCCTCAAACACCGTATCCTTCACGCCGGATATCTGCGTAAAGGGGTTCTGGAACACATAGCCGGAGATCCGGGAAATTTCTCCTTTTTTGTATTCCAGAATATTCTTCCCCTTGATCCGAAGCTCTCCGGACAGCGTTCCTTTGTAGAAGGAGGGAATAAAGCCGCACATCATGACGGCAAGTGTAGTTTTTCCCGCTCCGTTGGGACCAATAATACCATAAAGCTTCCCCGGCTCCAGAGAAAGATCAATATTTTTAACCGCAGGTGTTTCGGTCAGCGGATACTGATATGTTACATTCCGGAACTCGATCACAGGATCCACAGTACAACACCTCCAATCACAAGTATCACATAAAGGCCAATCCCCGCCCATGCATATTTTTCACACTGGTTCGGAAGGACGTCGATAAGTGTGGTTTTTTCACATTCATATTCAAAACCCTTGGACTCCAATGCCAATGCCCGTTCCTCGGAGCTCATGAACGCACTGACCACCAGCGGAACCAGCGACGGGATCAGCGCCTTCGCCCGAACAAAAATATTTCCCTGCGTCTCTACGCCTCTGGCTCTTTGGGAATCCATAATGACGGTCATATTTTTCCGCATGGTGTCGATCATGGCGAAGCTGGACAGAAAAACATAGGCCTTTTTGTAGCCCATTCCCATTTTCTGGAACGCAACGCACAGATCTCTCCGGGAGGTCGTCGCAAACAGCCAGGAAAACATTCCTGCAATGCCGAGGATGCAGCACAGAAACCGTATCCCGCTCCGCAGTCCATAGGCATGGATCTTCACAAAAGCAAACTGCCATACCAGCTCCGGGTTTTCTCCCTTGATGAAAAACACCTGCACCGATACAATAATGATCAGCATAACGGCAAGGTGCTTAACCGTTGAGACAAATTCTTTTATTTTTCCGCTCACCCCAAACAGCAGCACCATCACCGCAAGGTTCGGAAACAGCAGCAGCGGAAGCTTCCAGCGGCCCATGGGAATCAATGCAAGCAGCAATGTTCCCACTGCGTAAATCAAAAAGATGGTCACCTTGACCGTAGGATACAGCCCAACGATCTTGTTGCGGCTCTTTTGTTGAAGTCGTTCTACATACATTTTGGTCGTGCCTCACTTTTTATCCGACAGCAGCTTCTGAATACCTGCTCAGAAATGCCATAACGATCAATGGAGCGCCCCGCACACGTTATGGGGCGCCCCATTGCGGAATTATTTACTCTTCGTCGTCTTCCACGACCGCTTTCTTGTTCTTGCGAATCCACTGCTCGCCGCAGCTGTACTTGATCAGCGTTCTCTGGGGGATCACCAGAATGATCAGGTAGCACAGGATGTGAGAAACGATCCGGTCAAATACGGTGACAATACCGTCAACGCTGAGGACCGTCTTCCAGATGTTCGCGCCCGCTGCCACAAGACCCGCAATGGCCACAGAGGAGCCGCCGTTGCCGGAAATGCCGCCGTATGCAAAGACAGAGATGGGGGCAGAGGTGCAGATGGTGCCGACAGACATAATGAGCAGCATCAGCGCAACCTTCCAAAACTTGCCGTTCGGCCACTGTGCCCGGGCGAACAGACCGGCCATCAGGCCGGTGCAGCCGTTGGTAATTGCGTAGGGCAAGAGAGTCGGGTTACGAATGATGCCGGTAAGGACATTGGTCAGCACACCGGTCAGCATGCCAACCCACGGGCCTGCCAGATAACCGGCAAGAACCGCGCCGAAGGAATCCAGATACAGAGGCAGGCTCAGTGCCGCCACGAGCTGGTCGCCAACTACATTCAGGGCAACGCCGATGGGAATCAGCAGGATGGATAGCAGGGAAAAGTCGGTTTTGATGCTGTACTTCTTTTTCTCCAGAGTTTGAGTCATTTTAAGATCCTCCTTTTTTATTCTACGCTTAACCAGCATTTGCTTATTTAACTAAGCGTTTGCTATATATAGCTTACACAGCTTTCCATAGATTGTCAAGTTGATTTTTACGATTGTACAAAAAAACGGCACATTACACAATTTCTATTGTGCTTTTTTGACATTTATCCTATTCGCGCACAGCAACGGAAGGACGGCAATATAGGATTGACTGTCCTACATACTGATTCCTTAAAAAGCAGTTTCCTGCTTGACTTTTTGCCCCGCTCCATGTAAAATGGCACCGTTTTGTCGAACTTTTGAGAAAAACGGGGTGGACGATGATGGACTGGCGAAGCAGGAGCACCCGGAAGCTGCTGGGCAAGGTCGTAACGGTGCAGGTCGATCGGCCGGTCGGGTATCTCCACGGCGATATTCTGTATCCCATCAATTACGGATTCGTCCCGGGGCTGATGGGCGGCGACGGCGAGGAACAGGACGCGTACATACTGGGCGTGGATACGCCCCTGTCCGACTTTACAGGGCGGGTCATCGCCGTCATCCGGCGGCACAACGACTGCGAGGACAAGCTGGTGGTCGCGCCGGAGGGGCTTTCGTTCCATCAGGGGCAGATCGCCGAGGCCGTCCATTTTCAGGAGCAGTATTTTATCAGCACCATTGATTCCATCTTTCAGAAATCCTGCGGGGTCGTCCCCTTCCGGCGGGCCGGCGTGGAACCGGAATTTCTGCTTCTGTTCCAGCGGGGTTCCGGAACGTGGAGCTTCCCCAAGGGACACATGGAGGCCGGGGAAACAGAGGAGCGAACCGCCCTCCGGGAGCTTTTTGAGGAAACCGGATTCCGGACGCGGCTGATTCCCGGTGCCAGAGCCGCCACGGAATACCGCATCAGCTCCGTTGCCAGAAAGCAGGTCGTTTTCTTTCTGGGCGAAGTCCACGGCGAACCAAAGCTTCAGGCCAAAGAGATCAGATCCTGCCGCTGGGTGAAACCCGGCGAGCTGGGACAGTACCTTCTGCCTCAGGTCGCGGACGCCGCAAAAGCGCTGCTTGCGCGGATATAGAATGCCCTTCTGCCGTTCAGCGGTCAAAAATGACCGTTGAACGGATTTTTCAACATTTTTGGTTTCTTTTATGCTATAGTGTAAGAGCAAGGAGGTGCCCCATGAGATTCAAGCTGGTTATTGATAAAACGCAGGAGGAAACGGTGGTCGCCACCGTCCATGAGCGCAGCCGTCTTACCGACGAAATGGAGCTTCTTGTCCTGCAGCATGACGGCTCTGACCGGATCGCGGCGTACACAGAGGACGGTATGCGGATGCTCCCCTTCTCCGATATCGAGTGCATCACCGTTCTGGACGGGAAGACCTATGCCGTTACACGCAGCGGCGAACGCTGCCGCTTAAAGCTGCGGCTGTACGAGCTGGAAGCCATGCTTCCCGCGTCCTTCATCCGCATCAACAAGTCGGCACTTGCCAACGAAGCCCACTTGGAGCGCTTCACCGCTTCCTTCAACGGCGCAGTGGACGCCGTCTTCCGAAGCGGCTACCGGGAATATGTTTCCCGGCGGTGCTTCGCGGAAATCAAAAGGAGGTACGATCACGTATGAAGCAATATTGTCTGACATTTCTGAAACGAGGTCTGCTGGCCGCTTCCGGCGGGCCGCTGATCCTCGCCATGATCTACGGCATTCTGGGCGCCAACGGGCAGGTCACTTCCCTCGCCCCCGGAGAGGTCTGCATGGGGATCGTGACCGTGACGCTGCTGGCCTTCATCGCGGCGGGCATCGGCGTCGTCTATCAGATTGAGCGTCTGCCGCTGCTTTCCGCCACCGCGATCCACGCCGGGGCGCTGTATCTGGACTATCTGCTGATCTATCTGCTGAACAACTGGATACCCCGGAATTGGGCATTTATCGGCACCTTCACTCTGTGCTTTGCGGCGGGCTACGCCCTGATCTGGGGAATCATCCTGCTTTCCATCCGGCACAGAACCAACCGTATCAACCGCCATCTGCGGGGAGGAAAATGATGAGAAAACCGTTTCTTGACAATCTGCGCTACGGCATCGTGCTGTCCGTCGCAGTGTATCACGTATTTTATCAATTCAACAGCGTCGGTGTCATCACCAACGTACTTATCCCCGGCATTCCGGCGCTGGACGCGCCGCTGTATGTGCTGTACCCATGGTTCATGGCGGCACTTTTCATGATCTCCGGCATCTGCGCCCGGTACAGCCTGGAAAAGCAGACGGGAAAGCAATACCTGAAAGGCAAAGTCCGCCGCCAGCTCATGCCCTCCGTCGCCATTATTTTCCTCATCGGGTGGAGCACCGGCTGGGTCACCGACCAGTACGCAAACATTTTTGGCGGCGGTCAGGTTCCGGGGTTTGCCAAATATCTTGTGTGGTGCATGTCCGGCATTGGGGTGCTGTGGTTCCTTCATGAGCTGCTGCTGTGCGAGGTGGTGCTGGTGCTGATTCGGAAGCTGGACAAAAAAGACCGGCTGTGGCAGCTGGGCGGCAAGGCGAATTTCCCCGTCATCTGCCTTCTGGTGCTCGGCATGTGGGGCAGCGCCTATATCCTGAACACTCCCGTGATAGAGGTCTACCGCAACGGTTTCTACCTGTTCTGCTTCCTCGCGGGCTACATTCTGTTCTCCCACGAACAGATCCAGTCCCTGCTCGCCAAATGGGCACCCTGTATGCTTGCCGTGAGCGGCGTGCTGGCCGTCGTCTACACGGTGCATTTCTGGGGACAGAATTACGCGGCTCTCAACAATCTGAAAGCCCCGCTTACCAATCTCTATGCGTGGTTTGCCTGCCTTGGGGTGCTGGGCGCGGGAAAACGGTGGCTGGATAAGGAGACTGCCTTCACCCGCTGCATGGCAAGCCGCAGCTTCGGCATCTACGTCCTGCACAACCCCCTGCTGGTGCTGCTGGCTTGGGCGATGGATAAGCTGCTCCATTTCCCCGTGTGGAGCATGTATCTGCTTCTGCCGGTGCTGCTGGCGCTGCTCCTGCCGCCGTTGATCGCGCTTATCAAGCGCATTCCCGTCCTGCGCACATTGGTGCTGGGCGAAAAATAAAAAATCCGCGCCACGGTTCATGCAAACCGTGGCGCGGTGCTTTTTGGGGTTACTCGATGCAGATCCGATTGTTCTCGGGCAGCTTCTTCTGTCCGGCCTTCGGCACATCCAGCGTCAGGATACCGTTCTCAAACTTGGCGGACACCTCTTCGGGCTTCACATCGCCCACGTAGAAGCTGCGGCTCATGGAACCGGCGTAACGCTCCCGGCGGATGTAGCGACCCTTCTTGTCCTCCTCATCCTTATCAAGACCCTTTGCGGCCTGAATGGTCAGGTAGCCATTGCTCAGGTCAATGCTGATCTCGTCCTTCTTGAAGCCGGGCAGATCGACCGCCAGCTCATAGCCGTCTTCCTTCTCCCGGATATCGGTCTTCATCAGATTCTTGGCGTGCTTGCCATACAGGGGGCTGCGGCCCTCCGAGACGTTCATCATGCCAAAGGGATCGTTAAAGAAATCATCAAACAAATCTTCTCCAAAAATGCTGGGCAACATAAGTCATTCCTCCATTCAAATCTTCTATGTTCCCTGCGGAGGGGCTTTCTTTTTTTCGCCCCTCTTTTTGGTACGCCTACACTATACCACGATTTTTAGCACTGTCAAGGTCTGAGTGCTAAAGTTCATAAAAAGATAAAATGGCGTTCACAGAATATGCGATTTTTCCGGCAGATATCCGGAAACCTCCCCGTAGAACGAGAAAAGCGAAAGGAACCCCCTTTCGCTTTTCCCGTTTTTCCTAGACCAGCGGCGCAAACAGCCGCAGAATGCACTGCCACATCCGCAGAATTGCCCTGCTTCCGGTGCTGTAGCGCTGAGTGACCTCGGTACACTGGGAGAACAACACGTCAAAATCCCGCGCCATGTCGCCAATCGCGTCACAGCCGTAGAGCAGAACGTCGTTCTCGAAATGGTGATACAGGCTCCGGTAGTCAAAGTTCGAGCTGCCTATGGAGGCGATCTTCCCGTCGCACAGGCACTGCTTTGCATGGCAGAAGCCCGGCGTATACTCGAAAATCCGCACGCCCTGCCGGGCAAGGCCGGAATAATAGGAGCGGGTGATGGCAAATACCACTTTTTTGTCCGGAATTCCCGGCGTAATGATCCGCACGTCCACACCCCGTTTGGCCGCAAGGCGCAGCGCCCGGCTCATTTCGTCGGTGATGATCAGGTACGGTGTAGTGATATACAGCGTCTTTTCCGCCTGAGCGATCAGATTCAGATAGACATTTTCCGCCGTGCGCTCCTCCGACAGCGGGTTATCGTTGAAGGGCTGCACGAACCCCTCCGACGTTACCTTGTGACAGATGTTGAGGTAGCGTGCGAAGTCCTCGTCTTCCTTGGTCGTCACGTTCCACAGCTCAAAAAACGACGCCGTCAGGCTCCGGACCGCCTCGCCCTCCAGCCGAAGGCCGGTGTCCTTCCACACCCCGTAGGGCCGGGCACGGCCAAAGTATTCATCCGAAAGGTTGTAGCCGCCGATATAGCCCACCTTGCCGTCGATGACCGTGGTTTTCCGGTGATCCCGGTGGTTCAGGAACAGGTTAACCACCGGCACAGCGGGGTTGAACACCCGGCAGCGGATGCCGTCCTCGCTCAGCCCTCTGGCAAAGCGCAGATTTACAAAGCCAAGGCTGCCGATGTCGTCGTACATCAGCCGCACCTCGACCCCCTGACGCGCCTTGCGTACCAAAATTTCCCGTATCTCCTGAAAGGCCGAATTGTCCGCCACGATGAAATATTCCATGAAGATGAATTTCTCTGCCTTTTCCAGATCCGCTTTCATGGCCTCCAGCGTTTCCGCCCCGTCGCCCAGATAGCGGACGCTGGTATTTTCGTACACAGGCCAGTTTTCATGGACGGAAAGATAGTGAAACTGGTTGCTGGCAGCGCGGTTTTCCGATTCCAGCCGCGCCAGAACCACCCCGTCCTGGGGAAGGCTCCATTTTCTCCCGGAAGCGGCGGATACGCTTCCCCGCCCTGCCCGGGTCGCCCAGAATGTCGAACAGCAGAAACAGGCTCAGGCCCATCACCGGAGCCGCCAGAATCAGCATGATCCACGGCATTTTCATGGCAGTAGAAGTGTGTCTGCCGTACAGGCGAAGCACCACCACGATGCTCAACAGGTTGACGCACGCGGATATCCAGGCGGAGTGGGCGTTCAGCTTCACCGCCATTACGATCAGCCAGACGATCTGAATGATAATGGTCAGCCCCACGAACGCGATTCTTGGGATACTGTTGCGTTTGCGTTTGTGCTCTCTGCTCATTCCGCACCTCCTTTTTCCTTCTCTTCGTTCTCCTCGTCCAGTTCCCGCCAGAGCTCGTCCGCCCGCCGTTGGTTCTCCATCGCCACGTCAATGCCCTCGGTGCTGTCCTTGCTGAAAATGATCCGCAGCGTCAGGATGATCAGCCGGATGTCCAGCAGCGGCGAATAGTTTTCAATATACATCATGTCCAGACGCAGCTTGTCGTAGGCGCTGGTGTTGTATTTTCCGTAGATCTGGGCATAGCCCGTCAGGCCGCCCCGCACCTTCAGACGGTAGCAGAATTCCGGAATTTCCTTGGAAATCTCGTCCGCGAGGCACTTTCTCTCCGGCCGGGGGCCGACGATGCTCATGTCACCTTTCAAAATGTTGATCAGCTGAGGCAGCTCGTCCAGACGGGCGGCGCGGATGACCTTGCCCACCTTCGTGATTCTGGGGTCGTCCTCCGAGGCCAGCACCGCGCCGGCGTATTTTTCCGCGTCCACGATCATGCTGCGGAACTTGAGTATCTCAAATTCCCGCCCGCCCCGGGTCATCCGTTTCTGCTTGTAGAACACCGGGCCGCCATCCTCGATTTTAATGGCAGCTGCGATAATGAGCATGACCGGCGCGGCGGGAATCATGGCAATGCCGCAGAGCACCAGATCCATGGCACGCTTGATGATGCGCTGCATGGGGGTCAGGCCGGTGCCCTTGACCATCAGCAGCGGGGTGTCGAACAGCGTATTGTTCTTCGCCCCCCGGAGCATGATGTCCGTGAGTTTGGGGGCGACGTAGGTACGGATGCGGTAGCGGTAGCAGTATTTGAGAATATCGTTGCGGGTCTGGGCGGGAATGTCCGTGAGGATGACCGCGTCGTGCCTGCGGGTCTCCTGGCACACTGCCTCCAACCCCTCGTCAATGCTCATCAGCTTGCTGACATTATATTTATCCCGACGGGAGTCCATCTTGATCTTCAGCCCGATGCCCCGCTTGTTGCCGTACACCAGCAGCATATCGTGTGGGGCATACAGCTTATAATACAGCTCCGTGTACACATAAATCAGCGCCACCGCCACGACGATTTCCGCCAGAAGCAGCAGCAGCATCGGCCCCACGGGAATCATGGCATTGGCGATCAGGCACAGCTGGAAATACGTGAGAAAATTCACCACAAACAGGGAGATGACCTGTCCGATGATCAGATCGAGCCTGTGGAGCTGCCCGAACAGCGTGCAGTCGGAGTTCAGGAACATGACGTACAGCAGCGCCCCATAGACGCCCATCAGCACATATTTGCCCTTGTATACAAAATGTTCGATTTCGTATCCCTTGCGGAACGCGCCGTAATACAGCAGGGTCATGACCACTACTTCCAGCAGCGTTTCCGCCGCCCGGACAAGTCCCTTGGTGTCCTCATACGCGCTGCGGCTCAGCTTTCTCATTGATAATACACGTCCTCTATGAAAAATATGACACAATTCCAAGAAAATATACTTTTTGCTATCATACCACACCCATCAAAAGAAAGCAACCCCGGAAACGAAACCGGTCGTTTCCGGGAACCCCGCCTCAAATAATGAAATTTTCTCTTTACAAATCCAATATTTTCTGATACAATCATTCCTGTTCTGTGGCCCGGTGGTGCAGTCGGTTAGCACGCCAGCCTGTCACGCTGGAGGTCGACGG
>OHJK01001218.1_pt1 | contig 13369 bp, 10 predicted proteins | sample 1568541 | NCBI WGS metagenome assembly OHJK01 (sample SAMEA3879535, study PRJEB24766) | human gut metagenome | biome: human-associated habitat; feature: feces | place: USA | collected 1985/1987
CCCCATCTTGCCGCCTGCGGTGCGGTCGGCGGTGGTCTCCCGGGGGCCAAGACCCAGATAGGAGACTTCCGTCAGCTCCCGACGCAGCGGGAAGAGCAGACCGAACTCCGGCAGCTCAGTGCGCGCGCCCTGCCATGTCATGGTGATATCACAGCGGCCTGCGCCGTCAATGGCAAAATCAATGGGCAGCGTCTGCCCATCTGGCAGGGTGTAGTTTGCGCGGGCGATGACGAAATCGCCCTTTGTTTCAGCGGTCAGGTTATCGCAGCGGGCGTAGAGACCGGCGGTTTTCCAGAAGGAAAATGCAAACGGCTCTGCGCAGCCCTCGTCGTTGTTGGTAGGCGCACGCCAGAAGTTGGGACGCACGGTATCGTCCAGCAGCTGCACGCCGTTATAGCGGATGGACACCAGCCCCTTGCCTCGGCCAAAGATGTACTCGAAGCCCTCGCCCTTTACGCCGACGTTGCAGTCCATCTCCACCAGCTGCGGGGCGGGCAGGGTCAGCCGGGCGACGGCGTAGTTGTGCCATACCTGCCCCAAAGCGGCTTCATAGCCCGCCGGGATGCCGGGCAGTGCAGCCCGCTGGATGGCGGTAACGGTCATGCAGGCAAGCCCTGTTTCCGGCAGAGCGAACGGGAACGGAATGCGCACGGTTTTACCGGGTGCGCATTCTACCCGCAACACCGCGCGGCGCTCCGGCTTGCCGTTGACCGAGGACGCAAACACAAGGTCGTAGGCGTTCAGGTCGGTAAAGAGATTCCGGTTTTCAATCACGGCTTCGGTGTCGGTCAGGGTGATCTTCAGCGGTGCGTAGGCCGCCTTGACGGCGTCCATCTTGGGGGTATTGCGGCGGTCGGGCAGCACAAGGCCGTCCACGCAGAATTCCCGGTCGGTGGGGCGGTCGCCAAAGTCACCGCCGTAGGCAAAGCCGGGCTTGCCATCCGGGTCAGTCACCGCGATGCCGTGGTCCATGTACTCCCAGATAAACCCGCCCTGATACAGCGGCTCTTCGTAGGCATACTCGGTGTAGTCGGTAATGCCGCCGTTGGAGTTACCCATAGCGTGGCTGTACTCACACATAATAAAAGGCTTTTCCGGGTGCTCTGCCAGAAACTTTTTGATATCTGCCACCGGGGTGTACATCTGGCTTTCCATATCGGAGGTGGCGGGGTATTCCCGGTTCCAGAAAATGCCCTCATAGTGCACAAGGCGGCTGGGGTCGGTGCGGCGGAAATATTCGCTCATCTCCCACAGGGTCTTGCCGCCGTGGCTCTCGTTGCCGCAAGACCAGATGAGGATGGCCGGGTGGTTTTTGTCCCGTTCCAGCATGGCTTCGGCGCGGGCAAGCACATTTTCCCGCCACTCCGGGCGGGCACCGGGCAGCGTCCACTCGTCCGAGCCGTCCGCGCCCAGCTTCTGCCATGTGCCGTGGGTCTCCAGATTGGTCTCCCCGATGACATACAGGCCGTATTCATCGCAGAGCTGCAAAAAATACGGGTCGTCCGGGTAGTGGCTGGTGCGCACGGCGTTCACGTTGTGGGCTTTCAGGTTTTTCACGTCCCACAGCATCTCTTCCCGGCTAACGGTGCGGCCGGTGCGGCAGCTCCACTCGTGGCGGTTGACGCCCTTGAACACGATGCGCTTGCCGTTCAAAAGCATCTGGCGATCCTTCAGTTCAAATTTGCGCAGACCGACTTTCAGGCTGGTGCGCTCTGCCAAATCACCCTCGCGCAGCAGGGCAATTTCTGCCTCGTACAGGTTCGGCTGCTCGGCGCTCCACAGAGCGGGATGCTCCACCGTAAAGGTGAAGGAGACATCCTGCACGTCCTCTTCCACGTCCGGGTCAGCCTCGCCCTTGCCGAACACCACGCCGCTGTCGTACTCGGCAGGCTCGCCCACCTCAGCAGACTGCTGCTGCCCGTCAAACACCACCGAGATGGTGCCCGCGCCGCTGACCCTGCAATCAAAGGTGACAGTAGCGCTGGAAAAGTCCGGGGCAAACTCCTGCTTCACAAAGGCATCTTCCAGATGCAGTTCAGGCTTCGTAAACAGCTCCACCGAGCGGAATAAGCCGCTCATGCGCCAGAAATCCTGATCTTCCAGCCAGCTGCCGGAGGAGAAACGGTACACCTGCACCGTCAGGGTATTTTCGCCGGGGTGGACGGCGGCGGTCATGTCAAATTCAGCGGGAGTGAAGGTATCCTCGGTGTAGCCGATGTAAACGCCGTTGCACCAGACGGCGGCGGCACTGTCGGCACCGTTCAGGCGCAGGTAGCAGCTTGCCCAGTTTTCCGGCAGGGTAAAATTGCGCTGATACTCCCCGATGGGGTTATAGTCCTGCGGAATCTCGCCGGGGTGCAGCTTTTCGTGGCCGTCCCACGGGTACTGGGTGTTGACATAATGGGGCGTGCCATAGGGATGGCCGGGCTTTTGCAGGCTCTGCATCTGGATGAAGCCGGGCACAGTCAGGGTATCCCAATCCGTAAAGGGTGCAGTCAGGTTCTCCGCATAGCGGAAAGCCCATTTGCCGTCCAAGCTGACAGTCAAGGGCATTTCCGGGCTTGTCTGGTCCGCAAAATGGGCATGGAAAGGCAGGCGGTTCTGCTGAAAAATTTCTGGGTCGGCCAGAAGGGCCGGGGTAATGGGATCGTTCAAAGGCATAAATGTCACCTCGCAGCATTTTCTGCTTTCATTATAACACAGGATATCATAACCCCGCGTGAAAACGCGGGGTTTGCAGAACGGCCCCATAGGGGCCATAATACCAGCCGCGCCTAAAGGCGCACAATGAGCGATGTCAACCGCACACTGACGTCGCTTTTACTTTCTCATACTATCTGCAGGCACTTCTGGCGAATCGTCGTCATCGAAGTCAGCTACATTCTTGAATGGATCTTCGTATTCCTTGAAGCTCAACTGGTCGCACATCTGATCGTTGAACTCTTGTTCCTGAATGTATTTGCGGATCTTGGTTTCATTTCCACCTACTGTATTTACGTAATATCCTTTCGCCCAGAACACTCTCCTTCCGTATTTGTATTTTAGGTTTGCAATTCCAGCTCGTATGTGATAAACTTTTCTCGTCCATATGGATGAACCTCCTTTTGCTTTAGTATGCGGTTGGCGTTACCCGCTTCTAATTATAGCAAAAGGAGGTTCTTTTTCTACCGTTTCAACGCTACGGCTCTATTCTTCCACAAGCATAGCTTGTGGTTTTCTATATGAAGAAAACAGCCTAAAATCTTCCGATTCTAAGCTGCTTTTCAATGCCGGTGGTGGGGGTCGAACCCACACGTGTTATTAGCACAAGGGATTTTGAGTTTTTATCCTCATCTTCCATCTGGTGTCATCCAGTGATATCTAGTGATATCTGGTTCCCACTGTGCAAAGGCAAAATTCACGCCTCAACGAACAATAATTTGAAATATCCACGATTTTTCGATGCGTTTTTCCTCTACTCTGTTTTTTCGGTTTGGACCGCCCAAATGGAAATTGGAGGGATGTTCAGGAGGGATGCAGGGCAAAACGCTCCTCTGCTTAGGCACAAAACGAAAGGAAAGTCAAGGATAATGAATCAAAATCAAGCAAAAGAGTATTATAAAAAATTATTTGTGAACTATCCTGATGTGCTGTCTGTCGAAGAAGCAACAACTTTACTCGGTTTCAAAAGCCAGACTGCCATCATTAGAAGAATCCATCAACATAGAATTCGCTGCCTGAAAGTCGGACGATCTTTCATGATTCCGAAAGAATATCTCATCGACTATCTTTTGGATAGCTAAATTATATAGCCATTATATTACATAGCGCACCACTTTTCAATAAGAAAAGAGTGCGCTTTTTATTTTCAAACGAAAGGCGGTTGATTTTTTGAACACAAGCTGGAGCAAAACGTTGAAAAAGCCACATGACCCTTGACTACTTTTACGGACAAGCCGGAGAACTGTTTTCGTTCTACCGCATTCCCAAGGCTCTTTTTCAGGAGCCACGGTTCCAGAGTCTGTCCACCGATGCAAAAACCCTGTACGGCATCCTGCTGGACCGCATGAGCCTGTCTGTGAAAAACGGCTGGCTGGACGAGCAGAACCGGGTGTTCATTATCTTCACGATAGAGGATGTCAAGAGGGCGTTGTGTTGCGCAGACAACAAAGCGACCAAGCTGCTCCGGGAACTCGAAAAGTTTGGTCTGATTGAACGAAAACGCAGAGGTCTGGGAAAGCCAAGTTTGGTGTATGTGAAGAACTTTTCGGCAGAATCGTCAAAATCAATATTCCAGAATCGTGATTTTCACGATTCTGGAGGCTTCAAAAACGCAAGTCAAGACCCTTCAAAATCACGATGTAATAAGACTAAAGAGAATGATACTGAAATGAGTGAGACTGATCCTTTCTATTCCGAAGAATCGGATGGGATGAGCAAACGCACCCAACTGGAAGAATATTTTTCTCAGTCTTTGGAGATAGACCTTTTGCTCCGGCTCTGCCCGGATGATGAGGATACCATCTATCAGATCGTAGATTTGCTGGTGGACACCTGTGCTCCCAGCTGAGCTATAGGCCCATATTTAGGGGCGTGACTCGGTTGGGCGACCAACCGACATACTCCCCATTTGAATGCCCACAACTCTGTGGGGCACAAAAGCGATACGCTTGCACTCCCAGCAATATCGCTTTTGTGCACACCTTATGCACCATGAGAAAAGGAAAATCAACGTATATTCGTCCATATAAAATGACCTGCCATCCCAACGGCCTTTCTTGGTCGCAAGTATGGTTTCCAATCCGCTGATTTTCAAAAGGAAGCGATTTGGGATGTGATATGGTTGGCGGACAAGTGAGCTACAGGCCCTTGAGATGTAACTCACTTGGGGTTCAGATGTATCGCATCCCGATTCAAAAGAAAACACGATGTACCGTAAAAGCGCAACTTTCACTCGAAAAGAATGGAAGCTGCGCTTTTTGCCCATAAAATATTCATGGAAACATTGATGATCGACAAAATCAAAGATAAAGAGTGGTACCGTTTTATTTAGAGTGATATAATTTATTACTAAATTGCGAAATTGTGAGATCACCTTTTTGAAGACGATCAAAGTCTTGGGAGTAATTAGATTCTTTGCAGTGAGTGATAATTTCGCCGGAGAAATTCGCAATATTACGATATGGTAAAAGTGCAGTATTTATTTTGCGCAGTAGATAATCAAGGATTTCTCTTTTGAACTCCTTGAACTTTGCTGTACGCCATAAAAGGTAAAAATCATCCATAAACTGATTATGATTATTCCGACCGTACCAATAAATTTCTTTTGTATTCTTAAGTAACTGGTATTCTTCGCTTTGAGTATACTTCGTTAAATCAAACTTTAAGTTTTTATCCAAAATAAAATTAGTGATTTCTGTAATATCACGCTTGTTGATTTTCTTTAAGGCTTTAGTGAAAATTTTACGAGAACAACCTATTTCATGTAAATCGAATGTGATGAGTCTGTCGTTTCTTATATTATATAGCTTGACATCATTTTGCTTTCTATGCGAAATAAAATAAGTGTTTTTTCTCCCCACAATCGAAACAATTGGATGAATTGGGACGAATGAAATTCCCATTATAATGTTATTGCAATCTGTCAATAAAACTATTTCTGCGAAAAATCTCCCATATTGAATGAGATTAGCTGTCATATGGGAAAGAAGATCGTCCATAATGTTTTCAAATTTCCAAGGCTGCTGAGAAGATAATATGCTTTTCAACGTATCACCTACTGGACTAATATCATAAAAGCATTGCCTATTTTTGTCTACTGAAAACTCAATAGAATAGCTTCTACAAAAATCATCCAAAAGCATTTGCGTATATAATCCAGATAAAACTTTTGAATTCTTATGAACTTCGAAATTCGGACTAATTTGAGAAGATTTAAAATTCTCTATCTCATGATTCATAGTTTTCGCTCCAACCCCAGCAACTTTTATATTTTTTCTCATCTGGAAGATAGTTGTTAACGGAGACGATCATAAAAACATCCTCTGGATTAGTTAAGTCTACATGGTGATTCATTATGGTTATTCCCCTATAACTTTGTAAAATTTTACTTGCCGTCTTTAATCTTTCGCTAAAATGATCATAAGTAACCTCGAAACTTGGACTGCTGGACATCACATGAGCTATTCGCTGTTTCCAATTTGTTTGAAGAGTATCACGATTTCCAATACCGACAATGTCATGTTGACGAAATTGAAGTTGTTGTGCGATGACCGACAAAATCGATGGATTCTTCGAGTCCTTTTTGATAAACTCCTTTAAAGTTGTATCGATTGAGTCTTTCCAACAAGATGCCCCGTTAAATTCACCCCAAATAATAGCAAGCCCACTAATTAGAGCATACTCAAAAAATGGCGCACTAGCAACATGAAATACAATTTCCGCCAGATAAGCTTCTTTATGTTTTATTACATCCGTTCGAATGTATTCTTGGTAGAGAAGCACCAAGTCAAAATATCCTCTATATATTTTTTTGAATCTTTCAAAGTCATTAGATTCAATTGACCGAATAAGTGCTTCCGAAACATGATTATAGCAAAGCCCCAAAAAGTCTGGATAGTCTTCTCGATTTTTCCAGTGGTCTAGCGCATCTGATACACTACATTTTATAAGAACAGCCGGAAGATTAGTTTCTATTTTTTGAATAGTCTGAACTAATGAGTCTGTTGAAACTTTTTGCCAAAGAATTGATTTTTCAATATGCTTGTTTTCTAACTGTAGCAAAATCTTTTCAATTAAAAGAATGGCGCGTTTGCTTTTGTTGAGTATTTCAAACACGTGTGACAGAGCAGTTGCAGCAGCTTGACAATGGTTTTCTGTATTTAGCTGTATACCAATTTCATACACTTCTTTAATTGAAAACTCAATGGTACCGATTACAATACCAATATATTGATATATTTCTTTAGCGACAATTTGCTGAATATACCAATTAGCTGTCAATTTTTTGTTTTCAATGGATAACTCTGCGGAAATCTGGGTAAATAATCTTTTGCACATTTCTCCATTCAGATATGGAACACACTGAATATCACACTGGTCAAAACTGGAATAGGTTGTGCATTGACGCAAAACACTTTCGACATTCAGATTCGAAAGATATCTAGTTATTCCAAGAATCAATTCAACATAATTTGAACACATAATATCAACTATAGACAGTGCATTTTCTTTATCAAGGTCATCGCTCGACAAGTGTTTACAAATAACAGTCCATGATGATATTTTGATTTTTTTCAGAACAGAACTCCAATAGTCACATTGTCTTTTTTCTCCAGCTATCAGGGTCAAACTTTGAAGACATACAAAATATTGTTGCAATACTAGAATGTCATCATCTTTAAGGATTTTATTGAGACATTCTTGATTTACTTTTAATAATGCGTTTTCAAACCAATAATTATCTGTTACCATTTTCGGTTGTATAGATGTTCCGGTTTGAAGAGCTACTCTTATTTCGGTATCATCCGTTGCATGCCATTGCGGATATTGAGCTTTTTTCTCAAACCAAAGTGAATCATATTGAATGTTTTGTTTTTTGTCCCAATAAAATTCCAGGAGCGCAACGGATTTATTCATAAATAGACCCATTGATTCGTTTTGATTTTTGGGAATATTTGCATTATATTGACCTATTTCAAAGAGAATATGAACGTCATGACTTGCAATTTTCTTATAATGATTCTGAAAGCTTTGATCTGTTGTAAATATGTTGCGCTTAGAGACTTTTTTAATGATATTATAGAGATTCTGAAATTTTGCATCTCCAACAGAAAAAGTATCTGAAAGCATATACGAACGATTTCCTGTAACACTGAATGTTATAACCATTTGGACAGTTAGAAAAAGTAGAACAATAATGGATGCTATTCCTAAAGGTTGTTCAAAGACACATTCAAACAAAAAAATGGAGCAAACAACGATATATCTAATAATTTGATTAATGCAGCTATTGGTTATAACATCTCTTTGATATAGCGTTGCTAAGTCTGAAGGAACATTCGAATATTTTGCAGAAAAAATAGAAGAAATGTTCGCACAATAAAGTCCTAAAATCACCCCCGCGATGCCCATTCCACCAATTGTGATATCTTTAAACATATCCAAAGATACAGAATCCAGCTTTAGGTAAGAAAGCAGTAATGCATCACATTTCTTTAATAAAAGAACAAAGACGATTGCGAGAAATATCTGCCATAAAACGACCTTTAAGATATCAAACTGAATGTGCAGTAGGTTGCATTGTTTGGAAAACTTTTCCTTCAAAACATATATTAATCGTTTCGTGTCAAAAACGATTTTTTGAAAAAAATTTTTGATAGTCCAATACAGTCTTGTATTCATGCTGGATTTCCTTCCACCGACCAAACAAAGGTCTTACGCAAAAAATACTATATATCAAAAAATCGATTGAACAAAATTCAACCGATTTTTACGAATCATATATTTTCGGATAATTGCTTTTCCTTTATAATGGCATTTTTATTGCGCTGTTTCCACTTTATAACAGAGCTTTCTTGAATCTTATGTGTTCCAGTTTTATATACGATTCGTTTAAAAACGATGTACTCAGAAATCGACCAATGAATCTCTCGAATGGTACTTTCAATTTGCTCAATGGCATGAGGAATATCAGAGCCTTTGAGTTCAATATAATAGGCATTTCCTTTAGTATCATCTAATAAAAGCCAATCACACCGTTCAGGATCATGTCCTTTGGGAAAGACTTCTCCATCTACTTTGAATTGTCGAATAGCCTTCTTGTCAGGATTTTTTGCTTCATGTTTACATCCATTCTCTGAAGATACAAATGATGAGCAAGTTCCTGCACGATAAGGTACACAGTTATTGATGTTCGGCATTATCTGAATCCTCAAAATTTTTATCAATAATGAAATCACTCATATTGTTGATGTCAACAGACGCTTGGTCTATCAATTCGTTTTTTATTAGAGTCAACTCATCATCTTGGTCTAGTGCATCTTCTATAGAACCGCCCCTAATATAACTGGCACTCACTTGTTTTGGGCCAAGCCAATATCGTTTGCGCAACTTCTGTTTAATCTTTTCGGCAGCATTACCTTTGCTTTGCCCGGCTTGAAGCATATAGTTAAAAGTTCCGAGCAAATAAGGACTATGGGTCGTAATAAGCTCTGCATTTTTTTCGTCATTGAGGAAAAGTCCCAAAAGCTCACCAACACTACGTTGCGAACTTGGATAGAGATGAGACTCTGGTTCTTCAAGGATTAAAAAAACTCTTTTATCTTCAATCAGATAATAAAAAAGCAAATTGAATACCCAAATGATTTCTTGCTGGCCAGAGGAGGTGAAATTGATTTTAATATATTTCCGCTCATCTAAATACAAACGCTCTTCACCATCTACATAACGATAGCTACCACCCAAAATTTCTGTCGCTTTCTCGCAAAGAAGCTTGATGGCTGGACGATTCGATTTGAATTTTTTTGCAGCTTCAGAATCTTCGGAAGCCATCACATCATCTATATATCCAGATAGCCCACGCCCAAATAAAGGCTTTAATTTTAAAATGGTTTCAATATAACGTTTGGTTACATAGTCAATCTGGCGAAGCTGTGATCCCTCCAATGAAGTGAAGATATAGTTCATCTGCTCACTCAGTATTGTAATCAGGTTACGGCCTGCTGGAATAAACACGGTCTCGTATGGATCATGGAGGGTTTTGGTGAGCACTTCTTCCCAATGGCCTTTCTTAAAAGCGTATGGATCGAGAAATACGTTGTCATCCAATTCTTGAAATAACTCTAAGAATCCTTCCGAAAATTGAATATTAACATAATTGTGTCCCGGACGCTCGTAATCTTCATTCAAAGAAACACAAAGAGACATTTTTTCATCGCCGTAGACGTAATCCAGCATCATATCAGAGGGCATAATCCACGAAGTTCCAAAAATTTGCAGAAATTTATCTTTCATTCTAGCCTGCATAGCACATTTCCAGTCAGTCTTGGCTGAAAAGACTTTAGAAGGACCACCCTGCATCATGATATTTAAAATGTCTTGCTTAATCGAACGACAATAGTATATAGCTTTTGCAACAGTACTTTTTCCGTTTGACTGTGGGCCAGTAAATACATTGAATTGCTTTATTTCTAATGTGCATTCATTGATTGGTCCTAACTTCTTTATATGAATTGTATGGTTCATAAGTTCACCTTTAGTGTTTTGTGTCACATTTTCAATGGCTTCGTAAGCTCTTTTTAAGCATTATACCACAGTTTCATTTTCAATGGAATAGCTGTAATTACCTTCTTGGACTGCTGCTCTTTGAAGTCGATAACTCATCCGTACTCGAAGAAATCACAAAATTAGATGATTCACAATCAAAAAGGAGGATGCCTATGGATAAAGACTTTATGCTGAACTATTTTAACAAAGCCGTACAGCCTGAATGGGAGGAGCTGCTGAAAACACCGCGCTACCAACCGGCAGCAAGTAAGCGTGACGCAATCGAACGGGAGTTCTTTCGGATGCTGAACGATGAGCAGAAACGCAAGTACCTTGATTTGGAATCCGCCGTCATATTGGCAGAATGTGACATCGCAGAAGCCATGTATATGAAAGGTGCCGCAGACCGTGAGTTGATGATCCGTTAATACCATGAGTTACGACTACTTCTATGGGCAGTCGGGCGAACTGTTTTCCTACTTCCGTATTCCGAAAGCACTCTTTCAGGACAGCCGTTTCCGGCAGCTTTCCACGGACGCCCGAACACTGTATGGCATCCTGCTTGACCGTATGAGCCTTTCCGCAAAGAACAACTGGTTGGATGAGCAAGGGCGCGTGTATATCATCTACACTGTCCGGGAAGTGCAGGAATCTCTCTGCTGCGCCGAACACAAGGCGGTCAAGCTGTTCCGGGAACTGGAACAGGCCAATCTTATTGAGCGCAAACGGCGAGGGCTGGGCAGACCCAGCTTGATCTATGTCAAGAACTTTTCGTCTGGACTGCCGCCAAAAGCACAAGTACAGAATTGCGCAAACAGCAATTCTTGTGCTGCTGAAAATGCAGTTCAGGTGCAGCCAAAACCGCAATCTAATAAGACTGATAAGAATAAAACAGAGAGGAACAATCCTTTCCTCCCGGATGAATCGGACAGAGAACAACTCGAAGATTATTTTTATCAGGCATTGGAGGTCGAACTGCTGCTCCGGCTTTGCCCGGATGATGAGGACACCATCTATCAAATTGTGGACTTGCTTGTGGACACCTGCTCCACCAAACGCAAGATGTTGAGGATTGCCGGGGATGATAAGCCCACCGAAGTGGTGCGCAGTCGGCTGAAAAAGCTGAACGCAGACCATATCCGCTTCGTGCTAGGCTGTCTGGCAGAGAACACTTCCCCAGTGCGAAACATGAAGCAATATTTGTTGGCAGCACTGTTCAATGCGCCCACGACCATGAATCTCTATTATCAGAACAAAACGAACCACGACTTTGCGCGTGGCTCTCCGAAAGCGGGGTGATGTTATCGCAAAGAAAGCTACCACAATCGCCATCGTAAACCAAAAAGGCGGCACGGCCAAGACCACTACCTGTGAAAATCTTGGTATCGGTCTGGCAATGGAGGGCAAAAAGGTTCTGCTGGTGGATGTTGACCCGCAGGGTTCACTTACCATCAGTATGGGCTGGCAGCAGCCGGATGAGCTGTCCACCACATTGTCCACCCTTATGCAGAAAGCCATGAACGACCAGCCCATCCAGCCCGGTGATGGTATCCTGCACCATGCAGAGGGCGTTGACCTTATCCCGGCCAACATTGAATTGGCAGGAATGGAAGTTGCCCTTGTGAACAGTATGAACCGGGAAAAGATGCTCAAGCAGGTGTTGGACAGTGCTAAACGCGAGTACGATTATATTCTGCTGGATTGCACTCCCTCATTGGGGATGCTTACCATCAACGCACTGGCAGCGGCAGACACGACACTGATTCCGATGCAAGCACAGTACCTTTCAGCAAAAGGTCTGGAACAGCTTTTGCAGACGATTGGCAAAGTTCGGCGGCAGATAAATCCAAAACTGAAAATCGAGGGCATTTTGCTGACCATGACGGACAGCTGCACCACCTATGGTAAGCAGATTGACAATTTAATTCGACAAGGCTACGGTCGGAAGATCCATGTGTTCGAGCAGATGATTCCCCATTCTGTTCGTGCTGCTGAAATCAGCACAACGGGAGAAAGCATTTACCAGCATGACCCGAAAGGCAAGGTGGCCGCAGCCTACCAATCTTTAACGAGGGAGGTGTTGGCAAATGCCGAAAAACAACGGAAACTTAGCTCTGAAAGGATTAGATGAGCTGCTATTTTCCACCGAGGAGCAACGGCAGGAAGAAAAAAGAGAGCAGGTACAGCAAATCCTCATTGATGAGCTGCATCCGTTCACCAACCATCCTTTCAAAGTTGTGGACGATGAAGCCATGACCCGAACAGTGGAAAGCATTGCTCAGTTTGGTGTGCTGGCTCCGCTTATCGCAAGGCCGCGCCCGGATGGTGACGGCTACGAGATTATCTCCGGCCACCGCCGCCAGTTCGCCGCAAAGATGGCCGGACTGGAAACTCTGCCTGTCATCGTGCGTGATATGGACGATGATGCCGCCACGATTCTGATGGTTGATTCCAACTTGCAGCGAGAACACATCTCACCCAGCGAAAGAGCGTTCGCGTACAAAATGAAGCTGGATGCTCTAAAAAATCAAGGTGCTAGGTCGGATTTAACTTCCCGACAAGTTGTCGGGAAGTTGGAGGCTGCTGACGTGATAGGAAAAGCCACCGATGAAAGCGGCAGACAAGTACAGCGGTATGTCCGACTTACGAACCTTATTCCTGAACTGCTCAATATGGTGGACGAAAAAATGATTTCATTCAATCCTGCCGTAGAGCTGTCTTATCTCTCGCCTGAGCAACAGCAGGAAATGATAAAGGCGATGGACGATACGCAAAACGCACCTTCCGTTTCACAGGCAAAGCGCATCAAAGAACTGGCACAGAAAGGTCAATTCACCTCTGATGCTGTTGTTGCCATTATGGGAGAAGAAAAGAAAGGCGAACTGGACACAGTAACTATCAAAAACGACATCCTGCGAAAATACTTTCCGCGCAGTTACACGCCCCGGCAAATGGAAGAAAAAATCATACAGCTTCTGGATGCGTGGCAGAAAAAGCGTCAGCGTAGCAATGAGCGTTGACAGCGCATGAACCGATAAGACCCGATTGGGTCTTTTATTTTGAAAAAAATTAGGAGACTAACTATTAAAAGTCAAGCCCCAAAATGAAAAAATCCGTCAACCAT
>OHJK01001219.1_pt1 | contig 13365 bp, 5 predicted proteins | sample 1568541 | NCBI WGS metagenome assembly OHJK01 (sample SAMEA3879535, study PRJEB24766) | human gut metagenome | biome: human-associated habitat; feature: feces | place: USA | collected 1985/1987
GCCGGAATAGGCAACAAATAATGTCTTTCCTTGAAACCATAACGCGTTTTATCCTTGTTATACTGAATGTATTCTACCGCTACATTATCCGGCTCATCTTTTCCTGCCTTATTTGACAAGATAGGTGTTCTTTCACCCTGATCCTTAAGCAAAGCCTCCGCATCTTTCCAACGGATAATATCCTGATAACGGGTATATTCAGAACAGAGTTCCAGTCTCTTTTCCAATTTAATGGCATCCAGGGTAGCTGTCTTGGCATCCAATCTTGCACGCTGACGCACCTCATTCAAGCAAGCATCAGCTTCGGATTGATTGCCATCCTTCAGGTTTGCTTCAGCCGCCAGTAACAAGACTTCAGCATAACGCATCCAACGATAGTTATTATATGAACACCAGAACCCAGCAGGAGATTCTACATTCGAGAAGCGACGCTTCCACATGAAATAACCTTCATTAATCAAACTCTGCCCTTTGGCAACCTTGACACCCAATTGAGAAATTTGGTCATAGGTTTTCATTGTCTGATTCAACCGATAACCATCTACACCCTCTTCCTGAACAAATGCATCATACAACTTTTTCTGAGGAACCATAAATCCCCATCCGGTACCATTAAACTGATTGTTAGAGCCAGACATATCCAACTTATCAGTGCGCCAATGATTCATCACCTCAAAGAAACTGAACTCATCCATGGAATTACTTGCATCAAAAATACGGTTACTTTCGAGCATACTTTCACAATTATACTCAGCCTTGTAGGTCAAAATATCCTCATAATTTCCATCATAAAGTTTATACTTACCGCTAGCTCTAACCTCATTCAAGACAACAGCAGCTTCATGGAATTTTTCTTGCCATAAATAAGCTTTACCCAATATAGCTTGTGCCAACTGCTTGGTAACACGCCATGTCGTTTTATCATCCACACTCTTCTTTTCCTCCAAGAGTCCTGAGTTGACAGCTTCAGTCAGGTCCTGCTCTATCAACGCCCAAATATCAGCTTTAGGCGAACGAGCCAACTGATATTCGGATTTACCAAGTTCATGGTCTACCAATGGTACATCACCCCACATAGAAACTAAATCAAAATAAGCAAAAGCACGGAAGAACTTGGCTTCAGCACAAGCCTTCTTCTTCAAATCAGTATCAGGCTCAACACGTCCCAGAATCACATTCGCCTTATAGATAAGCTGATAGTACCTTTCCCATACGCCTCCGATAAAACTTTGGTCTGAGCCAAATGAATATTCATTACAACCTTCCAGCTCTGCATTGTCATTACGACCACCACCACCTGCCCAAACATCGTCCGAAAGGGCATTCTTCATCATCGTATAGTTATAGTATGTACCCTTGAGTTGTATATAAAGCGCATCAGCCGCTGCTTGAGCTTGTTCGTCAGTTTTATAATAAGTGGAAAAGTCCAATACACCTTTTTGAGGTATATCCAATTTGTCTTCACACGAAGTGCCAGCCAATATAAGGAGCGCTCCGAGCATTAAAGAATATCTTAATTTCATATGTTTTTCATTTTAATAAGTTCATAAAAATCAGAATGTCACACTCAAACCAAGAACAACCTTCTTTGAATTAGGATAACTACCTTTATCCACACCTAATGAATTTCCGACACCGGTAACTTCAGGGTCAAAACCAGGATAGTCTGTAAAAGTAAAGAAGTCCTCAAGTGAGCCATATATACGTAGATTTTCAATTGCTACCTTCTTAATCAGTTGCTTCGGGAAAGAATAACCCAACTGAATTTGCTTAATCTTGAAATAAGAGCCGTCAAATACACAGCCGGAAGAAGTCAGATACTTGGTATAATCTGTAGCGCCTGATGCAGGAGTCTTCCCATTGCGATTGCTTTCTGTCCAGCGGTTTTTTGTAAAATAAGTCAGCTGATTCAAATTGTAATCCACACGGTTCAAGCCACAGAATACATCGTTACCTTGAGAACCCGTACCAAACAAGATAAAATCAAATCCCTTCCAAGCTGCATTCAAGGTAATACCATAAGTATAGTCGGCAATTCCCTTACCAATTTCTGTCTTATCATTATCCGTAATACCTTCTACACCATCAATATCTCTAAAGATTGGCTCACCGGTTTTTGAATCCACACCCATGAAATCATAACCATAAAAATACCACGCAGGCTTACCTACCTCAAAACGGGTAATGGCTCCATAAGTCACATAAGTAGCCCCATCAATACTTGATAAAGACTCATGCATCTTGGTCACTTTATTCTTCAATGTAGCAACGTTGGCACGGACACCATAAGCAAAGTCACCAATACGGTCTTGCCATCCCAGTTCCAATTCAAACCCCTTGTTCGTAATATTACCGGCATTAACTGGCGAGAAACTGTTACCTACTACAGTTGAAGCCTTAATACCCGAAACAATCAGGTCTTTTGTGTTTTTATGGAAATAATCGGCTGTAACAGTCAAACGGCTATTCAAGAAACGGGCATCAATACCTATATTGGTTTGTTCAGAAGTTTCCCATTTAAGTCCGTCATTACCGGTAGCAGACGGAGCATAACCATTGATGTAAGAGAAATTATTATTATCACCTACAGCCAAATGCCCGGTAGCACCAATTGATACATTCCATTTATAACCGCCCAATGATGCAGTAGAACCATTCTGTCCCCAACTGGCACGGAGCTTTAATTGTGACAGCCAGTCTTCAGTTCCTTTCATAAAATTTTCCTCCGAAAGAACCCAACCCAAAGAAACTGCCGGGAAATAGCCCCAACGTTTGTTCTTTGGCAACACAGAGAGGTCAGCAGCATCGGCACGCAGTGAGAACTGAGCCATGTACTTTCCGGCATAGTCATAATTCAAACGTCCGAAGTAAGATAATTTACGAGTATAGGTAGGCTCACCACCACTTACATCCTTTACAGCATCAGATGTAGCATAGGCAAAGTAGAAGAAATTAGGATCATTCTGCAAGAAACCCAAATGCGAAACTCTGTTAATCACATTTCCCCACATATCTGTAGTATCTTCATTATATCCCTTCTTACTTCCGCTAACGCCATAAGAACGGCTCTGACTATAAGAAGTTCCCAACATCAATGTTGCGTTGTGTTTGCCAAAAGAACGGGTGTAGTTCAAAAAGTTCTCCCACTGATAATAGGTTGGGCTATAATCCGAAGCCGAAACCTCCACCCAATCACGTTTAGCCTTGTCAGTATAGTAATAAGATTGCCCCACGCCATAAGAGGAAGTTGAAGCCAAACGATAAGAAAGACGAGAAGTAACGGTAAGCCCCTTGATAGGCATAAAATTCAAATAAGTAGAACCATTGATATTAAAGCCTCTGTTCTTGGTATAAGAGTTGTCACGCATGGCAAAAGGATTGATAGCTTCGGCATTGCCAGTGAAAGCTGATACACCATAAAGGTTGCCGTTTCCATCGCCCAACATATTCTTATGATCCTTATAGATGGTAGCCATATTCAACGGCAAGTCATCAATAGGATAAAGAGGCTTGGTCAGAGGGTCTAATTGTAATACAGAAAGCATCATGCTACCATACTCATTGCCCTCGGCTACGGACTGAGTTTTGTAGTGCTCAATCTGATTATTGGTACCTACCTCCAGCCAAGGTTTGATTTTCCAGCTGGCATTTACCATTCCCGTGAGTCGTTCATAAGTATCGGCATTGCCGACAATCATACCGTCGTTATCAAGGTGGGACAATGACAGATAGAAAGAACCTTTGTCACTACCACCCTGAAAAGTCACATTATGACGTACCATCGAACTGCTTTCAAAAGCCTCATCGACCCAATCCGTATCAGTTTTGCCATCCCAATAGGTGTCAAAAGCACTTTGGGTAAGCTTCTTGTTTTCTAGAAAGAATTCCTTGTACTGCGCAGCATTCATTACTTCGGGTACTTTGCCCAAACTCTGTGCAGTATATTGGAAATCATATGTAATTTTACCATTTCCTTTTCCCTTCTTTGTAGTAATCAATACAACACCGTTACCAGCAGCAGCACCATAGATAGCTGCAGAAGCACCATCCTTCAATACTTCCATAGACTCAATGTCATTAGGGTCAATACCACCAATATCGCTGGCAATACGTCCATCCACTACATACAACGGGTCGCAAGAACCGTTAGAACTTATTCCACGGATACGCACCTGCGGAGAAGCGCCCGGCTTGGCCGATGCACTGAGCACCTGCACACCGGCAGTCTTACCCTGCAATGCTTGTTCAGCACGAGTAATGGTACGAGCTTCCATATCTTCTGATTTTACAGAAGATACGGCACCGGTCAGTGAACTTTTCTTCTGCACACCGTAACCTACGACTACCACTTCGTCCAACGTTTTAGTGTCTTCTTTCAGTATCACATTCATAACTCCCGCCACCGCTTTCTTTTCTTGCGTCAAGTAGCCGATATAGGAATAAACAATTGTCGCTCCTTCTTTTACAGACAAAGAGTAGTTACCATCCATATCCGTAATGACACCATTGGTAGTTCCCTTCTCAAAGATGCTCACACCAATCATTGGTTCGTTCAAGTCATCAGTAACCTTACCGTTCACCTTTATAGTCTGAGCTTGTGCCAGACTGAAAGGGAGACAGATCAATAGGAAGAGCGCCATAGCTGCAAGTTTCTTCCGAGCCGTTTGCTTCAGATTTTGTTTCATTTGATTTAAATTAGATTTATGTTAATAATAAAAAGGTTTCTTCAGAAAGTGTCAGAACCCGCGTGTAGGAAACGCCCGTACCACCTCCAACAGTTCCTTGTCGTGGTGCTTCTTCACCTCACACGTATTATTGAAGAACATCGTGGCTCCTCCCTCTTCGGTATAAGCGTCCCACTGGGGCAGACCCTCTGCATTAGGATTACCGGTACGGGCAAAGTTCAGCCAAGCGTTGCTCATCTTCTCGGCCAAGGCCTGCGCTTCGGCACCGCCGCCCGTCATGGAAGCGTGGAGTACGGCATTATTGAAAGCGAAAGGTATCTCCATGCAGTGAGTGCTGCGGAACATGCCGTCAAGTACCGGAGACTCCCACGCAAACATATACATATAGACCGGAGCACCCTGCTGTGCAGCTTTCAGTTTGGCTTGCTCTACTGCACTGGGACGGAACACGAAATCCACATCCACCAAGTCCTTAGGCTGATAATTAGGATAAGCCTTTGCGAAAGCAACCAAAAAATCTTCCGTACGGTCGCCATAACGTTGTTTAAGGAATTCCACAGCTTTTTCTTTGGTAATGGTACGGAAAGCGGGAACATAAGTACTCATAGTGAACTCGTGCAATGTAGTACCTATCATCACAGGCACGTCCTTACTCTGTGCAGGAGCTTGTGGATCGAAAGGCTGTGCGGGCAGCACGTCACCGTCCACAGTGGGCGCCCATCCGAAGATGAATGTGGAAACACCATCCTCTTTCTCAGCTTCGGCCTTCACTTTGGCAACCGCCTTCTCGCCGGCAGCCAGCAGCTTTTCATAAGGCATCTTCTGCAACTCGTCTATCTGCGAGGCTTTCAGCCCCAACTCATCCATCACGGCAGCACCGATGCGGCGTGAATACTTGGCATCCATCGTGCGAAGCATAGAGCCACTCTGAACAATAGCCTTGTGATAGAGTCCCTTTGCTGACGGAGTAGCAAGTAATGTGGAAACCTTTCCGCCACCGCCTGATTGTCCGAAAATCGTTACATTCTGAGCGTCACCACCGAACGCTGCTATATTCTTATTTACCCATTGAAGTGCTGCTACCAGATCGAGTAAACCTGCATTACCGGATTTAGCATATTTATCACCATAGGCGGAAAGGTCGAGGAAACCAAGAACATTGAGACGATGGTTGAGCGTAACCACTACCACATCCCCTTTTTTAGCAAGGTTGAAGCCGTCGTAGGAAGGTAATTCCTGACCGCTACCGGCTGCATAGCCACCACCGTGAAGCCACACCATGACGGGACGTTTCTTTCCATCGTTCAGACCCGGAGTCCAGATGTTGGCCCGCAAGCAGTCTTCACCGGGGAAACCATCGTCCCAGTGAAAAGCAAAAGCATGCTCATCGCTGCCCCAGCCTGCACGTACCGCCTGGGGACAAGTAGGTCCAAACATACGGCTACTACGTACACCTTCCCACTTGTCCATCAGCTGAGGCGGCATAAAGCGTTCAGCCTTTGCGTAGGGAATACCTTTATATATATAGATACCATCTTGTAAAAATCCTCCCACTTTACCTGATTCTGTTTCGGTGATGGCTGCCTCAGAGGAGGCGATGATTTCACCGGATGTCTGCGTACCGGCAACTTTCATATTCGCAGTCTGTCCGCAAGAAGCAAGAAGAAGCATGGATGCAAATGCCAGCATGGATAGATGTTGTTTTTTCATGACTACATATTAGTTTAAAGAATTACAAAATATAGGTTGTTTTTCTATTTGCAATATTACGCCGATTGCGCCGGAAAGAGTGGCCGGTTTGTACAAAGGGTTTGCCCGGAGGTTTAAAAGCGCTTGCCCATAGGTTCAAATGTTTGCCTTTTTGTTCAAAACATGCTGCAAAGCAACTTATATTCAATTTTTTATCCTTATTTTCGCAAATAATTCAAAAACCTTTAGATATGACCTTATCTAACTTCCGCACATTGTCGCACCTACTGGCTGGTACTTTATCTGCTGTTTGTCTGCTGGCATGCGACGCCAAAGAGTCCTTGTCCGAAAATCGAGAGGCCGAAATCGAAAGCCCTGTCATCGCCAACGACCTCTCCAATCAGAAAATCACCACCATGGCCGAAGATGCGCAAGGCCATATATGGATAGGTACATTCCGAGGGTTGAACAAATACAATGTGCACGAATATCACCAGTACTTCTGTACTGACGATTCACTAGGACTACCCGACAACCAGATTACCCATCTGCTGCGTGACTCGAAAAATCGTTTCTGGATAGCTACCGTGAACGGTGTGTGCCTATATACCGACAAAGACAACTTCCAGATAATCCCCATTGAAAGCAGCAACAAAAATGTACTAAAGATTATGGAAGACCACAATGGACGCATCTTCATGAATACTTCTACACAGCTCTATGCTTACAACCCCGACACGGAGAAAATCATCTGCGTACTGCCCGACATAGACCCTCAGCACACCTTCCATGTGCAATGCCACATCGACGCCGACAATAACCTATGGATAGTAACCCCCATCGAACTCCACCGTTATGACCTCACCACCCTGCAACGGAAAGAGTCTATCCCCTCAATGGATATCCCTACTACTCATTCTTGCACAACAACGAACTATGGATAACCGGTAACCGCACTATCAACATCTTCGATACTCAGACACATAACTTCAAGCAACTACCACCGTCCATTGCCCAAAAGCCCATGCTCTGCTATGCCGACATCAACTACATACACCCCTACGGTAACAACGGTCTATTGCTGAATACCGCCAAGCACGGTATGTTCTACTATAGCCCAACTAGCGAAAGCGTGACTCATCAAGGAGAAAATGGATTCCCCTTTGAAATGCCTCGTTTCAAAATCAGCAAAATGTTCACCGACTCACAACAGAACTTATAGATAGGCTCTGTAGACCAAGGATATACCGTATGCTATCACTACAAGGAACGCTTTAACAATGACAACTATCTGCGTTCCGAGTTGAACAACAAGTCCGTAATGTCCCTCAGCGCCGGCAAGGACAACAAGCTGTGGATATCCACACTCATGGATGGCATATACATATATGACACGAAAAGCCGCGAAATCAAGCAAATAAACCCAGAAACACTCTTTGCACAAGAGAAACAAAAGGCTATTTTCGTGAACCAGCTGATGGTGGACAACAGTAACGCCATTTGGATAACAACGAGGTACTGAAAGGGCGGTACATGCCCGACGGACAGTTGGAAATAGAAGAGAGACACCGGATTTACCTGCCCATGTCCATCACCCAGTCACCGGACGGGACTATCTGGATAGGAACCGCCACAGTAAATGTCTATGCACTACGCCCCGGTGAGAAGGAGTTCAGGGAGGTGAAACTCTTCGAAGGATTCACCTTCGTCCCCGGTCTGGTAATGATAGACAACAGCCAACTGATGGTGGCAGGTTTTTATCAGCCACTGAAGAAAATCAATATCGAAAATTTAATGACAAGCCCGATAAATATCCCAGAAGAAGACCAGAAAGCCTGCATTCGCCGTTCCGTATTCATCCCCACCGCCCTGCACAAAGATACGTATGGAACCATTTGGATAGGTACCGTCAGCAATGGCCTGATGCGCTACCATCCCGAAACAAATAGAATGATACCCGTGCCCGGCACCTCTTGCCTCGACATATCGGGTATCGAGGAAGACTTGCAGGGTAATCTTTGGATTAGTACACAATACGGTCTGAGCAAGTATGACCGAACCACCGAACGTTTCACCAACTATTATGCTGCTGATGGCATAGGCGGAAACCAGTTCTACGACCGGTCTTCCTGCTGCCTGCCCGATGGAACATTGGTATTCGGCGGTACGCATGGGCTTACTTTCTTCAATCCTATTGACGTGCCCATAAAACGCAATATCCCACTGCTATTCTGTGATTTAAAAATACACAATAAACTAATACGACCGCAACAGAGTGAACAAACCATCAACAAGCATCTCTCCTATTGCCCTGACATCCACCTAGAGTACAATCAGAATAGCTTCAGTATCTCCTTCTCCGCCTTAGACTATAGCGAATTTGACCGTGTACATTATCAATACCATCTGGAAGGTTTCGACAATTACTGGATAGACGCCCGTAATAATCGAGAGGTTTACTATGCCAACCTACCCGTCGGAGAATATATCTTCCATGTCAAAATTACCAACAATGACAAAAGCATTGTGGAAGCCAGGAATTCCATTCGCATCAAAGTATATCCTGCTCCTTGGCGTACATGGTGGGCATATAGCATCTATTTCATGTTGGTAACTACCCTCGCTCTTCTCTTCTTGCGTGCCCTTTTACGAATCAGGGCTAAAAAAAAAGCAACACGACGTGCAAGACAAGAAAAAGAGCAAGAGCAACGGGTCAACCGAATGAACATGAGTTTTTTTGCCAACATCTCACACGAATTCCGTACCCCTCTTACCATGATTTCCGGTCCGGTAACGCAGCTCTGTAATAGCTCCCGGATAGAAGGCGAGGACAAAAACCTGCTCCGTATCGTACAGCGTAGCGTAAGCCGCATGCTGAGGCTTGTCAACCAGATGATGGACTTCAATAAACTGGAGAATGACACCCTGCGCTTGCAAGTAAAGCGTACCGACATCATCGCCTGCCTGCAACGCCAAGTGAGTGTCTTCCAAGTAAATGCCAGCGACAAATGTATTGATCTGAATACCTATGGGCTAGAAGATACATTCTTGATGTGGCTGGACGAAGACAAGGTAGAGAAGATATTCGGAAATCTGATGTCCAACGCCCTGAAATACACGCCACAAGGAGGAAAAATCAGTGTTAGCTTCGATGTGGTAGGCCGGGAAAAGGCTTCGCTACTTTTCAGCCTGCCTCCGGATAACCGGGCCACACAGTACATCAAAGTATCCGTAACCAATACCGGGCAAAATATCCCTGAAGACAAGATAGAAAAAATCTTCGAACGCTATTATCAGATAGGAAACCAAGCAGAAGGAACCTACAACTGGGGAACCGGCATCGGTCTATACTATGCCCGCAGCCTGGCTGTGCTTCATCACGGACAACTGAAAGCCCGACAACCCGACGAAGGAAGCGGTGCCGTATTCACCTTCATCCTGCCCGTTAACGATGCCGTGTATGCTGAAGACGAACGGGCAACGGAACAGAGCAACCAGTCGGAAGCCTTCCCGCTGGCCGCCGCCTCGCAGCCTGCCGAGAACAAGACCGGCACCGACGAGAAGCAACCCACCCTGCTGGTGGTGGACGACGACACCGAAGTGGCACACTACCTGCGCACCCTCCTCTCCGCCCACTACAAGGTAATCTGCCGCTTCAATGCCGACGATGCGCTGAAGGCGCTGCATGAGGAGTCACCCGACCTGGTTCTGAGCGACGTGGTGATGCCCGGCAAGGACGGTTACCAGTTCTGCCGGGAGATAAAGGAGGACTTGCAGCTCTGCCACCTGCCCGTAATCCTGGTTACGGCCAAAGCCACCGTGGAAAACCAGGTGGAAGGGCTGGACACGGGAGCCGACGCCTACGTGACCAAGCCTTTCGACCCTACCTACCTGCTGGCGCTCGTCAAGTCGCTGCTCAAGAACCGCGAGAAAGCGCGCACCATGCTGGGAAAGGCCACGCAGACGGACAAGATAGAAGAGAACATCCTCTCCCCACAAGACAACGTCTTCATGACCGAACTCTACCACCTGATGGAGAGCGAACTCTCCAACCCCGAACTGGACATTGCCCGCATGACCGAGCTGCTGAGAATATCACGCACCAAGTTCTACTATAAAGTAAAAGGACTGACCGGCGAAAGCCCCAGCACCTTCTTCAAGACCTACAAGCTGAACCGTGCCGCCGAACTGATAACGGAAGGGAAACATACCGTCTCGGAAATTGCGGACATGACGGGATTCAGCACGCTGTCCCACTTCTCGAAGAGCTTCAAGAAGCAGTTCGGAGTAAGTCCGAGCGAATACGGCAAATAGAAGGACGGGCTACTTGGCTTGTTGTATGAGGGTTATGCCTTTCAGAAGTGAAGGTATAACCCTCATGCTTTTAACAGCCGGCCCTTGTATGCACGAGATGCGCATCTCATACAACACGAGATGCACATCTCGAGATACATGAGATGCACATCTCGTGCATACAAGGACTACGCCTTAAAGTGAGAGAGGAATAGCCATGTGTGTTACCGGGCTTCCGGAATATTAGTCGAATCATATACAATCATCGCCCGGCCTTCGGCCAACTTCCTCGCAGTGGGAGGCATCTTGATGAAATAGTTGGAATAAGGTTCCGAACCTTCCTGGTCTCCATTCATCAGCCTGTGGGAAATACGTATCATCGTCTGAATATAGGCCAGCGGCAAAGAAGATTTCAGATAAGGATAATGTCCGCACCAGATATCCTTGATGTGCCCTTCCTTCATGAGCTTTTCCATACGGCAACACGACTCATGGAAAGTGGCGATGGGAGACATCGGCACACACTGCAGCCATACTTCACCCGAGCCGAACGCATCACCCGAATAACAGTCTCCGTTTGCCTTGTCCAGGAGTACCACCGAGCCGGGCGTATGCCCGGGCATCCATGCCACTTCCAGCTTGCGTCCACCCAAGTCGAACACTTGTCCTTCTTCCATATAGAGGAATTCTCCTTGATAATCCGCCGCATGCTGGGGCACCAGCACCGTATCGGCCCGATGCATCCATACTTTATCGAAATACTTGATGCAGCCGGCATGGTCGGGGTGCATGTGGGTGACGATTACTTCCAGCGGTTTCCCGGTTATCTGTCCCACAATCTTATCCAAATCCGCACAACGCGTGCCGGTATCAATCAGCACGGCCTTGTCTTCGCCCTCTATCAGATACATGGTAGTATAGTCCCAAGTGGAAAATACCCAAGTCTTCTCTTTCAACAAGGAAACCTCTACCTCTTCATTCTTGAATACCGTTTGCGCCCCTATAGCCATACAAACAAACAGCAGGGCAAATATCACTAAGTTTCTTTTCATGTTTTTCTTCTTTATATAGTTAAACCGAATTGTGAATTTCTCAGGATAAATCAATAACCGGGATTCTGTTTCAGGTTGCTGTTCACCTCCAATTCATTTTCAGGAAACGGCAGCCACTCGTCGCGATTGGGAGTCCAACCCGCCAACGACTTTTCATTATCGACATAGGTGGTTTTGGTCGTATAACGGGCGTTGTAGATGCCTGCCGCCGTAGTGAGGTCATTATTCGGGTCAGGTACAATCTGGAAAGTCGGTAACTTTTTCCCTTTATCCGCCAATACCGCCGGAGCATCCCCCCAACGCTTCAGGTCCTGGAAGCGCATGCCTTCCATAGCAAGTTCCAAGCGGCGCTCCAGCTTTATATCGGAAAGCGTCACATGACTCTTTCTGGGAAGACGGGCCCTGTCGCGCACTCTGCCCAGATATTCGTCGGCACCGGCTTGGTCTCCCGCCTGGAGGCAAGCCTCGGCAGCCATCAGCAACACATCCGCATATCTGATGACCGGAGTATTGCTCTGGTTTCCACACCAATACCCTACAAATTCGTCATCGGTGCTTGCCAGCCATTTCAGACGGAAATAGCCTTCGCTGGCATATTTGTTGGTAGTCGTGTTCACCGCAATGTTCATGGCAATCACCTGCTCCCAGGTCCTGATCCAGGCATTCAAGCGATACCCGTCGGCACCCTCCTCAGCCACAAAGGCATCGTACAAAGACTTCGACGGATTGAAGTAGCTGTAACCGCTGGTAGTGTTGAACTTATAGTGCATGGACGCTTCCGGACCGGCTATAAAGCCATAGCCGAATCCCCAATTGGCCAAGATGCCGAACCAGCCCTCCTGAGAATACATGTTGGAAGGGTCGTAATGGCGCACACACTCCAGCACATACTCCTTGCAGCCGGCAGAGGCCGGATGATAGAATGTGCTGACATCGGCTATCAAATCATATTTGCCGGAAGAAATGACCTTCTCCAACTCACTTTTGGCATCGGCATATTTCTCCTGATACAGATAAATCTTTCCCAACAAGCAGCGGGCAGCCTCCAACGTGGCGCGGGTTCCCCCGTCCCTGTCTTCCAAACTCGTTTTCGAAGTGAGTTTCCCGGAAGTTATAGCTTCCGTAAGGTCTGTCTCCATGAATTTCCACAACTGTTCGGCAGTGGAGTTGGGCACCTTATACTCTTCCGAATTCTTCAATACCCTATCTACCAAAGGAGGAGTCCCCCACAAAGTGGTCAGTTCGAAATAGCAGATGGCTCTGAAGAATTTGGCCTCGGCAATGTTTCTTGCCTTCACTTCACTTTCAGCGGCATCGAACCGCTCAATCACCAGATTGGCCAGATAAATCGTGGCATACAACCTCTTATAATAGTTTTCCACCCAACCGTTCGTGGCCACTATCGCACTTTCGTATATCTCCTGCGCATACACCTGGTCGGAGCGGGCACCACCCGAATTGAAATCGTCTGCCAAGAAATTTTTCAGGAAGAAACCGTTGGCATACTGCGAGGCTTTCTCACCACGCCCGGAATAAGCATTCCGCCAGGACGCATAGACAGCAGCGATGGCAGACTCACACTGTTCATCCGTCTGATAATAATTCTCTTCATTCTCTACACCTTTCTGGGGAATATCCAGCAAATC
>OHJK01001230.1_pt1 | contig 13314 bp, 8 predicted proteins | sample 1568541 | NCBI WGS metagenome assembly OHJK01 (sample SAMEA3879535, study PRJEB24766) | human gut metagenome | biome: human-associated habitat; feature: feces | place: USA | collected 1985/1987
ACCAATGTATAATCCTCCATTTCCAGCCCGTCACATGGCCCGAGCGGAACAGTCCTGGTAATATCAGTCGTGCCGAACAGGTATTGCCCGCCGGAATCGCACAGATAAAGTCCGTGAGGCTCGAGCATCCTGCCGCCACCTTCCGGAGTAACGTAATGCGGCAATGCAGCAGACGGCCCGTAAGCGGAAATCGTCTGGAAGCTGTCGCCTCTATATCCCTGAATCTCCGCACGTAACGAACCGAGATAGCGGGCTGCGTCCCACTCTGACAGCTCGATGCCGTCCTTCATGCAGCAGTCCAGCCACCAGAGGAACTTCTCCATTGCCACACCGTCCTCAACGTGCGCCTCACGCATTCCCTCTATCTCCGTTCCGTTCTTTACCGCCTTGTACAGCGGCACAGGAGACGCGCCCTCCACCATCGAGAAATTGTCCCCCACATCCTTCAGCACCTTGTAGAGATGATAGTTCAATGTAGCGGTATCGGCATAAAGACGCGCTCCCGAGCATGCATATTCAGACAGACTGATACATATATCATCATAATACTTTATCTCCACCCCGTCCTTCATCAGTTCATCGAAACTGTCATAAGTCTCGTCATCCACAGTCTTGGACTTGCGCACGAACCACTCAGCATTGTTCTGAGTGACAAGAAGATACGACAATACCACCGGGTTATACTCCACATCGGATCCACGCACGTTCAGCAGCCAGGCAATCTCGTCCAGCGCCGTCACCAGTATGGCGTCACAGTTTTTTCCGTCAATGAAACTCCTCAGTCGCCCCAGCTTGGACAGCCGCGACTCGCCTGTCAGGTCTTCTCCCAATGTGATAACCGGTGTCGCCGGAACCGCAGGCCTGTCCATCCACAAATCGTCGAGCATGTCAGGAAGATCCAGAATCCGGACCTGCCTGCAGCCGAACGCGTTTTCAAGTTCATTGATGAACGAGACAGGCTGGGAAAGTCCATCGACAGCGAGGGCCACGCTTCCCCATCTGTCCGCAAATGCGTAATCAGCAAGCCATTGCGGAATCCTGACCTCCCCAGGAATTCTTGTCTTATGGAGCGCAACCCCTGTTCCCGCAAGCTGCTGTTCCGCCTGTATGAAATATCTCGTGTCAGTCCAGAGCCCGGCGTGGTCCTGAGTTATCACCATATCCCCGGCCTCGCCCGTAAATCCGCACACCCACTCCACCTGTTTCCAGCGCGAAGCAGGATATTCGCTCGCGTGCGGGTCAGAGCCGCTAATAATCACAGCATCAATGCCTTTGCTGCTCATAAGCCTACGGACAGCTTCTATCCGTCTTACATAAACATTGGACTCGAGTATCATAACAATTCACGAATTATTTCATCTGAAACAAAAAACCTGTCTTCAGGAATCCTCACATTTCCATAGACAGTCCGACACAGCACACCTTCCTCCAGGAACCCGGACATAATCGTCTGCGGAAGCAACGAAGGAGAAACGCCTTCATCTGTACGGAGCCCGAGCATTATCTCCTCGACCCTGACATCCTCATCATCAAGCACTTCGCTCTCGGAGACATAATCATCTTCCGTCTCGGTATTCCACTTCCTGACATTGACCCGTCCCCTTTCATCCGCTACAGCGGAGTGGGCTCCAGGGCCCAGACCGACATACGGCACGCGACGCCAATACGAAGAATTGTGCCTGGATTCGAAGCCCGGATATGCAAAATTGGACACTTCGTAATGATGATAGCCGTTCTCCTCCAATATGGAGCACAGCATCTCATACTGAGCCCGGCATTCCTCTTCCGAAGCCTCAGTGTAGCGCCCTGCCTCGACTTCCCTGGCCAGTGCGCTGCCTTCCTCCACAGAAAGCTGATATGCCGAAATATGCGAAGGACTCAGCCCCATCGCCTTGTGCACAGTCGCCTCCCAAGTCTGCCGCGACAAGCCTCCGATGCCGAAAATCAAGTCAATGCTGATGTTTCTGAAGTCGTGGCCGCGCAGCATCCAATATGCCTGTTCAGCATGGGCGGAATCATGTCTGCGGTTCATCCATTTCAGGACCTTATCATCGAAGGACTGGATGCCCATACTGATTCTGGTGACTCCGAGACGCTCAAGCGACTGCAGATACGCCTCGCCTTTCTCCACGATATCCTCAGGATTGACCTCAAGCGTAAACTCCAGATAATCATGACGTTCAGAACCGAAAACCGTCTTGTTAAGACAGAATACGATGCGTTCCAACACATCAAAAGGCAGCACCGATGGGGTACCGCCTCCTATATATAATGTGTCCCGATATTCAGGATGGGCCTCCGAAGGCAATGTCGCACGGATTTCGTCCGCACGTGCCTCTATCTCCGAACAGACCAGTCCGGCATACTTGGAGAACCTCCTGCTTTCGACATCAAGTCCCAGGTTCCTTTCCCGGCAGACCGGAACAGCCTCGGAATAGAAACCACAGTAAGTGCAGAAACTTCTGCAGAATGGGACGTGAATGTAAATCAATGATTATCTGAGCATCAGTTCAGACTTTCCGAGGAAAGACTGTTCAGTGTAAGCCTCTACAGTATATACACCTTTGCGATATTCCGGGATATCGTTCAGATATATGCTCAGGTCCACTTCGCTTCCTTCATAATCCACTCTTCTGGAAGCCGAGGCAACCATTGTCTCGCCATTGAAAGTAAACGACGAGCGGTTGGAATTCGTAAGGATGATTCCGTCAGGATCCTTCACGCGGATAAACACACGTACAGGTCCTTTAGGCGCCAGGTCGTTCTCCACCAGTGAAAGCGAAGTCAGCAGTCTGACTGTCCTGCTGCTGCGGTCCGTAACCTTGTCCGAAGAATTGTATGCGGCTATATGCAGTCCACGTGCCTTGATGACAGAGCCTGCAGCCACCTGGCCGGTAAGGTTCTCCACCTGCTGTGAAAGCTGTGCGCTTTCAGCCTTGCTTGCCGCAGCCTCTCGCCTTGCTGCCGCAGCTTCCGCCGTAAGCTTGTGGTTCAATGAATTGAGAGAATCGATCTGCACGATGTAGTTGCGCATGATGCTGCGCAATGTACCGAGTTCCTTCTCATACTGACGCATTTTCGCACGGTTTGTCGCATTGGTTTTCTTGATCCTTTCGAGAAGATCTGCGACCTCGGCCCTGGATGTATCCAGCTGCGAATTGATATTGTCATAGTCAGATGACAATGTTGCATAATCGTTCTGGAGACTCTCCATCTGCTCAGTCAGGTCTCTCTTCTCATCCTCAAGTTCGCTGATCAATGAAGACTTCTGGCTCCATACGTATCCCAAAACTGCAACCAAAGCGACGGCAACCACGACCAGAATCCACATTGTACGCTTCAGTTTCTTTTCCCTTGCCAATTGGCTTTCGCGTTCGCGACGCTCCATGATATTATCCGTTTCCATAAATCTTACGTTTATTCTGTTTCACAAAAATAATCATTATTTTGTAACTTTGTATCTCTTACAAATATCGTACAATGAGAAGACTTTTTACAGCATTGGCCGCATTTACATTGACAATAGCAGCTTTCGGCCAGGCCCAGATAACGACAAGAAAAGAGAAACTGAGCGATTTCACGACCAGGACAATGAAAGTGGTCCTTTCCGGAAACCACTTTATCGACCCGGTCATCCGTGAGGCCGTGAACAACACATGGAGCCTCTCGGCCTTCGAATTCTGCTCTCTCGAAGACTTCAACTCGCTCAAGAACAATGAGGAATACTACTTCATGCTGCCGGTAAAGGTCAAGTACCGCCCTGAATCCAAGCCAGGCATCATGATGCTCACCATCGTAAAAGGCCGCGCCACGGCGAAGACCGTAAATGACATGGTCAATGTCGTAAGCATCCCTGTCGCTGCAGCCGACATACCTTCCGGAAGGGAAGCCGCTATGATTCCGGGACTCGTGGACATCATGCAGGGCTACATTGCCAAATCCCTTAACGGAAACTTCGCAGGACTCAGGACATACGTCACCCCGCTGGGCAAATCGTCAGGCAGAAGAGTCGTCATCGCCAAGGAAGACCTGTCTGAGACGGTCGATTCCACCTTCTGCAGGAAAATGGCCAGGAAGGGACTGGACATCGTGGACGGTGAAGTGGCGGACAGTCTTTTCCTGTCAGGTGACAGCAGAACGCTCGTCAGCTATGTCGTAGCGCCAGCCAAGCCGGAAAAAGGTTCAGTATGCTGGAGAATTCTCATTGACGCGAGAACTCACGAACTTTTCTATTACAGGAAACGCACACTCAAGAAGGAGGACGAGGCCGGCTTCCACAAGGGAGACCTGAAGATAATCGCTAAAACGAGGTAAGATGATAAGCGGAAGAGCTGATTGCGGGATACGCTACGCCGTGAAAAGAAGCGGTTCGGCCGTAGCCTACTGTTCGTTGGGCATTGCTTGCGGAACGAGATATGAACAGGGATTCCACAGCGGGATAGCTCACTTTACGGAGCACACACTATTCAAGGGGACTGAACACAAAAGTTCCTCAGTGATAAACGGTTACCTCGACAGAGAACTGAATGCCTACACCACCAAGGAGGAGATAGTTCTGCATGCCACCATACTGAAGGAAGACCTGTCCAAAGCAAGTTCGCTCCTGATGGAAATAGCCACGGAGGCGACCTTTCCGGACAATGAAGTGAACACCGAACGCGGCGTGGTCATTGACGAAATAAAGTCCTACAAGGACAGCCCGTCCGAGGATGTCTATGACCGGTTCGAGGAAAAGCTTTTCAGGGGACATTCATTGTCAATGCCGATTTTGGGGACGCCCCAGAGCGTCAGAGCCACATCCGCCGAAGAACTCAGACGGTTCTACAAGGAAAAGTTCGTTCCCGGGTCAATGGTATTTACGATTGTGGCCGACATTGACGAGAAACGCATGGAAGCGGATCTGCTCAGGACTTTCGACAAGTTCTTCAGCGGAATCGGCATGGTTTCCGGCGAGCTGACAAGGCCCGAGTCCGTAACTCTGGACAATGTTTTCGACGAGGTCATCAACAAGCGGAACCACGAGGCCAATGCGGTGCTCGGCGGCTATGCCCCGTCTCTGTATGAGGAGAGGGAAAGAATCGCCACATCATTGATGAGCAACATTTTAGGCGGACCGGCTATGAATTCCATCCTCAACGATATCCTGCGCGAAAAGCACGGCTGGGTTTATGGCGTGGAGAGTTCATACACCCAGTACTCGGATACCGGAATAATGGCGATTTCGCTCGGGTGCGAGAGAGAAAATACGGAAAAATGTATTGACGCGGTCAGGAGAGAAATTACGAAGTTTCAGGACAATGCCCTGACTGACAGAAAATTGCGTGCGGCCAAAAAACAGTTCCTCGGCCAAATTGCCATAAGTTCCGACAATGGGGAGTCTCAATGCCTGAGTATGGGAAAGAGTCTGCTCGCCTACGGCAAGGTGGCATCTGCTGAAGAAATCAAAAGGGAAATCGAGGAGGTTTCGGCAGACCTGATCAGGAATATGGCCTGCCGGATTTTCGCGCCGGACAGAACAAGTTGTCTGATATTGTTATAGATTATGGAAAGTGCTCAGGACAAATACATTGAAGAGCATTGCTCGATAAGTAACGAGGCTCTGGACTGGCTGGAGAGGCAGACCAATATCCGCACGAACTATCCCCGGATGCTTACAGGAAAGGTGCAGGGAGAGTTCCTGTACATGATGACCCGTATGATTTCTCCGCGCAATGTCCTGGAAATCGGCACTTTTACGGGGTACTCGGCGATATGCATGGCTCTCGCTCTGGAAGGGGAAGGCCATATCGACACATTGGAGATCAATGATGAACTGGAGGACCTGATATTGGAGGGATTCGAGAGGGCCGGGGTTAGCGGTCGCGTTTCACTGCACATCGGGGATGCTGTGGAGTTTCTGCGCGGACAGGACGGGAAAAAGCTCTACGACCTCACTTTCATTGACGCGAACAAGAGGGAATATCCTGATTACTACGAACTTGCATTGACATTGACCCGCCCCGGCGGCTTTATCCTGGCCGACGACGTTCTGTGGGACGGCAAGGTCTATGCGGAGCAGGTCCCGACGGACAAGCAGACGAGCGGAATAGTCCGGTTCAATGATTTGGCGGCTTCGGACCCGCGTGTCGAGACGGTGATTCTCCCTGTACGGCACGGGCTGAGCATAATACGTAAGAAATAATGGCGACTTTGGCTATCATATGCAACGGCGATTTTCCCAAGAAGGAGTTTCCGCTTTACCTTATCCGGACTGCGGACTATATCGTCTGCTGTGACGGGGCGGCTGTCACGTTTATCCGGAGGTCAGACAAGATTTTCGGACATCCAAGGCTGCCGGATGCGATAATCGGGGATCTGGATTCGCTGCCTGAGACTTTCAAAAAGAAATACGCGGACCTGATTGCCCATAATCCGGAACAGGACTACAATGACCTGAACAAGGCTTTCCGCTATGCGCTGACGCATTTCAGGGACATTGACACTGTCCATATCCTGGGAGCTGGCGGAAAGAGGGAGGACCATACGATAGGAAATCTGTCCTACCTGATGGAGTACGCAAAGGAGCTGGGCGGCCTGAAAGAGAAGCAGATGCTCTCCGGTATCGACATTCCTGAGGGCCTGCAGATAGACATGGTTTCCGACTGGACTACCTCGTTCGCAATAACGGAGACGACATCGTTTTTCGTCGGCGAAGGCAGGGAAATATCGATATTGTCTCCGGACAACTCGCTCAATATCAAGTCGGAAGGGCTGAAATGGCAGACTTCGGGTGTGATTTTTGACAACTGGTGGAAGGCTACGCTGAACATTGCGGAGACTGACGAGGTCAAGCTGACGCTCAATCACCCGGCTCCTGTTCTTATTATATTGGACTAAAAGAATTACGACTATATGCTTAAGAAAATCCGCGCCGTAACAGCAGGTATCGTGTTCATTCTGTGCACGTTGCTGTTCTTGGATTTCACCGGGCTCGCTGCCGGATGGTTCGGCTTCCTGGCGAAAATCCAGTTCCTGCCGGCGGTTCTCGCTCTCAATGCCGGGATTGTCATCGCATTGATTCTATTGACATTGGTCTTCGGAAGGCTCTACTGCTCGATCATATGCTCTTTGGGAATTTTTCAGGATGTCGTCGCAAGGTCTTTCAGTATCTGGCGTAAAAGTAACAAGAAGTTCTACAGCTGGTCACCTGAGAAGAAGTGGCTCAGGTACAGCGTGTTGGCAGTTTTCATTGTCCTTCTCGTGGCCGGATTCACTTCGGTTGCCGTGCTGGTTGCGCCATACAGTTCGTTCGGCCGCATCGTGCAGAATCTACTTTCGCCGATCTGGCTGTGGGGCAACAATCTCTGCGCATGGATAGCCGAGAAGGCAGGCGGGTACGCATTCGAGCATAAGGACGTGTGGCTCAAGAGTTTGCCTACTTTCGTGATAGCATCCGTGACTTTCGTGGTCATTTTCATTCTTGCTGCACGGAACGGCAGGACATACTGCAATACCATCTGCCCGGTCGGTACGGTTCTGAGTTTCTTCTCCCGGTTCGCGATTTTCCGCCCGGTGATCGATACCGGCAAATGCAGGAATTGTCACCTCTGCGAGAAGAACTGCAAGGCATCCTGCATTGACCTGGACAATCACAGAATCGACTACAGCAGGTGCGTGGCCTGTTTCGACTGCATCGGCACCTGTCATCATGGCGCGATAAAATACAAGCCTTTCTGGAAGGCCGAAAAGTCTGTGAGGAAGGCTGAGGTCAATGACAAGGCTGCGCCCGGAGATAACGGAAGACGTACATTTATCAGCACTACGGCATTGACCCTTGGGGCATTGACAATGAAGGCTCAGGAGAAGAAAGTGGACGGCGGACTGGCGGTTGTACTCGGGAAGAAGGCGCCTGTGCGTGAGACTCCTCTGGTTCCGTTCGGAGCGCTGAGTGTCAAGGAGTTCTACCAGCATTGCACGGCCTGTCAGCTCTGTGTGTCGCAATGTCCCAACGGGGTACTGCGCCCTTCTTCTTCGCTGGAGCATCTTATGCAGCCGGAGATGTCTTATGAGCGCGGATGGTGCCGTGTGGAGTGCAACCGTTGCGCTCAGGTGTGTCCGTCCGGGCCGATCAGGAAATACAGCATAGAGGAAAAGACCACGATGCATATCGGAACGGCCAAGGTGGATCTGGACTTGTGCGTGGTGAACAGGGACGGTGTTTCGTGCGGCAACTGCTCAAGGCATTGTCCTGCCGGGGCCATCATAATGGTCAAGAAGGATCCGAAGGACAAGAATTCATTGAGGATTCCGACGGTGGACGAAAGCAGATGTATCGGATGCGGGGCCTGTGAGTTCCTCTGCCCGTCAAGGCCATATAGTGCAATTCATGTAAACGGACTCAGTGTCCACAGGAGGGATTGAGAGCGCTGAATGTCAGCAAGTTGGACTGCTTGAAAATAATAGAATAATGAACATTGATAGACGTGATTTTATAAAAACGGCCGGAGCAGGAGCGCTAGCTGTCGGAGTTGCTTCATTGACAGGATGCTCCTCTCCTTCAGGCAGGCGAGTTCAGGTCGATGGAAATGCGGCGATGGAGATGCGTACCGACCCGAAAACCGGAGACAGGATTTCATTGCTCGGCTACGGCTGCATGAGGTGGCCGATGAAGAAGGGTGATGACGGCAAGGACTACATCGACCAGGATGCTGTCAATGAAATGGTGGATTATGCTTACCGTAACGGGGTGAACTACTACGACACGTCACCGGCCTATCTCCAGGGGCAGTCGGAGGAGGCTGCCGGAATTGCACTCAGCCGCTATCCTCGTGATTCGTATTATATTGCGACCAAGCTGTCGAATTTCAATGATTCTTCGCGTGAGGCCGGACTGAAGATGTATTACGATTCGATGAAGCAGTTGAGAACTGATTATTTCGACTATTATCTGCTTCACGCTATCGGCACATCCGGTTTTGAGGGTTTCGAGGAGAGGTATGTGAATAATGGGCTGCTTGATTTTCTGCTGAAGGAGCGTGAGGATGGCAGAATCAGGAATCTGGGTTTTTCGTTCCACGGAAGGCGTGATGTATTCGACAGGTTCCTGGAGCTGCACGACAAGTATCATTGGGATTTCGTACAGATAGAGATGAATTATGTGGACTGGGAGCACGCGAAGGCGCCTCAGAATGTCAATGCGGATTATCTCTATGAGGAACTCGCCAAGCGGAATATCCCGGCCACGATTATGGAGCCGCTTTTAGGCGGGCGTCTTGCCAAGCTGCCTCAGGCCATAGCCGAGAAGATGAAGGAGAGGGAGCCCCAGATGTCCGTGGCTTCGTGGGCGTTCAGGTTCTGCGGTTCGTATCCGAATGTGCTGACTGTGCTGAGCGGCATGTCGTCCATGGAGCCGCTGATAGAAAATGTGGAGACTTTCTCGCACTTCAAGGCGCTGACTGATGAGGAGATAGCATTCCTGAAGGAGATGGCGAATCTGATGGAGGACTACCCTACTGTTCCATGTACGGGCTGCACATACTGCATGCCATGTCCATACGGTATCGACATCCCGACTATCTTCAGGCATTACAACGACAGTGTCAATTCGGGTGATATCGCGCAGAGTTGCGAGCAGGAGCATTTCCAGAGGCTCAAGAGGCGTTTCCTGGTAGGTTACGACCGTGCTGTGGAGACTGTGCGCCAGGCTGACCACTGCATAGGCTGCGGTCAATGCAAGCCGCATTGTCCTCAGAGTATTGACATCCCGAGAGAGCTCAAGCGTATCGACCACTACATCGAGAAATTGAAGCGCGAATCATTGTAAATTAACAGATAATTCGTATATTTGCAACCCTGTCCGTGTTACAGGACAGTTCTGGAGAGATGCTCGAGTGGCTTAAGAGGCACGCCTGGAAAGCGTGTATACTCCAAAAGGGTATCAGGAGTTCGAATCTCCTTCTCTCCGCAAACCGAAAAAAGAAAATCAGCGTCAAGTTCACTTGAACGCTGATTTTCTTTTTCCGGTTTGCACCGCCCCGCCGCAGGCGGCGGGAGATGTCGGAGCGACAGCGAACGAAATCCCGGAGAGAAGGAGGCGCGCAGGACCGCCTGCGGGAGATGTCGGGGCGACAGCGAACGGAATCCCGGAGAGAAGGAGGCGCGCGGGGCCGCCTACGGGAGATGTCGGAACGACAGCGGACGAAATCTCGGAGAGAAGGAGGTGCGCGGGGCCGCCTGCGGGAGATGTAGGAACAACAGCGATGAAATCTCCGAGAGAAGGAAGCGCGCAGAGTCGCCTTCGGGAGATGTCGGAGCACCAGCGAACGGAATCCCGGAGAGAAGGAGGTGCGCGGGGCCGCCTACGGACTCGGCCGGTCATCTGATGACGACTTGTTAAATCACCGACGGTAGCGAGTGATCTGGGCAAGATAACAGGAATCTTTTAGAACAACCTGCATGTCGCAGTTTGGCATATATTACTGAGTGTCAACAACATACAGCGAGTAGCAAAATGCAGGTTATGTGAAAAAATGGGTAACCTGACTTTTGCTTTATCTGCTAACTGGTTGTGAATCAGTACTTTCGTCGGTTGTACCAATTTCAGGTTGTTCGGTGGTCTGGTAAGCGTCTCCGCGGTTACGTATTGAACGTATCGATAAAAAAGAGTCCGACCTTCCGGCCGGACCCTTTCGAGAGTTATATTTCAATGCAGATTATTTGCCGAATACGGCATTGATAATATGGGCATCTGCCTTGTAGTTCTTAGTTCCGTGGAGGCAATCCTTCAAGTTCTCAGAAGTAACAGCAACACCATTTAATGTGCCGGCCACTTTAATGGCTGTAGTTGCCCCAAGTTCAATCTTCTTTGGTTTTCCTTTTTTAGGGTCGCCATTAAACAGTCCGACAACCATACCGGCATTTTCTGCTGTGCCTCCAGTTACGGTGCAATCCACCACGCAACCGTCACCAGTTGTATGCGTTGCGTTTCCTATGTTTCCGATAAGACCACCGATGCCGTACACTGCAACTTTGGCAGTAACTGTTCCGTAGGCTTTGCAGTTTTCTATAACAAGACTATTTGAATGGAATCCTGCTACACTGCCGACTGCACAGTCCTTGCCGTCTTCGATAAGGACATTACCGTTGTTTGTACAGCCTTTGATGTTTCCGGAACCACCCTGGATACCACCAGCGCGGCACTTTCCTTTACCTTTGAAGGTAATGTCAGCGTTGTTCGTACAATTCTCGCTCACTACAGTCTGCGAACCTTCGAGACCTGGCCAGCCGACGATTCCTCCCATTGCACTGTTTGCCTTATTGGAATCATTGTGGAAAGTAATCTTACCCTCGTTTACGCAGTCTTTAATGTTTGTGGAATTCTGACCTGCTGTGAAGTAATCACCACCGGAAATACCACCTACAATACCGATGTAATTTACACTCGACTCATTACCGTCTTTTGTTGCGAACTTGACATCAATTTCTCCGTAGTTGTTGCATTTGGTAATGTTTCCGGAAGGAGCTCCTGCAATACCGCCAATGCTTATTCTCTGGATTGTTTTCGGAGAAGAACTCATGTCCGTAAATGTAACTGTTACCTTACCCTTGTTGTCTGAGTTCTCCATTTCAAATCCGGAAGCACCTGCACCGGCGATTCCACCTACGCAAGGAACGATTGAAAGACCTCCGATAGAGGATTCTGTTTCAACAAATGTTCCTGAGACTGTAACTGCACCCTCATTCTTGCTGCCTGAGAGCTTGCCGTTCAATTTTCCGATAAGACCGGCGGCGGCAATTCCCTGAACAGAACCTGCACTTGTCGCTGTGATTTCTGCAGTGTTGGAGCAGTTCTCGACTTTGCCTGAGAATTCGGCTGCAATACCTGCAACAGCAACTGAAGATGAGAAGTTGTCAGCTGAATATGAAACCTTTGCCTTGTTGTGGACATTGCTGATGCTGCCGCTTCCTGAGAGAGCGATAGGAGCAAGATACTCGGAACCGCTGAATGAACAGCTTGCATCGATGGTGAGATCCTTGACGGAACCATTCATCTTTCTGAAGAGGCCGTGTGTGGACGTCCAGTTCTTGATGACGTGATTGTTGCCGTTCAATGTTCCTTCGAATTCAGGGACAATCAGGAGCTGCTCAGCAGTAACGCCGGCAAGGTCAATGTCCGTCTTGAGGTTGATTTCCTGTCCTGCAACGGTGTATTCTGCACCTGCTGACATCCACTCGAGGAATTCTTCGAGATTGTTGATGTCGAGTGGGTAGGTGTAGTTCACGGAGCCTGTCTTGAATTCATAGTAGAATGCAGGTGACTCGTATTCACCGGATTTGCAGTATGCCTTGATGAAGTAAGTTGTGTTTACTTCCAGAGGTTTTATAGTGATTTCAGGAGTAGGAGAGTCGATGAATTTGTATTCAGCATCTCCGCTCTTCTTGTAGCCGAGAATATATTCCTTGGCAAAATCCTGAGCCTCGAATGTGAGAGTAGCCTTGGTCTTGCCGATGTTGGTTTCCTTAAGCACAGGAGTAAACAGTTCAGGCTCACCGTAAGATACAACTGATACTGTAACACCGCTGAGAAGGAAACGCTGGTTTCCGGTCTTGCCTTCTGGACGGATAGTTCCGATACCGATTCGTGCGCCCTGAGCCACATTCTTGACAGTGACTGTCCTCTTCTCCCATGCTGGTGCTTTCAATGCTGTAGTTCCGTCAGCTTCTTTGGTTGCAGGACGGTCGATAGCAGCCACCTGTTTTACAGAAGCGCCTGTGAGCGTTCCATAACTTGAACCGCTTGTGGATGTCTTGCCTCCTTCTGCTACGTAGATTCCGATGCTCTTGAAGTCAGCGTCTCCGGCTTCTTTAATTGCACCCTTCTCCCACATTGAGGAAACGGTGTAAGTTACTTTGACTGTTGCGAGTCCTTCAAGGTTAGTGAGTTTCGGGGTGAATACGATAGGAATACCGCTCGCTGCACCCATCTGGAGCATACCTGTACGTATGCAGCAGTCACCTTCACCAACAGAACCTGTACCATCCTTGGCACCGTGAATGACAGCCCAATCTTTGAATCTGGAATTCTTCACGCCGCCGCTCTTGCCGATGGTGTTGAAGAAGCCATGGTTCGGGTCAGTGAATTTGAGATTGGTTGAGTCCCATTTCCCTTCTTCAGGATGAGTTAATGCGTTGTTGTTGTTTTCAGGGGTAGCTGTAAAGTCAATAGAGTTTCCACCGAAATAAAGCTCACTGAAGTTTTCTGCGAGAACGGTCTCGCCTGCAGCAGCAGGCGTTGTGCCTACCTGAACGATATTGAATCCTGAAGTTTCAGCCTCA
>OHJK01001233.1_pt1 | contig 13305 bp, 7 predicted proteins | sample 1568541 | NCBI WGS metagenome assembly OHJK01 (sample SAMEA3879535, study PRJEB24766) | human gut metagenome | biome: human-associated habitat; feature: feces | place: USA | collected 1985/1987
GGGGTTTCCCGCAGCCATCTGTACCGGGTGTTCATGTTGAACGTGGGCAAGAGCCCCATCGACTACCTGACCGAGTACCGCATCAACGAGGCCTGCAAGCTGCTGCGCGCCGGCAACCTTTCCATTGCGGAGGTTGCGGTGTCGGTAGGCTTCTTTGACCAGTTCTACTTCTCACGGGTGTTCAAGCGCGCCAAGGGCGTGCCGCCCAGCAAGTATTTTGCCGCCCAGCAGGACGCCGACCCGGCAAGCCCTGCCCAACTGTAACCTGAGCCCATCACACAAGGAGAAACCATGCCTTTACAGAAAAACCAGATCCTGACCCTGCGCATCGAACGCCTTTCCAGCGACGGCAGCGGTGTGGCCCACAGTGCCGATGGCGAGGCCGTATTTGTCCCCGGCACCGCCCCCGGGGACGAAGCACGGGTGCGCATCGTGAAGGACTGCGGCCGGTATGCCTTTGGCATTCTGGACGAGCTGCTCACCCCCTCGCCGGACCGCATTCCGGTTGACTGCCCGGTAGCAGGCCCCTGCGGCGGGTGCAGCCTGCGGCATCTGGATTATGCCGCTGAGCTGCGCGCCAAACAGGAAAGCGTGCTGGATGCCTTCCGCCGCATCGGCGGGCTGGAGGTGCCGGTGCTGGATATTCTGCCTTCTCCAGACGTAGACCGCTACCGCAACAAGGTGCAGTTCCCTGTGGGCATAGACAAGAACGGCGTGCCCTGCATCGGCTTTTACGCAGGGCGCACCCACCGCATCGTCCCCTGCCCGGACTGCAAGCTGCAGCCCAGCGTGCTGAACGAGATTGGCAACGCGCTGTGCGCCTTTTTTGCACAGCAGGGCATCCGCCCCTACGACGAGCAGAGCGGCAAGGGGCTGGTGCGACATATCTTCCTGCGGCGCGGCGCGCACAGCGGGCAGATCATGGTGTGTCTGGTATGCACCCGGGCAAAGCTGCCCCACGCAGAGCAGCTTTGCACCGCGCTGCGGGGGCAGTTCCCGGCCATCAGCACTATTCTGCTCAACGTCAACGCCAAAAACACCAACGTCATTTTGGGCAGTGAAAATCACATCCTGTACGGCCCGGGCTACATTGAGGACACGCTTTGCGGCGTACCGGTGCGTCTGGGACCACTGTCTTTCTATCAGGTTAACACGCTTGCCGCCGAGCGGCTGTACGGCGTTGCTGCGCAGTACGCGCAGCTGACCCCGGACGACACGCTGCTGGATCTCTACTGCGGCATGGGTACCATCGGCCTTTCCATGGCCGAGCAATGCAGGGAGCTGATTGGCGTAGAGATCGTGCCGGAGGCCATCGAGAGCGCCAAGGCCAACGCTGCCCGCATGGGCGAGACCGTAGCTGCCAAAAGCCGCTTTTTCTGTGCCGATGCCGGACAGGCTGCCACCCAGCTGGCTGCCGAGGGTCTGCACCCGGACATCGTGATGCTGGACCCGCCCCGCAAGGGCTGCGATGAAGCCACCCTCTCCGCAGTGGTGCGCATGGCACCCCGCCGGGTGGTGTATGTCAGCTGCAACCCCGCTACCGCTGCCCGAGACGCCGCATGGCTGGAGCAGAATGGGTATCACGCAGAAAAGGTGCAGCCGGTGGATCTGTTCCCGAGGACGAAACATTGCGAATGTGTCATTGCACTTTCCAAGGGTGAGATCGACTCCAAAAAAGTCCGTGTAGAGTTCTCTTTGGAGGGCATGGACACCTCCGGATTGCAGAAAGGCGCGACTTATCCTGAAATCAAAGCCCGCGTGTTGGAACAAACTGGACTGAAGGTATCTTCCCTGTATATCTCGCAGGTCAAGCAGAAATGCGGTCTGGAGGTACGAGAGAACCACCATAAGGCGAAGTCCGAAAATACGAAGCAGCCCCAGTGTCCGAAGGAGAAAGCGGATGCGATTGTGGATGCGTTGCGGCATTTTCAGATGATTTGATAAGTTGAAGCAACCTGCTGATGCTGAACAGGAGGCATCGAATGTCAAAATTAAACATTGATCAAAAAAGCGTGCGGGCACTTTTCAGTGAGAAGAAAGCTGATTTCCTCATTCCGGATTATCAAAGGCCTTACGCCTGGGGAGAAAAGGAATGCCAGACTCTTTGGGACGACCTGTTCTTATTTGCATTTCCTGATAATGACTGCGACAAATTCAACAGTGACAGCGATGAGTATTTTCTCGGCCCCATCGTCACATTTAAAAATGATGACGGTAAAATGGAGATTATTGACGGACAACAGCGCCTTACGACATTGATGCTGTTACTTCGAGCTTTCTATGAAAAATATGGAAGCATGAAGAACGATAAAGCCGTAAAGACCAGCAAGTTCATTGAGCAGTGCATCTGGAAAACCGATGAGTTTGGTGACCCGGACAAGTCAGCATTGAAAATCGACTCAGAAGTCGCCACCGACAAGGAAAAGGGCGAATTTCTGAATATCCTGAAATCAGGAACCGTGTCTGATTGCGAAAAGAGCAGCTACGCCAATAACTATCGCTTTTTTCAGCAAAAGATCGTAGACTTTCTGAATACTTACCCAGACTGGTTTTCCTTCTTTCCGATTCGGATCATGAACAACTGTATTTTGCTCCCGATCGAAGCAGAATCTCAGGACACCGCTTTGCGAATCTTCTCGACATTGAACGACCGCGGAAAGCCACTGTCTGATGCAGATATCTTCAAGGCGCAATTTTACAAGTATTACTCTGCCAAAGGCGAGCGGGAAGTCTTTATCCAAAAGTGGAAGGACCTCGAGGTGCTGTGTGATTCTATTTTCCATCCTATTACAGGCACCCCGATGGATGAGCTTTTCACACGGTATATGTACTATGAACGTGCAAAGCAAGGCATCAAATCCTCGACAACGGAGGCACTGCGTAAATTCTATGAACGGAATGCTTACAGCTTGCTAAAAAATGACCAGACTTTTGAAAATCTGATCGATCTTGCAAATTTCTGGAATGATGTGCAGAATCAAAATGTTGAGCGCTTCTCTGACCGAATTCTTCGCAGGCTCTTTGTTCTGAACTACGCTCCCAACGGTATGTGGACCTATTTTGTTTCGGTCTATTACATGGCCAATCGGGATTCCGATGGTCTACTGAACGACGATCGTTTCTATAGCTTTCTTAACAAAATCACCGCATTCATCTGGGCATATGCCGTTACAAATCCGGGCGTAAATGCACTGCGCACTCCCATTTTTGCAGAAATGATCAACATTGTAACCGGGCAACCTGTTCGGTTTTCTGACTATTTGTTTGATACGCAGAAATTGCAGAATGCTTTTGACAACTATACCTTCAGCAACAACCGCGCGATCACAAAGGCCATGCTGACATGGTGGGCATTCCAGAACTCCTGTCAGGAGCTCTTATCCCTTGAAAGTGTACTTGAGATTGAGCACATCTACGCACGCAATCGCCAGGAAAAGGAGCACTCGCTTTCCAATCCGAGAAATATTGAAAGCCTTGGCAACAAGGTGTTGTTGGAAAAGCGCATCAATATCCGCGCTTCTGATTATCGCTTCAGCGATAAGGTCAAGTACTATACCGGTTTTGAGAACAACCGGAAGCAGAAAAAAGAGGGTACAAAAATCAAGGAGCTTACTGATCTTGCTGCGAATGCCACAGATTTTACCGAATCTGACATTGTAGAGAGAAACGCCAAAATCATCCTCAGCTTTGTCACCTTCATGCGCAACAACGATCTTCTATGTGAAGATTAAATCCTTCTATGATCGATGCCCGTCTGATTTTCAGGCGGGCATTTTCTTTTGCCGGAATATGGTGTTTCCACTTTTATCGTGGTACAATAGATGCAAGAATCATTTTTCAGGAAAAGCATCCTGCTATCCGATTTATAGGACATCAATCGTTGTAAAATCAGGATGTCCACCCATCACAGAAAATAAGGAGCAACGTATGCCAAACGATAAAATTGCCGCCGTAGGTGCCAATATTGCCGAAAAAGCCGCCATGATCTGGAACGTGGCCGATATGCTGCGGGGGCCGTTCAAGCCCCACGAGTACGGTCTGGTCATTCTGCCCATGACCGTGGTGAAGCGGTTCCACGACTGCCTGCTGTCCACCCATCAGGCAGTGCTGGACACCTACGAAAAGGTGAAAAAGCTGCAGGTCATCGACGGCTTTTTGCAGAAGGCCTCCGGCTACCAGTTCTATAACACCAGCCGTTTCACCTTCGAGACTTTGCTGGCAGACCCGGACAACATTGAGTCCAACTTCCGGGATTACCTGTCCGGCTTTTCTGCCAACGCACAGGACGTGCTGGCAAAGTTCGACTTTGACAACATCATCAAGCGGATGGTAGAGAGCAACACCCTCTACCTCGTTATCAAGGAGTTCGGCTCTGAGAAGGGCTATCTTGGCCCGGACAAGATCAGTGCCGTGGACTGCGGCTATATCTTTGAGGACTTGGTGCGGCGGTTCTCCGAGAGCTTTGGCGAGGAAGCCGGAGCCCACTTCACCAGCCGGGACATCATCTACCTGATGACCGACCTGCTGCTGTCCGAAGCCGACCTCGATACCAGCAGCATGACCGTTTACGATATGGCCATGGGAACCAGCCAGATGCTCAGTTGCATGGAGGAGCGCATCCACGAGCTGAACAGCGACATTGAGGTGACCTGCTTCGGGCAGGAGTTCAACCCCTCCACCTTTGCCATCGCCAAGGCGGACATGATGATCCGCGGCGGCGACCCCAACAATATGCGGTTCGGTGATACTTTGTCGGAGGATCAGTTCCCCGGGTTCACCTTCCAGTACATCATCTCCAACCCGCCCTTCGGCATCGACTGGAAGCGGGAGCAGAAAGCGGTGGAAGCCGAAGCCGCCCGGGGCGAGATGGGGCGTTTTGCGCCCGGTCTGCCCAAGATCAGCGATGGTCAGCAGCTTTTTGTGCTGAACGGTCTTGCCAAGCTGGCAAACAAGGGCAAGATGGCCATTATCCAGAACGGCTCTCCCCTGTTCAGCGGCGATGCCGGCAGCGGTCCCAGCAACATCCGGCAGTATATTCTGGAAAACGACTGGCTGGACTGCATCATCCAGCTTTCCACCGATATGTTCATGAACACCGGCATCTCCACCTACATCTGGGTGCTCAGCAAGGATAAGCCCGCCCACCGTGCGGGCAAGGTGCAGCTTATTGACGCCAGCCACTGCTTCGAGCCACGCCGCAAGAGCATCGGCACCAAGCGCAACGACATCACCGATGCCTGCCGGGAACTGATCGTCACCGCCTACGGCGAGTTTGCCAACGGCAAGGTGTACGGCGACAAAAACGGCATCTACTGCGAGAGCAAGGTGTTCGAGAGCGTGGAGTTCGGCTACAACAAGATCGTTGTGGAGCGCCCCCAGCGGGACGAGGCGGGCAACGTTATCCTGAAGCGCGGCAAGCCTGTGCCGGACACCAGTCTGCGAGACACCGAAAACGTGCCGCTGGTGCAGGATATTGACGCCTACTTTGCCCGGGAAGTTCTGCCCTACGCCCCCGACGCATGGATCGACCACAGCAAGACCAAGGTGGGCTATGAGATCCCCATGACCCGCTATTTCTACGAGTATCAGGCACCGGAAGCCGTGGAGGATATCGTGGCGCGCATCACCGCACTGGAACAGGACATCTCCGCCGGGCTGGCAGAGCTGTTCCATAAGGAGGGCTGACCATGGCACGGAAAATGAAAGACAGCGGCATTGAATGGATTGGGGAGATTCCGGAGGGGTGGAGAACCATAAACCCAAAAGCTCTCTTCACTCAGCGTAAAGACAAGGCACAGAAAGGCGAGCGCCAGCTTACCTCTAGCCAACAATATGGCATTCTTTATCAGGATGACTATATGGAGCTGACTGGCTCTAAAGTTGTTACTGTTGAAAAAGATTTTGATATTCTCAAACACGTCGAAGCTGGTGATTTTGTAATCAGTATGCGTAGTTTTCAAGGCGGATTGGAATACAGCACAAAATCCGGTGCTATTAGCTCCGCATACGTTATGCTTGTTCCGAATCTTGAATTGGTTTACCCACGCTTTTATAGATGGCTTTTGAAGTCCTCAGTTTATATTGACGCCCTACAACGAACCACAAATATGGTTCGTGATGGTCAGGCAATGCGTTATTCTAACTTTGCACAAGTCCGGCTTTTCACTCTTCCTCTTGATGAGCAAAAATCAAGAGCTGATTTTCTAGATTTAGAATGCTCAAGTATTGATAAAATACTTTTCAAAACCCGTTCCAGCATTGAGGAATACAAAAAGCTCAAGCAGACAGTTATTACGCAGGCTGTTACAAAAGGCGTGCGTGGTGAGCGGGAGATGAAGGATAGCGGGGTTGAATGGATTGGGGAGATTCCGAAAGAATTCAATCCCGTTCAGCTGAAATTTTTCTGCAAGCTAATTACAGATGGCACTCATTTTTCTCCTACAACTGTCGAAAACGGTTGGCCTTATATCACAGCCGGAGACGTTCATGGCATTGGTCTTGACTATAATTCTGCCAAACGTATTTCGGAAGAGGATTTTCAGTTATTAGTCGCACAGGGTTGCCAGCCTTTAAAAGGTGATGTATTGCTTGTCAAGGACGGTGCAACAACTGGTCGTGTTGGGTTTGTTGATAGTGACACTCCATGTGTTATTCTGTCTTCTGTCGCAATGCTTCGTCCTGCTGACAATGCCGATGGACACTATCTTATGTATTTACTGGCATCTGATTTTTTGCAAAAGCAAATCCTTGTTTCAATGGCAGGTTCTGCTATGCCACGTACAACACTAACAAAACTCACAAAATATATTGGTCTGCTTCCTCCTCTCCATGAACAAAAAGAAATTGCAAACTACCTTGACGCCAAGTGCGCCGAAATTGACAAGCTGATTGCAAAGAAGGAGCAGCTGGTAAAAGAGCTGGAAAGCTACAAGAAAAGTTTGATTTATGAGGTTGTAACCGGGAAGAGGGAGGTGTAAAATATGGATAACAATTCTCCAATTCATCCAGAAAATAAGCAAACCCCGTTAAGCGAAGATTTTTATGACATAGCAAAGGGCATGATTTCTGCTATTACAGCTTTTCGTAAAACATTGGTTGAATGGACGCCAACAATCCAGAACGCTCTTTCCAGTATATCGAAAGTAGCATCCGTACTACTTGAATCAATCCAACAAATGCAGCTTTCTTCTTACACACAAGAAGAACTTGATGAATTAAAATCGCGTTATATATCTTGGGGTACTTACGGCTGGACACCTCATCCCTTAAGTTTAAATGATGAATTTCAATTTTTTCCTGATAGTATGCAGCAAGCCGACAGTCTTATGCTGCCCTTACTCACTGAAGAAGCTATATCGGAACTATACAAAGCCATTTTAGATTATTCTGATGCTGTACCACAAGATTTTAAAGAAGCATTTTACGAATATTCCTCTGCAAAATATCGAATTTGCGCGCTTATTCTTTTCTCTTTAATTGAACGCACTTTAATCATGACGCAATCATTAGACGCTACCATGCGTGAAAACCGAAAAGTTTCTTGTGGAGGCATAAAAAACTTTGGCAAGCAAATCAGCAACACCCGCACAGAAAATATGTTCATATATGCGTGGATTTTAGAAGAAAACGTCATAGCTTGTTTGCAAGCCATGTATCAGAACAGTGCTAACTTTAAAGTGGAACCGCCTTTGATAAATCGTCATTTTATTGAACACGGAATGAGCAATCGCGAAACAACAAAAGTTGAATGTCTCAAGCTATTTTTGCTCTATCACAATGTACTTTTCCTTTCTCAATGGATAGAATCTCAGCCACCATATTTACATTGATTTCCAAAAACCCTAAACATCTCTACATGCCTTCATTTAAAAATTTTAGAGTAGTTACACAAGTGGGTCAACTTATAAAATTATAATAAGAATTGCAGGAGAAACAATTTTGAAATATTACGGCATCAAATCAAAATCAACCTATGAGAAAATAAGTTTTTCTATCGAAAAATCAAAATATTTTTTCTATCGAAACCAACCGTTCAGCAAAAAGCTAAGAAGAAAAAGTCAATTTGACTATGATTTATATTTCAACTCAAAACATTTTTATATTCATGATTGTTCTATTCCGGCTTCCAAATATTGTACTCCATTTTGTCTAATTTGTTCTGATCTCATTTCTATCGAGAACATAGAATCAGTTAAATCGGGTTTAAAGCGCCTAATCTTGCACCACTTGAGCAACGACTATCTAACTGGTTCTATCGATGATGAAATCAACAAATTAGATTCTCTTGCTCGCAAAACACCCCCTTCTTTTTCTAGTATTAAAATCGGACGCTATTCGTTCGCTTCCACTGAAACTTTGCATCAAAAAATTTCTTATTTCACCGTATATTTCAAAAGCGTAAGTTCAAAATTTATTTCTGTAGAATTTCACATTTTCTTTTCAAATAATTTCAAAGAAGAATTGTCTTCTTTCACGTCAAAAAACTATACACCTTCTCATGCTTTTATTCACAAAACCGTGTCATCTTTTTCAAAAGATGTTGGTGCAAAAGAATCATCAAACATTCTTTATTATCCAAATGAAATCCTTAAAAGTGATTACCTCTATGAGAAATTTTGTTTTATAAAATGGGATTTTTTTAATTTCATTCAGAAGTACTTTATAACTTTCTTTCACATTTCTAATATTATTCCCCCTTCCGTAATTCTCTATGGCACAAACATAGGTTATAATGAGCCCTATCATCGAGATTTTTGGCGTTCTGTAGGAATCGAGGCCCAATACGGCGAAACATTTCTTCATCGTGGTGATCCTTACAAATATGGTCGATTGTTTTTTCGAACCTCTTTAAGCGATCGATATGCTCCAGATGATTCTTCCAGTTTAATTTATATTATAAATACCGAGAAAAAGAAGCCTTCCTATGGTTTTCAGGATTTTGAAGATCAAATAGATTTGGAGTTTTCAGATATCACAACCAATTTATTTTTATTGTCTTTTTTATCCATTATCAATCAGTCCGCTTTAAAGCAATTATCAATTTATCGTCAGCGGCTCACAAAAATTAAATTAAAAAGGCGTTCTCTCAAAAAGTTATTGCTTTTACGATATGAATTTGAAAAAACAATCACTCCATTTGAATCTTTTTTATCTGATCACATTCAATGGAATTTAGTGCAAGATGATTTTCAGAAACTTTTTCCCAAGAAAATTTACTCATTCCGTCAAGCTCATTATTCTTTGTCTGTTCTTTCCATTTTTCAAAAAGATGCTATTCTAGATCAAATTTCCATCATAAAAGGTGAATTCGATCAAAAGACTCAAATCCTTCAGCATCTAGCGGACTATAAAAACGAATCTAAGAACAACAGATTCTCATGGTTTAGCACAATTGCCTCCATTATAACTCTTTACTTTTTAATTTACCCTGAAAACACAAAACCTGTTGCATCTTTTTTAAGTTTCCTCGTCAAATCACTTACAACTTTTCTCCAGATGTTCCAATCAACGGTATAATAATTATAAAGAGGTCTCAATCATGCCAATCATCACCACCGAAAAGCAGTTTGAATCGGACATTGCGGCGGCACTGCTCTCCCCTGCCGGGGGCTACACCCGCAATGGGGATTGCTACGACCCCAAGTTGGGGCTGTTTGTGGATACCCTGATCCGCTTTGTGCAAAAGACCCAGCCCAACGAGTGGGCATTTTTTGAAAAGCAGAACCCGGTAAACCCGGTGCGGAAGTTCTGCACGGCCTTTAACAATGCCTGCGATGCGGATGGGCTGCTTTCGGTGCTGCGGTATGGATTCAAGCACCGGGGACGGCGGTTCCGGGTGTGCTATTTCCAGCCGGAGTCCGCGCTGAACCAGAAGGACGCCCAGCGCTACGCCCAAAACGAGATCACCTGCAACCGGCAGTGGTTCTACTCCGACACCACCCACAACTCGGTGGATATGGTGCTGGCGGTAAACGGCATCCCGGTGTTCGCCTTTGAGCTGAAGAACCAGTTCACCGGGCAGACCGTGGAGAACGCCAAGCAACAGTGGATGCACGACCGGGACCCCCGGGAGGTGTGTTTCCAGTTCAACAAGCGCATTCTGGGCTACTTTTGCGTAGACCTGACCGAGGTGTGGATGGCCACCCGGCTGGCAGGCAAGGACACCCGCTTTCTTCCCTTCAATCAGGGCTCTAACGGTGCCGGGCGGGACGGCGGTGCAGGCAACCCGCCCAACCCCAACGGCTACCTTACCGCCTACCTCTGGGAAGAAGTGTTCCAGAAGGACAGCATGATGGACATCCTGCAAAAGTTCATGAGTCTACAGGACGGCAAGACCCTGATCTTTCCCCGGTATCATCAGCTGGACGTGGTGCGCAAACTGGTGGCAGATGTACGGCAGAAGGGTGCCGGGCAGCACTATCTCATCCAGCACAGCGCCGGGTCGGGCAAGTCCAACTCCATTGCTTGGACGGCGTACCGACTGGCTTCCCTGTTCAACACCGAGAACAAGCCGGTGTTTGCCAGCGTCATCGTGGTGACTGACCGCACCGTGCTGGACGCACAGCTGCAGGAGACCATCTCCGGCTTCGACCATACGCTGGGTGCGGTGGAAGCCATCGGCGAGGACAAAAACTCCGGTGATCTGCGGGATGCCATCAACAACGGCGCACGCATCATCATCACCACGCTGCAAAAGTTCCCGGTCATCTATACTGAGGTGAACAAGACCGCCGGGAAGAACTATGCCGTTATCATCGACGAAGCGCACTCCTCCCAGACCGGCACCTCTGCCTTAAAGCTGAAAGCCGCCCTTGCCGACACCGAGGACGCGCTGCGGGAATATGCCGAGCTGGAGGGCAAAGCGGAGGACGAGATCGACCCGGAGGATGCGCTGGTGAAGGAACTGACCTCCCACGGGCGGCACAAGAACCTGTCCTTCTTTGCCTTTACCGCCACCCCAAAAGCCGCCACGCTGGAACTGTTCGGCACCGAGTACCCGGATGGCAGCCACCACCCCTTCCACATTTACAGTATGCGGCAGGCCATTGAGGAAGGGTTCATTCTGGATGTACTGCAAAATTACATGACCTATTCCACCTGCTTCAAGATCGCCAAGACCATCCCGGACAACCCCGACCTGCCTGCCAGCCGGGCGGCAAAGCTTATCCGCAAGTATGAAGAGCTGCACCCCTACAACATCAGCCAGAAGGCAAAGATCATTGTAGAGACCTTCCGGGAGACCACCAGCCACAAGATCGGCGCGCGGGGCAAAATGATGGTGGTCACCTCCTCCCGATTGGCGGCGGTGCGGTACTTTCACGAGGTCAAGCGCTATATTGCGGAGCAGGGCTATGACGATGTGCAGATCTTAGCGGCATTTTCCGGTGCCGTACTGGACGGCGGCGTGGAGTACACGGAGCAGTCCCTGAACGTCCGCGCCGACGGCAGCCACATTGCAGAGAGCCAGACCAAAAAGGAGTTCCACAACAACTTCAATGTGCTCATCGTGGCAGAAAAATACCAGACCGGTTTTGACGAACCGCTGCTTCACACCATGATCGTGGACAAAAAGCTGAAGGGCGTCAAGGCGGTGCAGACCCTCTCCCGCCTGAACCGTACCTGTCCCGGCAAAACCGACACCTTTGTGCTGGATTTTGTGAACAAGGCAGAGGACATCCGGGAGGCATTCCAGCCCTTTTATCAGGAGACTTTTCTGGAGCAGGAGGTCAACACCGACCTTATTTACAAGACTCAGAAGGAGCTGCGGAGCTTTGCCGTCTATTCCGATGCAGACGTGGAAGCCTTTGCCAAGGAGTATTTCCGCAGCACCAAGCAGAATAAAAACGCCGTGGGCCGCATGAGCAGCGTCTTGAAGCCGGTGGCAGACCGCTACAACCAGAAAACGCAGGCCGAGCGGTACCAGTTCCGCCGTCTGCTGCGCAGCCTTGTCAAGTGGTACGGCTACGTTTCACAGGTGGCACGGATGTTCGATGAAGAGCTGCACAAGGAGAACGTATTCTGCGCTTACCTGCTCAAGCTGCTGCCGCCGGACGAGGTCTCTCCGCTGGACTTGGAGGGCAAATTGCAGCTGGAGTATTACAAGCTGCAAAAGACCTTTGCCGGTGCTATTGAGCTGGAACACGCAAAGGGCGTCTACGAGCCGGTCACCCAGAAGGGTGCTCTCGGCCACGACCCCAAGGAGCCGCTGGACGAGATCATTTTGAAGATCAATGAGAAGTTCAAGGGCGAGTTCACCAATGCCGACCGGGTGCTGCTTACTGCCCTGCACGACCGTCTGCTGGCTGACCCGAAGCTGGCAAAGCTGGCGCGAAGCTCCGACCCGCAGATCTTTACCGAGAGCATCTTCCCCAAGGCTTTTGATACTGCCGCACAGGACAGCTATCTTGAAGCGCAGGACACCTTCTCTTCCCTGTTTGAGGACACCAGCAAGTATAAGGCTATTATGTCGGCATTGGCAGAGTGGTTGTATGGGGAATTCCGCAAGAAGTAAAACAGTTTTCCCTTTTTATTTGCTTAAAACAGCCTGCATCCACCGGATGCAGTTCAGGGGTTTGGGTGTTCCCCAACAAGCGTTTTGCAACGCAAATGGTGTTTGTATAGACAGACACATTGCTTGCAGATGCAGACGTTGTATATACGTCTGCCCTGCTTGCGAGCGCTATGAAGCCTCTCAACGCGACTTCCAAATTTGAAAATTATTTTGCAATCAGGACCGTCCGTTTTCAAGTTCAACTTGAAGCGGGCGGTTATTTTTCTGCACAAAAATTTTCGAGTTTGCAACCGCAGCAAGCAGGGCGAGTTGGTGCCAACTCACAAGTTTTGAATCAGATTTTTCAAATCTGACTTCAAAAACGATTGTTGGGCTTCGCCCAAACCCGATATTCAGCACAAAATTGCGCCGGCTGCACGTTTCCGCTGATACAGAATAAGCAAATTTTCTTGGAGAAAAAATTGTTTCAGAAGAATCAGCGTTGATTCATCCAATATTGCATCAAACCGGAACTATTACTTCCGGTTTTGAAGGCAAAAAGCGGAAGTATCACCTCCTAAAAAATCGAGCAATTTTATGGTATGCTCTATCCAGAGCCGTTCACAAGAACCGGACCTCCCAAGTCCGGTTTTCTCCCTCAAAACCGGACCTGATACGTCCTAAAAATACTTATTTGATTGTGATAGGCTTTCTACAAGCCTTCATCGAACCTTGAGAACCGAATGACCGTCTGCATGGGATACCCGGCCATGACCCCGCAAGGGAGAGCCGGAAAACGCCGCCGGAAGGGGGCA
>OHJK01001235.1_pt1 | contig 13294 bp, 5 predicted proteins | sample 1568541 | NCBI WGS metagenome assembly OHJK01 (sample SAMEA3879535, study PRJEB24766) | human gut metagenome | biome: human-associated habitat; feature: feces | place: USA | collected 1985/1987
GTCCTCGTATGAGGGGGCTTGGATGACGGCGGCCTGTTCCGGACTGTCGGTGAATTTCGGCGTGGCGGCCGGCACAGTGCCCATCGCATCGCCCTTTGCTGTGGCCCCGTTCGTTGACATGCTTCCGTTCATACCGTTACTCCCGTTCATGCCACGGTCCTTTCGAATACGGTGTTCTGCTCGCCTTGGCAGGCCGGGCAGACCCCACTGCCGTACGTTCTGCAGTATCCGACGTGTTCCACGGTCGGACGCGCGGTGATGCGGGTGGCCCGGCTCGCCGCGGCCGCATAGAAGACGCGGGAGATCATGGTCAGCGACCATACCGTCATCTTCGACCGCGATTCCAGAAGTTGCTTCCAATGTTCTTCGCTGACCTGCGCCGGCCGTTCGACGTCGTCGAGGCCGCTGGTGAAGACGCTGGCCATTTTGGGCACGTATTTGCGGGGTATGAAATCGCCCGCGTTGATGCTTCCGCCGGCGAACAGCGCCTGCTGGTGGTACGCTTCGTCGCCTTGCCTTTTGCGTGGCGCGGGTGCCGCGTATTCCATGACGTGGAACAGGGCGCTTTGGGTGATGTCCGGCATGGTTGCGATCGCCTGCGCGCCGCGTTTTCCGTCGTGTTCCGGGAATGCGAGGCCCAGCTGGTAGCAGACGAGCTGCAGGTCGCTGAACAGGGAGCGTCCATTCGGCACTTTGCCGGTTTTGTAGTCAATCAGCCGTACCTGTTCGCGGCCGTCTGCGGTACGGCGGTGTTCAAGACGGTCGATTCTGCCCGACAGGCGTACGGTGAGCCGGTCGCTCATGCCGGTTTCCGGCCAGCCGCCGACGAGCGCGCCCATGATGGCGATGAGTTCGTCGCGGGAGATCGGAGCGTTGCCGTCGATGGCGTTGTAGGCGTCGAGGATGTCGTCGAAGTCGAATTGCGCGGCGAACTGCCGTTCCGCTTCGGCATGGTCCAATGTTCCCACGGTGATGGTTTCGGTGTTGTTCGACGGGTATCCCGTACGGTTCGACTTGACGAAATATGTGGCGATGTTGCGCAATGCGACCGATGCTTTCGCGTCCTTGCCGAGCGCCTTGTACCGTTCCTCGGGGTCGTCGATGGCGTTGAGGTCGCCACGTAGGGTCTTGTATCGGCTGATCATCCATTGGGTGATTTCGTCGATGTTGTCCTCGTCGCTTACCGCGGTGTGGTTTTGGGGCAGGTCGAGGCCGGCTTCGGTGGCCTGTTGCGCGACGGCGTGGATGAGCGAGCCGAAGCTGGTGGCCGCGCTGCCCATGCGTGGGCCGGCGAAACGGTTCTCCAGCATCCAGCACACCGGGCACGCCCACAAACTGTCCACGGCGGATGGAGAAAGGGTGACCACGTCGGATTGGCCGTCTGTTTTTTCGATGGATTCCGGTTGTTCGATAAGCTTCGCCTTGTCGGCATGCTCCGTTTTCCCGTCAGATTCCATCTTGCCGTCGATTTCCGTCATATCGTCGGCTCCCGCATGTTCCGTAAGGAACGCCCAATTGTCGGGATTCGCGGCGGCGATGCCATGCGATGCCAACAACGCCAAGGCTTGCGCGGCATCGCGCGCTTGGGGGGAATCGGTCGGCGCATGGGCCAGCACGCTTCGCGAGGCGGCGACCAGGCCACGTGGGTCGGCCTCCAGTCCCGCGTATTCGCCGGCCTCGCCGACCGCCGTGTACACGCGTGTTTCCGCATCGGCATCCCGGTCGCGGTCGAACCATTCCGGCAGGTAGCCGTAGAGGAAGTCGGACGGCACATGGTCTTCGTTGAGGACCGCGCTTACCGTCACGCGCTCATCGGCGCGGGTGAGCGCCACAAGGAGGCTTTTCTGTTCGGAGGCGAGCACCGCGGCGAGCTGCGCGTTTTCGCGGCCTGCGGAAGTGACGATGTCGTCGGACAGTCGTCCATGCAGCATGATGTCGGCGAGCTCCTCCCCGCCGAACAGGGTGTTGCGCGGCGCGAGGTTCGGCCATTGGCCTTGTTGAAGCGCAGGCATGAACACGAGTTTCCAATGTTTTCCGGCAGCTCCGGCGGGCGTGGCGAGCGTCACGGCCTGATCGATCGGCGCGGTGTGCGCCAGGGAGTCGGCTTCGATGGCGAGCGCGCGGACCTGTTCGATGAACGCGTCGATGGTGTGCGCTGCCGTCACGCCGTTCGATTCGCCGCCGGACGCGTAGCTGAACAGGCGCATCGCGGTGTCGAGCCGGTCGTTGGCCGCGCGGCCTTCGGCGTTGTTGCGCAACGCCGTTTTCTGCCAGATTTCGACTTTGCCGAACGCCTGCCATGCACAGTCGAGCACGTATTGCGGTTCGTGGGATGTCAGGCGTGCCTCCGACCGCAGGGTATCGTCAAGCGTTTTCCACAGGCGTGCGAAGGCTTGCGCTTGGGGGTCTTTGCGGCCCAGTACGGAGGCGATCGCGTCGAGCACGCGGTCGGTGTCGCCTTCCAATAGCAGGATGTACAGCGCGTTCATGCCGAAGGATGGTTCGTCCGCGTCCTCAGCGGCACGCTCTCCCGTCATCAGCCGGTCGTCGGTGTCGATTGCCGGCAGGCCCATGTCGGCAGCGTTTTCCGTGTCCGACGCCGATGCCGCCACGCGTGCGGTGTGGAAGGTTTCGACGTAATCGTTCCAATCGTCGATCAGCTGTGGCAGCAGCGCGCGTCCGGACGTGTCGGACGTGGTCGGATCGGCTGTATCGTCATGCAAAACCGTGGCCAGCGAGCCGAGCGCGTTCATCGCCGATTCGACCACGCACAGCCGAGCCGGACGTTCGCCGGGGGTGGTGATCAGCGGCGAGTTCATGATTGATGCGACGCGTGAGCGCACGTATGCGCCGGCCGTGTCGAGGTTCATGGACGAGGTGGCGATGCCTTGCCGTTTCAGTTCGGCCAGTTCGATCATGGAGAACAGGCCCTGCACGAACGGTTCGTCCTTGAGGGGGTGGGTCACGCTCGAATAGCGTACGGGCACGCCGTCGGCGCGTAGCCGTTCGCCGAACGTGCGCACGGTGGCGTTGTCGTGGGCGATCACGGCCATGTCGTTCCAGTCGCGGCCGTGTTCGAGATGTTCGGTTTTGATTTTCCACACCACGTCGTCGAGTTCTTCGACGGTGGAACGGTACATCGCGGCTTCAAGACTGCCGTCGTGCGTCTCCGGTATGGCGATGGCCGGCATTTTGCCGGGGCGGTTCGCCAGCGCGTCGTCGGTCGATTCCGTGCTGGCGATGGTCAGGCTCACGCGGCTCGCCACCGCGGCCAGGTCCGTGCCTTCGGCCATATGGGACGGTTCCAGCCGTACCAGTCGCGTGCCCAATCGCGATTGCGCCATGTTGAACAAATATTCAGGGTACGATCCGCGGAACGTCTGCACCGCCTCGTCGGGGTTGCCGACGAGCAGCAGTCGCACGCCACGGTTGCGCAATGCGGTGAGAAAGTCGAAGCCGGCGAGTGTGGCGTCCTGGAAATCGTCGACGATGACGAGTTTCGGCAGGTCGGACGTTTCGGCTTCGTTCACGGCGGCCGCGGCGTCGATCATGAGCTGCGAGGCGTCGAGACGGTATTGGTCCGGATATGCCTCGTTGATGGCCTGGTTGTATTCGGCGCGCAGCGCGAAGGCGAGCCGCCATTGCACGCGCAGTCGTTCGCGTCGTTCGTCAAGCGTGCCGTGCTCGTCGGCAGCGCGGGAAATCAGCGCGTCTTCGAGTTCCGGTTTCGCGCCGATCTCGTTCATGCGGGCAAGCATGTCGCGCAGCTGGTTGGCGAAGGCGTCGGTGGCGTCGTCCACCACCATGCCCGACCAGTCGGCGACCACGAAGTAGGTGCGCAATAGCGCGCAGGTGGAGCATTCGTCGCCGTGCTCGGCATGTTCGGCATGCTTGGCGAGCACGCGGCGGATGACCACGTCCTGTTCGGCCCCGTTGAGCAGTTTCGGCAGGGGTTGTCCGGCATGCGATCGCACGGCGGTCATGATGCGGAACGCGACGGCTGGCAGGGTGGTGACGGGGCGTGCCTGCGAGATCGCGGACAGTTCGCGGATCACGGTGTCGCCGAGCCGGTCGGCCACCTGTCTGCCGGAGACCGTCATCACGGCGTACGCGTCGCCATGCCGCTTCATCGCGGCGACCAGCATGTCCAGCGCGAACCGGGTCTTGCCGCTGCGGGGTGCCCCCGCAACCAATGTCGCGCCATCGAGATCGTCCACATCCATCATGTCTCCCCAGCTTAGCCGAACGGTCCGGCTACGAATCGCATATCATCGTCCGAAGCCGTCCTGAAAACGTCATCGTGGACACCGCCATCTTTATATATGGACATCGATACCCTCTACAAAGTTTTTCGGACACCGCCACCAATAAGATTGACTAGCGGCGCAGCCCGGGAAGGTTCAACAGCGAACAGACGGCCTGCCCATGACGACGAGTACGGTCGAAGCATAGACGCAACGCACGGAACCGGGCGGGAACTACAGGAAAGAGGAAGCATGGAAGCCTCAAGGAGCATTCCCCCTCAGATTCCCGGCTACACACTGATCAAACGGCTGGGCTCCGGTTCCGAAGCCGACGTGTACCTGTACCAGCAGCTTTCCCCGGCCCGTCAGGTGGCCATCAAAATCAGCAAGAACACGCTCGACCCACGTGCCGCGGTCCGCTTCCGTTCCGAAGCGAATTTCATGGGGCAGATCTCCACACACCCCTACATTCTTTCCGTCTATGAGAACGGCGTGACCGTCAACGGGCGCGGCTACACCGTGTTCGAATACGCTCCGGGCGGCAATTACAAGACGTTCCTCGAGCATGGCCGTCTCACCGCCGACCAGATGCTCACCGTCGGTATCGATCTGGCGAGCGCGCTGTTCACCGCGCATCGCAAAGGCATCATCCATCGAGACATCAAGCCCAGCAATATTCTCATCAACGCGCACAATATGCCCATGCTCGCCGATTTCGGCATCGCCGGGTCCGTCTATGGGCGTCCGGGTGTCGGCTTCACCATCGCGTGGGCCGCGCCGGAGGTGCTTGCCCAAGGCGGTGGCGGCAATGAATCGTCCGATATCTATTCGCTTGGCGCCACGCTGTTCGCCATGCTGATCGGCCAATCGCCGTACGAGTATTTCTACGCCGATGTGCTGGGCGATTCCCAACGGCAGGTGCGGGCCGAACGGCTCAAGTCCGTCATTCTCAACAATCCGCTGCCCAAGCTCAACCGTCCCGACGTGCCGGCCGAAGTGGAACGGGTGTTGCGTAAGGCCTTGAGCCGTACGCCCGAGGATCGTTACTATTCCGCGTTGGAGTTCGCGCGCGACATGCAGCGCGTGCAACAGGCCTTGTATGGCCGTGCCGTGCAGACCACCGTCGAGGGTGTGCCGGATTATCCGCAGAACATGTACGCGCAGACTTCCGCATTCGACCAGTCCGCCCCGGTTGCGAAACAGCATGCCCGGTGGGCGAAGCCGTTGGCCGTCACGGTTGCTGCGGCGGCCGCCGTGGTCGTGATGGCGTTGGCGTTCGTCACCGTCGTCATGCCGAATATGGATGCGTCCTCCGACAACAGCAAGGTGCAGGTGCAGAACCATGGCGCCCAGAACCATGCCGAGGACGATCCCGATTCGGCGATCACGTCGGGCAGTGTGCCGAGCGTGCAGGATCTTACGGGCGAATACACCGCCGACGGCAAAGTGCGGTTCACATGGGTCAATCCTTCGCCGAAGGATGGCGATTCGTACGCGTGGTCGCTGGTCGGCGATTCGGGAACCGACCCGAACGCGCAGGGCACCACCACGGAGTCGACGAGTATCGAAATCGATCCGGCCGACGGCGCGCAGACGTGCGTGCAGGTGAGTCTGGTTCGCGCGGACCGGCAGATGTCCGAGAATCCCATGATCGCGTGCGCGGCCAAGCCGTGAGTTTGCGACCGGATGCGGGTGACATGAACCGATACGAACCAATACAGCCCGGCATGCATGCGGGCAAACAGGTAGGCGCATGCGGTTGGATGCGCGGTCAAGCAAAGTTTGGGCACAATCAGGGAAGAGCCAGTCGATGAGCAAGCATAGGAACGCCGAGAACCAGTCGGCGCAATCGTACGAACGGCAGTTGCGATTCGGGTCGATGCTGCGCAAGCTGCTGCCTTCCGGCAGTCGCCGGTGGATCACGCCGATCGTCATGCTGCTGCTGTTGCTGGGCATCGTCGCCGGAGCCGTCATCGTCAGTTCGGTGACGCAACGTCACGTGCAGCTCGACGATGGCACCGTGTGGGTCACTTCGCTCAAGGACCGCAAGGCCGCCCGTTTCAACGTGCGCAACCGGGACGCCGACGCGGGCGTCGCCTCCACTGCGGCCCGGTTCGACGTGGCCCAGCATGATGGCTCCACCGTGATCTCCGAAGGTACGAAGGCCAGCAACATCGAGGCCTCCACCGTCAGCGAAAGCGGCAACACCACCATCAAATCGGATATGCGGACCGTCGTCGGAGGCAACACCGCGGCGTTCATCAACGTCAAGACGGGCAATGTGTGGGTCGGGTCCGCCGATGATGTGAAATCCATGAATCCGACCACCGATTCGCCGAAGATGAAGCTGGGGTCGGGTGGCCGTATCGCGGTGACGCATGACGGTGTCGTCTACGGCTACCGCACGTCCGACGGCGCGGTGCTCAGTGTCGACGGACCTCAGGGAACACCCGGCAAGGATGCGACGATCAAGGGCGCCACGAATGTCGAATCGTTCACCGTGGTCGGCAAGACGCCGGTCGTAGCCGGTGCCGGCAAGGTGTTCTGGCCGAAGGGCAGCGCGGATATCGGCCTGCAGGGTCAGGCGACGTTGCAGGCGCCGTCCACGGATGGCAGGCAGACTGGCTGGGTGGCGGTTTCCACGCCGCGGGGCATCGCCATGGTCGATTTGGGCAGCAAAAAGGTCACGCAGCTGCCGAATGCCGGCAAGGGCGATGCCGCGCAGCCGGTGTCCACCAATGGCTGCGTGTTCGCCGCGTGGGCGCAGAAGGCCAACAATTACATCAGGGTGTGCGCGGCGAACGACAAGGACGCACAGTTTTCCTCGTTGGAAGATGTCAATCCCACCTCGCAGCTCGTGTTCCGCACCAACCATCGTCTGGTGGTGCTCAACGACGTGGTCAACGGCAATGTGTGGAATCCGCAGGAGTCCACCAAGGTCATCAAAATCCAGTGGAACAAGGTGGAGACCAAGCAGTCGAAGCAACAGCAGCAGAACAACGACAGCGCCAACAACCAGCACAATTTCAGCAAGAACTGTTCGGCGCAGTCGGGGCAGATCAAGGCCGTGGACGATTCGTTCGGCGTGCGCGTGGGATCGCAGCAGATTCTCGACGTGTTGCGCAACGACGAGCAGACCGACTGTTCCGTGCTGCGCATCACGTCGGTGAGCGCTCCGGATGGCGCGAACATCACCGTCTCCCCCGTCTATGACGGCCGGTATCTGCAGCTCGACGCCTCCGGTGCCGCCGCGGGCAACGTGTCCTTCAGCTATGAGATTTCCGACGGGCGCGGGCAGACGTCCAGCGCCACCGTGTCGCTCACGCTGGCCGGCGGCGACGACCATGCGCCGCTGCAGAGCGACACTCCGCCGGAAATCGACGTGGAGCAGGGTGCTTCGTACACCGCGAACGCGTTGGGCAGCTTCTCCGACCCCGACGGCGATCCGCTGACCTTGGTGTCGGCATCGCCGCAGAACACCGATCAGGTGACGGTGTCCACGCGAGCCGACGGACAATTGGTCTTCAACGCCGGTTCGATGTCGTCCGGCAGGGCGGGCATCGAGGTCACGGTGTCCGACGGCCAGCAGACCGGCATCGGCATGATCTACTTCTCCGTGAAGCCGGCGAACACGCTGGGCGCGGTCATCGACCCCGTGGTCAAACAGACCACGCCCGACACCCGCACCACCATCGCGCTCAAACCGTACGTGCACGGCACGTCCGTCGAACCGGCCGAATTGACCGCGGTGGAGACGCCGTCCGGCGCGGCCACCACCATGAACGCCACCGACATGTCGATCACGTTCACCGCCTCCAATCCCGGCACCTACTATGTGCCGTACACCATCACGCAGGGTTCCATTCCGTCGACCGGTCTGGCTCGTGTGGAGGTGCAGGCGGTGGCCGGAGACGCCGCCAAGCCAATCGCGGCGAACGACGTGGCGCTGCTAGGTGCGGACAATACCGCGATCGTGGAGCCGCTTGCCAACGACGTCGACCCGATGGGCGGCGTGCTGTCGGTGACCAGCGTCACCGCGGACGCGCAAAGCGGCATCAAAACCGGTGTGGTGAGCAACAAGCGCGTCTATATCACCGCGCGTCAGGTGCCTACCGAGCCGGTGCGGATCTCCTACACCGTGGCCAACGCGGCCGGATCGTCGACCGGCGTCATCGTCCTGCAGCCGCCGGCGCTGACCACGTCGAATTCCGTGCCGAAGGCCGAGAACATCACCACACAGGTGCGCACCGAAGGCATCGTGTCCGTGGACGTGCTCGACCATGTCACGTATTCCGACGGCACCACGGTGAGCCTGCAGAACGATTTGCAGTATGACAAGAACACGTTCAAGGGTCTGGTGTTCGTGTCCGGCGACACCGTGCGCTATCAGGCCACCAGACAAACCGGCTCCTTCCCCGTCACCTACACGGTGAAGGACAATCTCGGCAACGCGGCCTCGGCCACCATCACCATCAACGTGCATCAGAAGGACGCGTCCAACAAGGCGGCTCCGACACCGTCCGACGTCGAGGCGCAGGTGGCGGCCGGTCAGAAGGTGCAGATTCCGATCACGCTCACCGGCATCGACGCTGACGGCGATGACGTGCAGCTGCTCGGCTTGGGCAACAAAGCGCCGAAACTGGGCCGTATCAGCGAGGTGGGCGCCACGTATCTGGTGTATGAGGCGTATGCCGATTCGTCCGGAACGGACACGTTCTCCTACGCCGTGGAGGATTGGACCGGTCAGAGGGCCACCGCGCAGGTGCGTGTGGGCGTGTTCAAATCCGGAGCCGATTCGGGTGTGTACGCGCGCGACGACGAGATCACGCTGCGTCCGAACACCGCGGCCACCGTGCCGGTGGCGCAGAACGACATTTCCGGGGACAATACTGATCTGACCGTGGCCAAGGACGTGGAATCGCAAGGCATCGACGGCATTCAGGTCGTTGACAACATGCTGTCGTTCACCACGCCGAAGCAGGCGGGCACGTATTACGTGGTCTACACCGTCAAGGACAAGGCCGGCCTGTCCGATTCGGCGACGTTGACGGTGAATGTCGACGAGAACGCCGCCATCGACCCGCCGACCGCGTACGATTACCGTGTTCCGGCCGCCGCCACGATCGACAAGAAATCCGTGGACGTGGACGTTTCGCAGTGGATCGCCAATCCGTCCGGCACCGCCGACGAGCTTCAGGTGGGCGTGGATCCTTCCGCGACCGACCATGCGCATGTCAAGGGCGGCAAGGATTCCACCATCATCACCGTTGATCTGACCGACGAGGCGCGCGCGGTGCCGTACACCGTCACGAACACGACGTACGGCATCACGTCCACCGCGTTCATCCAAGTGCCCGCATATGGCGTGTTTCCGCCGGTTCTACGTCCGAAGGCGCCGGCGTTGAAGGTCAATGCGCGTGAGACCATCACCATCAACATCGCCGACTACGTGCGTGTGGGCGCGGGCAAGACCGCGTATGTGGACGGCGCCGATTCGGTGAGCGCCACGAAGGCCGCGGACGGCGACCTGTACGTCAACGACCAGACGTTGAGGTTCACCGCGCCGAAGGATTACGCGGGTCCCGCGTCCATCACCTTCACCGCGGTGGACGGCAAGCGAGACAAGAACGACAAGGTGAAGATCGTCAATTCGGCGGTGCTCACGCTTCCGATCACGGTGATCGGACGTGAGGTTCCGCCGCCGACGTTCTCATCCTCCACCGTCGATGTGGTGGCCGGCGAGAAGGCCACTACCATCGATCTGACGGCGCTGACCCATTCGGCGTCGGGCCTGTACGAGGATGAGAAGCAGTATTCGTATTCCGGCGGCGTGAATTCCGGCAGTGTGGATGCCAGAGTGTCTCCCTCCGGCACGTTGACCGTGTCCGCGGACAAGACGGCCACGCCGGACACCACGGTGAGCGTGCCCGTCTCGATCAAATATGCGAAGGGTACGGTGAGCGCCGGTATGACCGTGCGCGTCACCGCGTCCAACAGGCCACTCGCCCGTGTCACCGAGAAGACCGTGAAAATCAAGGCCGGTTCCAGCGAGCAGGTGAATCTGCTGTCCGACGCGTACAATCCGTTCCCCGACACTCCGCTGACGGTGACCGGATGCACGTCCGACGGCGCGTCGAAGCTGACGGTGGATTGCCCATCCAACGGCGTGGTGTCCATCAGGGCGGCTTCCGACATCGGCGCGAACACCAACAAGGTGGTCGTCACCGTGCGCGACGCCACCAAAACAAAAGAACGTGAGGTGACCGGCACCATCAGCGTTTCGGTGATGGACAAACCTGATGCGCCGCTGCTTTCCGCGGTGTCCGGCGACCCGCAGGATGGCGCCGTGAATCTGAGCTGGACGGCCGGTTCGGCCAACGGCAGCCCGATCACCGAATACAAGGTGATGTGGGGCGGAGACGCGTCCGGCGAGCGCTCGTGCGGGCAGAAGACCTCCTGTCTCATCGACGGGTTGAAGAACGGCAAGACCTACTCGTTCAAGGTGCAGGCCAGGAACGAGGTCGGCTGGTCCAAGGATTCCAACGCCGTCGAGGGCACGCCGGACAAGCTGCCTGATGCGCCGACGGATGTGACGGCCAGTGTGAAGGGCAACACGGTGAGCGTCACGTGGAAGGCTCCGGACGGCAATTTCTCGTCGGTGGACAATTACGAGGTGACTTTGTCCGGCAGGAACGCGCCGTCCAAGCAGACGACAAATTCCACCGGAATCGATTTTGTTTTCGATAACAACGCGATTTCCGACGGCGACTCGTACACGGCGACGGTACGCGCCCACAACAAGGTGAATTGGAGCCAACCGTCCAAGGCGTCCGACGCTGTCAAGCCGTGGGGCAAGCCCGATGCGCCGAAGATCTCCGTGACGAACGACGACACCACGGGAACCGTCACCGTCGAATCCGTGGGCAACACCCGCAACGCGGGATGCAAGGCCGTCGAGATTTCCGGAGATGTCAGCGCAAGCATCGACGGATGTTCCGGATCCTACGATTTCAAGATTCCGGACCATGATCTCAACACCAGGGAATACACCATCAAGGCGGCGGTGGTCGGCAAGGAGAAAACGACCAGTGACGATTCGACCGTACGTTTCACACCGAAATACGCGGTGAAGGCGCCCGAATCGGTCAGCGTCAAGGGGCATGACGACGTGTGCGTAGTCAGTTGGAAGGAGAACGGCCACGCCGACGGGTTCACGGTGAGCGCGGACGGACTCGGCTCCTACCATGCCGGCGCTTCCGAACGATCGCACGATTTCCCGCTCAAGGAATGGCAGTTCTGTTCCTCGGGTTCCGTCACGCAGCATTTCAATGGCGCGGCAAGCACCTCCAAGTCCGGCAGGGCCGATCCGGCATACGTCCGCAAGGTGAAGGCCGCCGTCAAGGCGCCGATGCTGACGTGGGACGCCAATGATCCGAACATCATCAAGGTCAGCGGCGGATCGGTGAACATGTACGGCCAGCCCGGCAGAACCGTGATCACCTTCACCGCGGACGGCAAATCCTATGACGTCGCCTGGGTATTGGGCTCCGACAAACTGAACGTCAAGGATGTGCTGCCGACCGGAGTCGATTACGCGTGGAAGGCGAAGGTGGTGGGCACCGACACCGCGCTCAACAACGAGGACAATGGCGGCACACTGCTGGACCATGACAGGTACAAGGCTCCCACGCCGAAACCCGAACCGTCGGAACCTTCAGAACCATCAAAACCGTCGGAGCCATCGGATTCTGACGCGTCCACGGAAGGCGAAGCGGCCACGCGGAATGACCGGCCTGTGGCATCCTCCGTCGCCCTGTCCACCGTCGACGGCGCATCCAAGCCTTGGATCCGCGGCCTGGCCTACTACGCCAGATGGTGAAACGGACGATCACAGCAATCGCAAACACAACGAACCATCCACACGAGCAACACAACAAGCAAGGAGCAACCCATGAGCAACGATTTCGATGATGCCACCCAGCTGGGTTCCATCGGCCATAATCCAAGCGTTCCCAGCCAACCCGGCCAGCAGCAGCCGGCGTTCCACACGCCGAATCTGCCGGAGCAGCCGCAAGCCGATGAGGATCCGGAGGGCACGCTGCTGAGCGCGCACGGCACCGCCCAACCGGCGTTGCCGCAACAGTCCGCCCCGGCAACGCCGAACCAGCCGCGGTTCCGTCAGCCGATGCCGCAGAACCTTCGCCAACCGGCCGCCAATCCGGCAGTCGCAATGCCCGCGCAGCAGCCCGTCCAGCCGCTCCGCAGGAAGCTCTGCGAAAAGCCTGTTTTGCAGCAGAATGCGCTTCTCTTCATCTGTCAGCATTTTGCTCTCCTTTTTGTTGCAGCTGCAACGTATTTTTTTGAATGACATTGCTATAATAGCAGAAAAATACAAGCTTGGGGAGATTTTTTATGAAAAAAACAGTCTGGATCGCGCGGACGGCAGTCTGCCTTGCGCTTCTGATCGCCATTCAGTTCCTTACCAAAAGCCTCGGCCAGCTGGTGACCGGCTCGTGCGTCAATCTGGTGCTGGCCATCGCGGCGCTGATCGGCGGCGTCTGGTCCGGCGTGACGGTCGCGGTCATTTCGCCGTTCTGCGCGTATCTGCTCGGTATCGGCCCAGCGTTTCCGTTGGTGCCGTGCGTTTCGCTGGGCAACGCCGTCTACGCCGTCCTGTTTGCCCTGCTTGTCGGCGGATTCCTGCAAAAAAAGGAGCTGCCCGCCGCATATGGCAGCATGGTGCTGGCTGCCGCAGCAAAGTTTGCGGCGCTGTATCTCGTCCTTGTCCGGCTGGTGGCCCCGGCTGTCATCCCGGCGGTGAAGCTCAGCACCGTCACAGCGGCTTTTACCTGGCCGCAGCTTCTCACAGCCGTGATCGGCGGCGTGCTGGCCTGCCTGATCGCGCCGGTCCTCTGCCGCGCGCTTGAAAAGAAGAACTAACGCAGTCCGTTGGATGCCTCAGGCCGGGAATACTACAGCTTTCATTCATATTTAAGGACATTACTCATTTCATAAAGTTCAGAAAAGGCATACGAACTCAGTTGAAAGAA
>OHJK01001239.1_pt1 | contig 13269 bp, 8 predicted proteins | sample 1568541 | NCBI WGS metagenome assembly OHJK01 (sample SAMEA3879535, study PRJEB24766) | human gut metagenome | biome: human-associated habitat; feature: feces | place: USA | collected 1985/1987
GGAGTGGGAATGAAAGTTAAGAACAAGCCTTGACACAGTTTAAATTACACCCCCGCTTTTTGTTATTGCCTTTATGCATGCATCATTATAGAATACAATAGGAACACCTTTGCCTCTTTTTTTGAGAAACAAAGATGTTCCAATGTATTAGAGTCGCACGGTTGTTCGAATCTCTGTTTTTTTTTGAATTTCTTGTGCCGTTTCTTCTTTTGGCACCTCTTGTGGCGGCGCAAGCTCCAACTGTATCTTTCTGTCCAACGCCGCCAGTTCCGCTTTAAGACCTTTCAGTTCTTCCTCTTTCTTCCAAGTCTTGCCAGCTATCTCTTCCAGTTGCGGTATTTCCTTTTCCAAAGCCTTGCATTTTGAATCATACTGCTCAATGTAGCTTGGTATCTTCTGCAAGGCATTCAGAAAGTTGTTTGCCGCTGCTATCGGGTCCGACTTGGCAATGTGACCGTAGTTGTACTGGTACTTGTAATTGCCCTCGACAAAAAAGCGGTTGTCAACAAATGGAAGACCATTCTCGAAACTTGTCTCGCTGACAATCTTGACAGGGAATCCGTAGATTTCTCCAATCCGCTTGTATTGTCCGCCAGTTGTCTCTTTCTCCGCCAACATTTGCAGATGCTTTCCTATAACCTCTAAGTTCGTGGACTCCACACCATCAAGAGTGATGAGGTTGAGGATGTTCCCGTCCTTGTCTTTCTTGGCTTTGCCCATAAACTTGCCGTAGTCCTCGGTCATTCCCTTGAGAGAGGCTTTGTTGTTGCCCAGCTCTGCCGTCTTTGACTGCAATTTTGTTTCTGAGTCACGCTTGCCCTTGTTAAACGATTTGCGCTCACCCTCCAGAGAAGCAACCTTCTTCTCCAACTTCGCCTTGTCAAGCAAGTCGGTATTTCCGGAGAGAATAGCCATATACTCTGAAAAATTCATGCCCGATTTCTCGTCCATCGCTCCCTCGTCAATGGTTCTCGCTCCCAAGGCTCCGCTTTTCAACTGCGAGATAAAAGTCTGCTTGCAGTGCAGGAGGTTGAACTTGTACGAGTCAAGCGACTTTTCCACTGCATAGATGATAATGTCCACCTTATTGTCAGCGTATAACTTAGCTATCTCGTTGCCAGCACGAACTCCACGACCATTGCGTTGTTCAAGATCTGATGGACGCCAGGGCGTATCACAATGATGAATCGCCACACACCTTTTTTGTGCATTTACGCCTGTACCCAACATAGATGTGGAGCCGAACAATACTCGTACCGAACCCTCGTTCATGGCTGCTATCACCGCCTTTCTTGCCCTCTCGTTCTTGCACTCCTGAATGAAGCGGATTTCAGATGAAGGTATTCCATAATCCTCTATCAGCTTACGCTTGATTTCAGAATACACGTTGAATTCCCCAGGTCTGTATGTGCCAAGATCTGAGAATACGAACTGCGTCCCCTTGTGATTGTCATAGCGTTTGTAATAGTCCGCTATCATCTTGGCACAATGGCTCGCCTTGTTGTCGGGATGATCCTCACAAGTCGGGTCTATCATGCGCATATCGAGAGCCATCTTTCGGGCATAGTCTGTGGCTATGAGCATCTTTGCCTTCTCTTCCGTTTCCGACAGAGGCGGTCTTCCGAGGATGGTGGCATCACCCGTCTTGGCAAACTCCATCAGTTTTTGGATGAAGTCCTCCTGCTCGGATGTCGGTGGTATGTTATGAAGGATCTCGTTCTTCTGTGGTCTGTCCACACCAACCGCCTCTGCCGTACGATAGTCGGTTATCTCGTTGTAGAAGGCAGCAAGCTCCGGCACCTTGATAAAGTATCTGAAACGTTCCTTCTGCACGATGTTGTTGGTGACGTTAAACTCGAAGTCGGTAGTCTTCTTGGCGAAGATGGCCGCCCACGCATCGAAACAGCGGATGTCCTGACGCTCCAGTTCCTTGGGGCGCAGGTACTTGAAAAGCAGATACAACTCAGTCAGTGAGTTACTGATAGTTGTTCCTGACAGGAATGTCGCTCCCAGATCTCTGCCTGTCCGCTCCTGTATGGTACGGATAGCAAAGAGCATGTTGAGTGCCTTCTGGCTTCCCTCGCTGTTGCCGAGTCCTGCCACACGGTCGTGACGGGTGTTGAACATGAGGTTCTTGAACTGGTGACTCTCGTCCACAAACAAGTGGTCGATGCCCATCATGCGGAAATCCACCACATCATCGGTGCGCTGCTCTATGCTATAGGCTATCTTCTGCAACTTCACCTCCAGATTCTGCTTTCGCTTTTCCAAGCCTTTGAGCATTCCCCTCGACACGTCTTTGCCCTGCGTGCGTATCACTTCCAAGTTTTCCTCCACGGTATCAAGCTCCGCCTGCAATATCTGCCGCTGGAGTTCTGGCGATTGCGGTATCTTCCCGAACTGGTCATGCGACATGATTACACAGTCATAGTCGTTGTTCTTGATGTTGTTGAAGAAACTGACACGGTTCTTGGTGGAAAAGTCCTTCTCCGAGGCATAGAGTATCCTCGCATGGGGATAAGCTGTCTGATAGGTGGCAGCTATCTCCGCGACATTGGCTTTCAGCCCGATAATCATCGGCTTGTGAGCTATACCGAGACGTTTCATCTCATGCGCAGCCATGCACATGATGAGGGTTTTGCCAGTTCCCACCTCGTGGTCACATATCCCGCCACCGTTCTGCAAAAGCATCCATACACAGTCCTTCTGACTTGGGTACACACTCTTGACACCATACTTTCCGCCAAGGGCTTTCAAGTCCAAGCCGGGGAAGGTCTGGTGAGAACCGTCATACTTCGGACGCACGAAGCAGTTGAACTTCCGGTTGTACATCGTGGTCAGCCGATCCTTGAAGGAGTCAGACTGCTCCTCCAGCCATTCAGTGAACCCGTTGCGGATTTCGTCAATCTTGGCATTGGCAAGCTGTATGCCCTCGCTGTCACGCACCTTGATGTCGTTGCCGTTCTCATCTTCACCTATACTCTTCATCATGTCGGGACAGGTGTTGTGTAGGGCATGTTTCAGAAGACTCATGCCGTCATAGTGGCGGTAATATCCCTTCACCATATACTCATCCGTGATGGCCATGGTCTTCATACTGCATTTTGCCGAATATTCGTCCATGCTGTCGGAATAGACGATGCTGACCTGTGTATTGAAGAGGTGGCTCATGTAAGCGGAATACACACCTGTAGGTATCCAACGCTCACCGAAGTTGAAGTCCAGGTCCTCAAAGGCTATCGGTTCGGGAATGCTTGCCTTCAAGGCTTCCAACGACTCTCTCACGATTGCATGATCGGTATTTTCCTTCAGCCATTCTTCTATACGCTCCGCTTTCTCTATGACATTGCCAGCAATGAAGCGGTCGGCTATCTCGTAGCCGTCTATGAGCGGATTGTAATAGATGCGCCCTTTAAGCGTTTCCGTCAGTTCCTGTTCCGGCATATCCGATAATTCGGTCATATACGGCAAGTCGATACGGCCGAACTTGTTGAGCGAGGCGGTGAGCGCTTCCTCTGGAGAATCGACATGGCTGACCTCGTCAAGCGAAAAAGAGACCGGGTGGTCGAAGATGTCTGATTTTGTGAACTGTCCGTTTTCTACCCGTTCCAACGACAGCATGTCGCGCCCTGAGGCATCCATGAGGATGAACTTCACGTTCTGCTTGGCATTGAGGTTGCCGAAGCGGATGAAGAAAGCATCATAATAGACATTCAGACTCTCACGCATCTGCTTGTTTTCCGTCTGTTCTTCCGCTTCATAGGTGTAAAGTTTCTGATAGGCATCACGGAGGGCGATATACAAGACTGCCTTTTCTTTCTGCTCCATATTCAGATCCAACGGCATGAAGGTTGCACCATACTTGGTGAGGTCTTTCAATACACCGATGTTTCTGGCAGAGTCGAGCACCATAGAACCCTCACGATGAAAACTTTCCAGTTTCTCATCAAATGGACGGGGCTTCATAACATTCTCTTTCTTCTTTGCCAGCTCTTCCCGCTTTCTTTCTTGCTCTTTTTGTTGTTCCCGCTCATGATTTGTTTCTTTCAATGTGTTCTGAGTCTTGGAATCTTCTTTTGGCTCATTCCCTTTTGACTGTCCATGCCCGATTTGAGCTTTGAGAACTTCTATCGGTTCCATCGGCGGCTTGAACTTCGGATCAAGCGTATCTTCAACGCCCAGAGCCTTGAGTTGTTCCTGACGGTGCAGTTCCGCCTTTTGGCGCAGCAGCACCCTGTCTTCGGGAGCCATGGTCATCATCATCTCGTAAAAGCCGTTGATTGGCGGATTCTCTTCCCAAGAGATGCTTGCGTATGGTTCATCACCAGGCAGGATTGGTTTTGCCTCTTGTGCAGTTTTGTTTCCCTGCGTCGTCTCGTATCCCGGTGCCACCTCGTTTTCTCGTGCCACCTCTTGCCCCTTTACCATCACGTGCTCCAGTTGCGTTTCGTGCATATGTACTGTCTCATTTCCCCTTGCCATTATCTGCTCCAGTTCAACTGCGTCCCTTGGTGCCGTTTTGTGTTCCAGTTCCACCTCGTCCCTTGTTACCGTCTTGCGTTTCTGTGCCGTCTCATGCCCCTTTGCTTCTGCCAACAAAGGCTTTGCTTCTTTTTCAACTGGTTTTGTCCCAACTTCAAAAGTCGGATTGACATTTTTCACCAGCGGGCTTGCTTTCTTTCTAGGCATTTTCTTGGCGGCAGCACTCCCTGTAGCGGCTGCACCCACAGAGGCTGCTGTTTTCTTCTTCGTCGCATGACCCTTTAGGCGGTTATCTTCTTCCATGCCCCAAAGGTCAAACAGAGTCATTTGAACTGGCGGCTGCTGATGAGATTGCCCTGTTGGCGGTACTGATTCACTGTGCCCCGGTTTTGATTGCCCCTGTTCTGTTTGCGCCTGTTCTGGTTGCCCCGGCCACCGTTCCACCTTATTCCATAAGGTGGTATGCCCTGTAGCCAGTGCTGATTCACTGTGCTCCATTTCTGGTTGCACCTGTTCTAGCCCCTGTTCTGATTGCTCCAGTTTTGTTTGCCCCACCTCTTGCCACCGTTCCACCTTATTCCATAAGGTGGTATGCCCTGTAGCCGATGCAGGTTCACTGTACCCATGTTCTATTTGCCCTTGTTCTGCCCCCTGTTCAGATTGCTCCAGTTTTGTTAGCCCCTGTTCTGATTGCGCCTGTTCTGATTGCTCCGGCCCCCGTTCCACCTCATTCCATGAGGTGGTATGCCCTGTAGCCGATGCAGATTCACTGTGCCCCGATGCTGGTTGCACCTGTTCTAGCCCCTGTTCTGGTTGCCCCCGTTTTGGTTGCGCCGGCCACCGTTCCACCTCATTCCATGAGGTGGTATGCCCTGTAGCCAGTGCTGGTTCACTGTGCTCCATTTCTGGTTGCGTCTGTTCTATTTGCCCCTGTTCCACCTCATTCCATAAGGCGGTTTGCTCTTCCCCCAAATATCTGCCCAAATGGAAATTTCTTCCGAAATCTTCATTGAGCATTTTTCTTAATTCCTCTGCAATGCCTTCCACACCATCCTCATGCGTGTATATCATTGCAGGTTTGCCGAACGGGTCAGTATCCAACTTTGCCGTTGTATGGATAATGCGTTCCGGATGCTCCAGAAAGTAGTTGTTTGTCGGAATGCGGTTCTCGTCATTATAGACAGTGTCAAGCAGGTTGTCGTCTCCTCGCAGCGACTCCTTTTGGCTGTTTTTCTGGAGGATGATGAGGTCACTGCCCACTTCCGTATTGGCATTTTCCGTGAACAGGTTGTTGGGAAGACGAATCGCTGACACGAGATCAGCATGATAGAGCATCATAAAACGCGCGGCACTGTTGTTTTTGGCATTCAATACGCCTTGTGAGGTGATGAAGGCAACCAACCCACCATCCCTTACCGTATCAAGAGCCTTGACAAAGAAGTAGTTGTGTATGCGTCTGGTGACAAGTGCCCTCATGCCTTTCATGGCTGTATAAGACGGATCAAATACGGCAACATCGCCAAAGGGAATATTTGAGATGGCGAGGTCGAAGTAGTCATTGAAAGGCTTTTCTATCTTCTCGAATCCCTCTATGCGCACTTTCTGCTCCGGGTGCAGATGGCGGAGTATCTTTCCCGTAAGCAGGTCTTTTTCAAATGCCATAATGTCTGCCTTGGGATTGTTATCCAAGACGGAATCGACAAAGGCACCGATGCCTGCCGAGGGTTCAAGAACCTTTTCGGGGATAATCTGATGCTCTTTCAACACATCCGTCAGAGCCTCTGTAACGGCTGACGGCGTGTAGAATGCCGTGAGGACAGACTGTTTCAGACTGTCCATCAACTGTTTGTACTCACTTTCATTTTTGCTGTTTTCACGGATAAGTCTATGCAGCTCCACTGTTGGAGCAAACAATTCAAGGTCTGACTTTGCCCAATGGACGGCATCCGCCAGTTCCCTGGCAGGGTTCAGGATGCACTTCAATCCTCCAAATCCGCAGTAACGCTCCAGAAGGAGACGCTCACGGGCGGTCGGTGTGCGCTGTTCCCTGTCAAGGATGAATGCCGTCTCTATCGCCTTGATGTTGTCGTTCAGACGTTGTTTTCTATTGTACGCCATTTGACTCTATGAAAAGGGCTACGGCTCCAGTCAACTCTGTATAGAGCTGGTCATAGTCCGGTGACTGGGCAAAATCGTCATCGGTGAGGTCGTAAATGGAATACACGTTGTCAACCAGAGGCAGGAGGTGCTTGACAAACGCTTCCTGATCTTCTACTGCTACCTCCAGGGGAAACTCACTGTCAACAACATCATACAGGATGCTGTACTTGGAAAAGCGGAGACCTTTCAGCAATGCTGACATGGCAAGCTCTTGTGCTGCATCGGCAAAGAGGGCATCACGCCGTGCCTGCTCATATACCTCTGCGGCATGGTCTGCACGTTCGCGGATAAAGTCCGCATCGCTGGCTTGTGGAAAACGGTTCTCTCTGAGGTGGTTCAAGAGGTACAGACCGTAATAGGACAGCTCTGTCTGTGCCTGTTTCTTTCTGTTCATTTGTCTGTTGAATGGATTAAGTGGTGAATAATAAACCGTGGATGGCGGTTGGTGTTTGTTGAAAGCAAGAAAAAGGCACTCGGTATCCCTCCGAGTGCCGCCACTTAATCCACAGTAAATAAAAGCATCTTGAATCAAGACACCATTTATGAACCATGTTTCGGTGGCAAAGGTACAAACTATTTCTTGTATCTCTTCACATTTCCTCGCTTTTCTGCTGTTTTGCGCTCTGCAAAGACGAATTTCGTGTTGAAATTCTCGTCAAAGGCAATGGCTGCGGAGAACGATTTGCCTTGCTTGCTGGTGAAACCATTGAGCGTTCTGGTCTTGCCCTTGGTAAGCAAGTCGGTGATGTCGTCATCAGTGAGCAACTTTCCTGCTACCTGCTTGAACACTGGCATACCGCACTCCTTGTTGCTGCATCTTACTACCTTTCCGAAGAACTGCATGGTCCCTTGCTTGCACTTCGGACATTGGCAACTGGAATCCTTGTGGCTGAAAAGTCTGTCGCAACCTAACAATTCCGCAGTGATTTCACGGGTATAGCCTTCGATACTATGGGTGAACCCGTCTGCACTTGCTTCACCTCGTTCAATCTTGGCAAGTTCCGCCTCCCATTTGCCCGTCATTTCCACATTGGCAATCGCCATGTTCTTCACCACGGAATGCAGGGCGAGTCCTTTTTCCGTCGGCACAAGTTTCTTCTGCTGGCGCACCATATACTCTCGTTTGAGCAGGGTCTCGATGATGGCAGCACGTGTGGCAGGTGTGCCAATACCGCTGTCCTTCATTGCCTGGCGCATCGTATCATCTTCTATCTCTTTGCCTGCGGTCTCCATAGCAGCAAGCAATGTGGATTCCGTATGCAATGGCTTTGGTTTGGTCTTGCCCTCCGTGATGGTGCAGCCAGAAAGAGTGATATGCTGTCCTTCTTGCCAATTGGGAATGACTTGATCCTTGACCTCATTGTCTGTTGCGTCTGCATCCTTGTCCTGCCTTTTGTTCTTTTCCTTGAGCGACAACGCTCGCCAGCCAGTCTGTCGGATGATGGAGCCACTGATGCCAAACTCAACTTCATAATCCACTTGCGCCGATACTGATGTGATGTCCTTGATGCAGTCTGCCGAGAACGCTTCAATCATCCGGCACAATATCATGTCATAAACGATCTTCTCGTCCTTGAAAAGACCGATAGCAGGATTCTCTGTGATGAGCAGGGCATGGTGATCGGTCACCTTGGCTGCATTCACGCTGTTCTTGCTGTAGTCCTCACTGCCAGGCAAGAGTTTCACTTTCTCTCCATATTCCGAATGATTCTCCAGATTCTTGAAGAGTTTGGGAAGGGTGGCAAATACATCATCCGAGATATAGCGGCTTGATGTTCTTGGATAGGTAATGAACTTTGCCTCGTAGAGTTTCTGGGCGATGGAGAGTGTATGCTCTGCCGTGAAGCCATGCAAGGAGTTGGCTTCTTTCTGCAAGGTGGTAAGGTCGTAAAGGAGCGGTGCCTTCTCCACCTTTCGCTTGGTTGCGACCTTTGTGATGATGGCAGAACCGGTATCTTTCACCTTATTATATATATCGGTTGCGGTGGCTTTGTCTGTCCAGCGGTTGACTGATGTGAACTTCAGTATATTGCCACTGTCTGCATCAACCACACCGAAGTGTACCTGCCAGAACGGTTTCGACTCGAAACGCTTGTGTTCCCAATAGCGTTCGCATACCATGCCAAGGGTCGGAGTCTGCACACGACCTACGGAATAGGTGCCACGTCCTGCAGCTATCGTCAGGGCTTGTGTGCCGTTGATGCCGACGAGCCAGTCTGCCTCACTTCGTGCCTTGGCTGCATGATAGAGATTGTCATACTCCTTGCCATCCCTGAGGTTCTGAAGTCCCTCACGGATGGCGGTGTCCGTAAGCGAACTGATCCAGAGACGGTCGAAAGGTTTCCTGCAACCGAGATACGCATAGAGGTATCGGAAAATCAACTCTCCCTCACGTCCGGCATCGGTTGCTACGATGATGCGCTCACTGCTGTCAAACAGCTTGCCGATAATTTTAATCTGGGCAAGCACACCTGCATCTGGTTTGTAGCCGTTCTCTGTCTTGACTTGTCGGGGAACAAGAACGAACGGGTCGGGAATCACAGGCAGATTCTCTGCATGGAATCCCTTCATGCCGTAAGTTTCCGGCATGGCTGGCTGCACTAAATGTCCGAATGCCCATGTCACATAATAGCCATTGCCCTGCATATAGCCTTCCTCACGCTTGTCAGCTCCCACAATGTGGGCGATTTCCTTGGCTACGCTTGGTTTCTCTGCGATGATTGTCTTCATTGTCTGTTGTTTTTGTGACATCCGCAACCGTGGGATAGACGGTCGCAGATGTCGGTTGTTATAATGGATGATTAACTCTGTGGATCAAGTGGCGGCAACTACATCTTCACGCTTCTTGCCTTTCTCTTTGGCTTCTGTTCCTCTGCATTCTGTTCCTTCTGCTGCTTTTCGTTCTTTGGCGCAGACTGTCCCGGACTCAGCGGATCCTTGGTGTGCTTGGTCGCCTCATGGGTCTTGCCCTGCTCGTTGACGGCGACTTGTACCTTGTTCTCATTGGTCGGAATCTGTTCCTTCGCCTGTTTGAGGTCTGGATTGTTGCGGTAGGAACGTGGCTGCATCTTGTCGAAATCGAACTTCACGTAGGCGGTATAGGTACCGCTGCCGTTCTTGTTCGGCACTTCCTTGATCTCGATGGTCTTGCCTGCCACATAGTCGTCCTTCTGCTGCTCGGTCAGTTCCTTCTTGAAATAGGTGTTGAGTCGGCGGATGGTCCCGTCCTCATTGAGCCAGTGGTTGGGATCTTGCTGCTTCTTCTGACCGCCCGCATCACCTTCTGCCTTCTGCTCCTGCTTGTCAGCGGTCTGCTTCTTGTCTCCATTCTGTTTCTGACCTTGCGCCTGTCTTGTGCTGCCAGGCACGAACTCCACGCCACGCTGTTCCACATTCACCTGCAACAGCGGTGTAAACTTGCGCCCGTTGGCAAGCTCAATCTCCTTGCGAAGCGGAATACCTGAGTAGAGCACTCTCTTGTCGTCCTTGGTAATAGGTGTCTTGCCGATTGTATCGGGTATGCGCACCTTGTTGGTAGGGATGTCAACAATCTCATTGGTGAGACGGTCGATACTGATAAAATGAGGACGCAGCTCACCTGTATTCTTGTCGGGGAAATCCACAACCTTTCCGAGGTTACCGTTCTGCAACAGGTTCTTCTTGTCCTCTGGAGTGAAGGTATAGCCTTTGTAAGCGACATCGAGTTTAGGCTCGTTGCGCACGAAATGCGGCACGAGTTGCAACTGGTCGTTATCGTCCTTGCGGAATGACAGACGGGCCTGTATCTCTATCTGTTCACCACCGAAGGTCGGCTTCACAATCACAAGCCCCGTCTTGCCGTAGTTGAGCAGGGCTTTCATATCCTTCTCATTCATATTGTTGAAGTCTATGCCATATTTGGCACCAAGTTCCTGCAGGTTCACATCGTCATTACCGATGAGGTTCTGCTTGCTTCCCGCAGCGGTCTGTGCCTGCTGTTCGGTTGCGGTCTGTTCTGGTTTCTGTTCCATATCGTTCTTTTTTTCGTTGGTTTGTTCAGATGATACATTCTCTTTTTCTGTGTTAGCTTGCGTCTTGGACGCATCGTCCGATGATGCGGTTTCTTTCGCCTGACCTTCCGATTGCTTTGCCTCTTTCTCATAATTGGAGGTGTCAACCTTGTGGGCGGAAAGAATCTCCTTGTTAGCCTCCGGATCTTTCAGCAACTCCTTCATCACGCCAAGCAGGTTTTCCACCTGGTCTGCCGCTATGCGGTAGAATCCGAATCGGCTTGGTTCCTTGCACTGGCGGTAGAAGTTTCTGAAGAAACTGTCCATCAAGTCACTGTTGCGGTCAAAACGCAGGAAGTCGGGCGTGTTCTCCGCCTTGGCGGGCGCTCGCTTCGGGGTGCCGTCTCTGCTGAGTCCGGCGACGACGCTGATCTCGCCCGTCTTCTCGTCACGGACTACCAGCACGTCCTGTTCATCACTCTTTTTCTTTTGTACCATAATTGTAAATGTTTAATGGTGAATACTTTTGTTATTTGAATTTTTGGTGAATGCGAGTCATATAATGCTCCACATTCTCCTGATTGAAATTCTTCACATTGTTCTTGATAAATTGCTTCACGTCTTCCTCCGTATAGTAGGTCTTCTGTCCCAGCCGCTTGTAAGGAAGCACTCCTAGACTGCGGTAGCGTTGCAGGGAACGGGGAGAGATTTGAAACAGAAGACAGAGATCCTGATTGTCGAGCAATTTCTCGTTGATGCCAGAGCATCCCTTGTCCTCTCCGCTTCGCTCATGTCTCAACATCAGCATGTCATAGATGCCGTCAATCTTCTTGTGCAGGTCATGCAGATATAATTCCAATCGTCTCAATGTTCCATCTTCCATACTCATGTCTCCTTGGCAATGGTTCGTTCCTCAATCAATTTCTGTACAGCGTTGATGCTGTATCTGCATTGTCCGCGCACCATGAAGTACTCGATACTGTTGGTAGAGCGCAAGCGCTGCAGGGTTCGCTTGCTTATCCCAAGTATTCTTGCAGCATCACTGCTTGTCAGCACAAGTTCCATGCTTCTTCTTTTGGTATTTTCTCTCGCATTGGAATATATGAGAGCTACCAACTTTGCCACGTCGGCAATCTGTTCTGTCAGCATCTTAAAGGCTGAACTTTCCATTGTTATTACTTCCATTTTGATTCCGTTTTAAATGTTACAAACTTTGCTGTTTTGATTTCTCGGTGGCAAAATTAATCATTTGCGAAATACCCGTTTAACAACTCATTAATGACCCACGTATAATTTTCTTGATTTTTCTTGCCAAGCGGTCGGCAAACCCCAGAAAAGTACTGCCACAGTTATTCATTTTCATTGTTTTTCAACATACACACATTAACTTTGCACCCGAATTTGTTGAACCAATAAAACAGAGAATATGGAAGTAGTAACAATGGAAAAGAAGGCATTCGACTTGATGATGGCAAGATACGATGCCTTGGTAAAGAAAGTTGAGTTGCTGAAGCATAAGGCTAACGGCAAGCGTCTGAACAAATGGCTTACAGGTCATGAGGTCTGCCAGCAACTTCGCATCAGCCAGCGCACCTTGCAAAAACTTCGTGACCGCCGTTTCCTGGGACACACCCAAATCGGTCGCCAGTTCTATTACGATCCCGACGAAGTCAAGGCCCTTGTCCCCCTTATCGCCCGCATCAAATCGGTATAGCATAGAACGAAACAGCTCTGTTTGATATTAATTTTCCGATTGATATTGAGATTCAAATCGGGTTGATATAGAACGAAATTCGCCCAAGGCGAAGTCGAAAACTTCACCTTGGGCGAGCAAACACTAGATATTTTATTCACCACTTAATCCAATTTGTAAGCAATGAACATGAACCAACTTTTGACGCATGAGAGCGAGTCCATAGCCACCGCCATGCAGTCCTTGAAGAAAGCCAACAATTGGCTTTCCTCGTTCCTGGAGTCCTACAGTCCACCTCTGGACGGTGAGCGATACCTCACCGACAAAGAACTCTCTGAACACTTGAAGCTCAGTCGCCGCACCTTGCAGGAATACCGCAAGCAGCGCATCTTGCCATACATTATATTATGTGGCAAGACCCTCTATCCCGAATCCGAGATCCAGTCCCTCCTCACCACCAATTACCGCAAGCCGATAATTGATGGGGAAATAAACCTCAAATAATCGGGTAGGAGGTAAATGCTAATCATAAAAGGCATTTGCCTCCTATTTTCACATTTACCGACCTCCCACACCACCGTACGTGCGGTTCCGCATACGGCGGTTTCGTGCTTTCTCATCTTGCGATGTGTGGCAAGTTGTTTTCAGCTATCCCTATGAGTAGCGTCACTTCTATCCTATTGTCGGATTCCGTCCTATCGTCTTGAATAGAGAGTTCCTTTCGGACATCTGACGAGGTGTCTCACAAGGTAACATTCATTTACTATTGCACTGCACGATTCAGTCCTTCCCTATAAGCACACGTGCCTTGGGTACTATGACCTCTGCTGACTTCTCACGGCAAGCTTTACTCCGTCATTGTACATCGAATTATTCATCTTCACCCATGCGTCCGTGAGACCTCCTCGGATAAGGGCTTATTCTTTCCATCTTATACCCACTTCA